>Ga0114925_10001727_pt1 | contig 10943 bp, 14 predicted proteins | sample SumtaG_2_FD_87287 | JGI IMG/M metagenome (GOLD analysis project Ga0114925, IMG submission 87287) | Deep subsurface microbial communities from Indian Ocean to uncover new lineages of life (NeLLi) - Sumatra_00607 metaG | ecosystem: Environmental > Aquatic > Marine > Oceanic > Sediment | place...
ACAAAAGACCAGTCGGTGACATACTCCAAGATGCGTGCAGTCTCCGTCTCATCCCAATCAACGTTGATCTCAACTTGTGGATTCTTTTCATTCCCTACATTGCGCATGCGGGTGAACCCTGCATACCGGAAGCGCCGTTTCTCACGCACCGTAAGGCGCGTCTTGACCTCGATCCACTCATCATCCTCGAGCTCGATTGGAAGCTTGACTCTGTCCGCCTTGACTACATAGCTCTTCTTCATAAAACCCCCTAACCGGTTGCGGTGGCCGCGGTGCTGTAGGTCGGGATGGTTGTGTGAGGCTTGAGCGTCACGTCAGCGAATAGCGCGCTTCCCAACGCATAGGAAGGACTCATCGATTTCACCAAGGCGGTAAAGTTGAGAATATCCCACCCGGTGCATGTCGCGGCCGGCGAGCCAAGCTTGAAGTTCCTGTTAGCGCCGGCGTGGAGATCGCCGCGAAGCCCGGCCGTGCTATGCGTCGCTTGCCTTGGGTTGTGGTTGACTTGTAACGTGAACTCATTGGAGCGGAGGACTGTCCCCACAACCTCCTCCAGAGCGCTAAGCTGATGAGTGGTGTCCTCGGTATCGATCGCCTCGAGGCCGCCAGACATGTCGCGCACCTCGTAGACGGAGGTGAAAGACTCCGTCGCGCCGCCATCGCCAATCTTCAAGAATGTTCCCTTCGCTGCTCTTCCCATAGTTTCCTCTCCTCTTTATCTGTTTTTAAGAGCCGCAACCGTCACACCGGTTGCTCCAGGGCTGTATGTGACCTGAACGCGCTTGTTGGCGGTGTTGTAGATATCGGTCGGAAAGGGGCCGATCATCCAGTCCTCGCTAGTTGGTACGGCGACGACCCTGTCATCGACAGCCTGCCCATCTACCGTCTTCTGGGTAATGAAGGTCACATCGATAGTACCGCTTGCGGCGTTCTTGACTTGAAAGAACGTGTATGTCCCCTCGTTGCTGAACTCGTCACCCGTTGCGCCGGCATTTTCGTAGGTGACCTTGAGCCCCGCCCTGATGATTGTTTTTACTTCTATATTTCCCATGAACTGAACCTCCTCTTTACTTAACGCCCGCTTTTCTTGCGGCAGCCATAACCTCCGCAGAGACGCTGATGGTCGGGAATCCGCAGACACAGATGAAGTTCGGGCGTCCCTTCCACCGCCCCACGCGGATAGGTGTCCCGCTACAGGCGTCGTTACGCCTGTCCCTCAGACAGCCGCCGTTGGACTCGAAGGACTCCGGCCAGTTTGGTTCCGGCTCCTTCTGCTCCTCCGATCTTTTCTGAAGCTCGATGGTTTTTTTCCGCGCTCTTTCCTTAGGGGTAAGCTCGGGCTTCGGCGGTTTTGGCCGCTTGACGGCCGGTTTTATCAGAGGCTCGCGCCGCGAGCCAATTCCCGAATCTTTGTCAGCCATATCTGTGTCTCCTTGAACGCGCCGACGTGGACGAAATAATCACCCTGCGTTTCATCCAATTGTTTTTTCTTTCGCTTTAGCTCGGCGTCGAGATCCTCCAATCGTTCCGCAATGTTGGTCTCGAATTGCTGAAGGGCCGGCTTTTCCTGGTATCCGTACATCCACTCGGTCTTGAGAAGCGCGGATCGGGGTGGTATGGGCACATTGATCCCTGAACCGCGCGCAAGCCCAATGAGATACTCGCAGTTTGGCCTTTGGTGTCCCCACTCTGTATCCTTGACCATGTCCACACCATAGATGGCGATCTCTTCAGGCATCTCGGACATTGCCAGCGCGATAGCGTATGATACGGTGCTGGAAAAGTACTTATCTTCGGGTGAATTCTTACCGGCCAAAAATCTCTGCACATTCTCAATTGGATATCGCACGCTCGATGGATATTGCGGATAGCTCCTCAGCATGTAAACAGGGATCTGCGCATTGCTCAGCCACTCCGGATACTCGGGCCACCTTTCGCGATGCCGCTCGATGAATTCCGGCGTATGCATCTCAAACCACCTTGACCATGGGGCGTCGACATGCTTCCACAGGTTGTTCATGCCCCAGAATTCATAGCTCGGATCGTCAAATGGAGCGTCGCTTCGGGTGCTCTCCGAAAATCCGACGATGCAAATTTTCTTACTACTCATAACCTCCCATGCTCCGTCGTCTCCACTGCTCCCGCTGGGCGACGCGCTGCTCGAGAAACCGCGTAACCGCCTCCCGTTTCATCTGCTCCTCCGTAAACCCCAATAGTTTTTCAAGTGCATCGAGGCGGTGCTCCAGATCCTCGATGCGCCGCAACAGTTCCTTTTCCATCAGGGCGCATCCTCCCGGTACTCAAACTCGATCTCGAAGCGAAACTCGTGGGCCGCCCACCCGATCAGCTCATCGATCTCCGGCGCGATCACGGGGGTATCGTCGGTCAGAACCGTTTGCCGGGCGTGCTGGCCGCGGGTGTGCGTGGTCAAGAGCGCCTTGGCCGCGTCGCCGAAAAGCCTGCTTCTCATCGTGGATTCTTGTTCCCCGGTCCTCAGAACCGGATCCGGCTGATCCGTTTGATACCGTCTCGCCGCGATAACGAAGACCTCCATCGTGGCGACCCAGAGCCCGTCTTGTGTGTCGAGAACGTGTCTCGTGGTACCGACCTCGATGAAATACATGGTGTGCAGGCTGGAGTCGAGCCAGAGAAAGAACGGTCCGAGGCCGCCCAGGCGGGTGACCGTGTCTGGAGTGTAGTTGTAGTCGGCGCCGGCGGTTATGGCGGCAAGCGTGGTGCGGACGTTCTCCAGCACATGCTCACGAACTGTGGTTGCCGGGCCGGTCATATCAATGTCCTTGAGCAACCGACGTGCCAGCACCTCGATCGCGATTGCGATTTGCTTTTCTATCTGAGGCACATTCTTCCTCAGCGATGGCATCAGGTAGGGTCTCGCCGGGATTCTAGAGCCGGGGTGCTTGACATATCTCGCAAATCTGTGCGCGCCCGTCTTGTCGATCCAATGAAGACATTTTGCGCGCTTTGGCCGGATGATATGAGGCCCGGTGCGCCCACCCCGTTCGTGAATGGCGGCGTAAGCCACACTGGATCTGCCCGCCATGATGCCGCCGACAAACTCCCTGCCCTTGTGCTTCGGCTCGATCATCCGCACGGAGGCTGAGAGCCTGCCCGTTCTCTTCGTCAACTTGTCGGGGAGGGGTGGACCGCTACGCGTAACGATGTACTCCGTCACAGCGGACTTATGGGCGAGCAGCAGCCCGGCGCGCATCGCCGCAACGACCGCCTTGGGATATTGGGCGGCGAGGCCTCGAAAGGCTTTTTGGGCTTGGATCAAAGTGATTGCCATCAGACCACGGGACTCCAATATTTGCTCACGAGCAACCAGACATCGTCGGGAAGCCCGGTTGGATTTGTGGGCAGGGCCTTTGTCGTTGATCGACTGCCGGAACGGCCGCCGGTGCTCTTGGACTGGATACCCGGCTTCCGGCTTTGGTAACGATTGATGACGAGCAGTTGGCACGCCTCCTTCACATCCGCCGCCACATTTGCGGTCGCTTCGAACAAGCCCGCCTTATAGATAATGGTCCAGCGTCCGACAGGCGCCGGCCATTGCCAGTCGTGTTCGAGAAATCCTTTATTTGCAACGATGGTGTAGTAAGTCGAAGTCACCTCATTGCTGTCGTCGTCGACGATTGAAGTCACCGAGACGATCGGCTTGTGATAGAGATGGATGCGTTTCGCCCCGCCCCGCCTGCCGCCGATACCGCCGCTGTAATTTTCAGTACAATTTCGCTGGACAAAAACAATGCCGTTCATGGCGTTCTCAATAACCCAGCTCTGAGCATTGATCAGCGACTCCAAAAGCGGATCGCTTCCGTCGCCGCTGATGTCGGCAAGCAGCTTGGCTTCGGCAACCGTGGTTAACGCGTGGGACTCAAGGCTCATCGCTCACACCGCTTTCGGGAGAGGTTTTATGTTTTTGGGATCTGCTTTGTTTCTTGGATCCCTCTTTCTAATGTCGCCCGCCAGCGCCGGGAAAGCCACGTCACTTCGAGGTGCACACAAAATCCGTTCCGCTTCCCAGAAGTGCTCGATCTCATCGATATCAATGGAATAGCTCATCGGCATCTCGAAAGCTTCTGTGGGAGGGCAGACCCGCGAGCTGGTCTTGATGAATGCCTTGGTATCGGTCACAAAGACCGAGCCGTTTTCTAAAAATGGAATTTCGCTTTCATCCATATCCTGTCGGCGTTTTCGAGCATCCCGAGAGCCGAAGTTGAAAGGCTGCATCATGCCCTTTCGCTTCAGGGGATCATCGACCCACCCCGGCGCTCTCGTCCAAGCGAAATGTGGCCCGTAAAAACCGGTGAAGAGGCTATTCGCCCCGGAGAATCTGAGCCTCTGAATGCAGTCGTCAATCAGATTCGCGGGTCGGATCGGTGACGTCGGCTGAAGAAGAACCAAGAGCTTGGGCGCGTATCCGTCTTTGCCGATTTCGTTTAGGGCGTGGATCATCACAGGATCCGTAGGCGCATCATCCGCGGACAGCTCCTCGGGCCTCATGATGACTTTTGCGCCATACATTTTCCCAACGCGGGCGATCTCCTCATCTTCAGTGGAGAGCACGACACGATCAACCTGTTGAGACATCTTGGCGGCCTCGATGGACCACGCAATCAATGGCCGGCCCAAGAGCAGCCGGAGGTTTTTCTTGGGGATCCGTTTGGAACCACCTCGAGCTGGGATAATGGCAAGAACGCTCACATTGGCTCTCCCCGGTCGTTGTAGCCGAACTTATCGATCCAATACATGGCCTCCCACCTGGCTCCCTCGTAGTTGTGCTGCTCATCAACGGCTTTTTTGTTCGCCTCCTCCATTTCCTTGAATCGCTGATTGAGAATCTCAACCTGTTCGTCAATCATCTTGATTACTTCAGGTTTCCCGTGACCATTGTCGGCGAGTGCTTGCTTGAATTCCTTTGCCCAGCCACGAGCCCCCTCCCACACGTGCATCGTGTCCAGGGCCTTGTTGGCTTTCACTTCAGCTTCATTGAACTGCTCGCTCAGCTTCTCGATCCGTTTGCGCATCGCGGTGATGGTATCGGCGTACTTCCACGTCTCGTGCTCGTATGCATAGAGCTTCCGGCCTTTCAATAGGGCGGATTCCTTGGGAATCACAACCTTCACGCCTCGGCCCCGTGCCAGACCGATCATGTATTCGGTGTTAGGCCGCTGAACCCCGTATTCAGAATCGATGACCATATCCACGCCGTATAGCCCGATTTCCTTCTTGTCCTGCATCAAAGCAAGCATGAACATGTAACCGATCGTGCTGGCAAAGTATGGTGACTCGAGCTCCTCATCTGGGCGCTTCTGCTGGAAGCTGCTCAAGAACTCCACGATGTCCTCTATCGGATAACGGACACTGGTCGGGAAATCCGGCTGCTTCTCGAGCATGTAGATCTGCTCCTTGGTCGTCATGAGCCAATCCCGATACTCGGCCCAATTGTCCCCGTACTTCGCCTCAAGCTCCCCTCGGTGATGCAGCTCGAACACCACATCGACGCGGGGAATGAGCCGATAGAGGTGGTTACAGCCCCAGATCTCAAAAGAGTCGTCATCGTAGGGCGCAAGATGCCGCGAGTTTTCGCTGAACCCTACGATGGCAACTTTCTTTTTGGACGCAGCCATAAACTATCCGCTGGCCGGCCGGCGATTCGGGTCGAGCAGCGTGGCCACGGCCCAGAGCTGCACGACGCTCCCTGTATCAGTGGCGCCCCCACCAGTGGCGGTCACAAAGCTCGGGCATGCCTGTACCCGCAGGTAGCGTTTGGCGGCTCGAAGATCCTGATTCCAAGGAAACTCACCGTAGGTGATTCCCGTAGTCGCCAAGCTGTGGGTGGTAGGTGCCGTTCCGAAATCGGCCCAAGTGCTCCCCGTGCCGCTGGTGGTGGCTCGGTCTTGCAAATTGGCCGCGATTTTCACCACGAAACCTGTGGCGATGCTGGCGTAGTACGAGATCAGCATCTTCAACGACTGGTAGCGCCGGCCCGTTGGCCGGAGATCGATCGGGTTGCCATCTGCGGTCGCACCGACCCCGCCGGTGGTATCACCCGAATCGATAGCTGCCACAATCGTGGTCAACGCAGTATGCTGCGCGATCCATTGTCCCATTTCACTCATGTGTCTCTTCTCCTATCAGAGCAGTTGATTCGCGTGAGCGTGACGTTTCACATGCGAATTCCACTCCGGTTGATTGTCGAAAACGATTTCGCAGCCAGGACACTTCCATTTCTCCTGCTCTTCTGCTCGCTTTGGTTCAGGCTGCTCAGCAACCTCGACTTGCGGCTGCTCTTCAGCTTTCATGGTGATCGCCTCCTTTGGCTGCGCCGCCGGCGCCTCGGCGGGTTTCGTGGCCCGCCGTGACACCTGCTTGTTTTTTCTTCGGCCCATCGGCTCTATGCCGTGGCACAGCGTTGAACGCGGAAAGCATTCGGACGCACTGTCTGTCCACCGAGCCGGGCAGACGGTAACAAACCCACGTTAGGAGCAAAACGCTCCTCAAGCCTCTGCACACGGAGCTCCTTCCGATCCGCGATGACATAGTGACGGAAATCTCCGAAGAGAATCGGTTTTGCACCTGCGCCAACATCCGCCAAGAACTCGCTGAACACGATGGGATGGCCCATGAACTTGCCCGGCTCAAGCAACATTTGCTTGAAGATCAAGTCCACGCCCGCAGAGGTCTCCAGAACCATCGCGGCACCAAAGGTCAAGGAGTTCATCAGAAAAGTGGCGTTCTGCCTGTACTGAGCCCGGAGGGTCATCTTGAGGTTCATCAACCCGGCAAAGGTCAACGTACTGGTGGCTCCGCTTATTACACTGGCAATGTTGGCACTCGTGCTGAGCAGTCCTTCGGGACGACCGACGCCAGTCCCAAGCAAGAACTCGTAGTCCTCATCCAGTGCTCGGACCTCGGCGATGATCTCTGCGAGGATGGCGTCGAGATCCGCGGCGGAATCCTCGAGCGTTTCACGTGAAAGCTCGATCGCATCGGGCTCCCAGTTGTGGATCGGGATACGCTCTTGGCCGAATCTCGGCTGGTCCTGCGTGGTCAGAGCGGTGGCACCTCCGCTCGATGTCCGCTGCTGCTTCCACGCGCCGGTGAATCCGCTGGTGTATCCCTGAGCGGCACGAGTCGAGCTGGCGGCGACGATGGTTGGGACGACCGCTGTATCCCGGCTGGTTGGCATGACACGCGCAAGCGGCCTGATGACCGCGAAACCGCCCAGATCCTTGATGACCTCGAGCTTGAAGTCCTCGGGCACGAGAAAACCGCCCAAGCTACCAGTCGTGGTCATCAGGGTATGAATTTCCTCGGGTTTGTAGGACTTCAGCTCCTCTATGGCAGCACGTTCAGCGAGTCCTTTCGGAGCCTTGAGAAAAGCGTGGAAAGCAGCCTTATGTTCCTCCTTCTTTTTCTTCTCCAGCTCCTGTTTCTCGCTTGGGCCGGTAGACTCTGGACCGTGAACCGGCACACGGGTAACGGGATCCTTGTACAGTGCCTCGGCGTGTGCGAGTGCCTGCTCTTCCTTTTGCTTCCCTTGAAGCTTGACCAGATCGTTGTTGAACTGCTCGTAGTCTTTCCGCGCCTTCTCCTTCTTCTCCTGATCTTGCGCGGTCCACTGGTCCTCCGGCGTCTTCTTGTACTTGGCGATGCACTCCTTCCAAGCATTCAGCGCTTCTGCGGCCTTCTGCCGCACTTGCGCAATCTCGGTTTCGTACATTGGCAAAACCTCCTTACGTAGTGGTTGTTTGCGCGAAGTTCGCCTCGGCTTCGGCGAGCTCCACCTCCATGAGCTCCACTTCCGCAGTGAGTGCCCGTGTGCGACGCTCGTCTTTTTTCGGGTGTTTCCCGGACGCGTCGTCGCCTTCTGGCGGCTCGGCTAGCTCGAGAAGCTCCTGCAGCGCCTTGATTCCATCCTGAATGCGCTGCGTGTTCTTCTTGCTAATCGTCTTTCCCTCGAGTGCTTCATCCAAGAGAAGCGGCTCGGGAAGATCGGTGATTTTTTCAACGATGGCCTCAATCTGTTCGGCCATGCCCTCGACATCCTTCACATCTTCGAACACGACCTCGATATGATCGATCAGTGCCTGTTTGAGCGGCCCCCCTACGGCCTTCACCTTGCAGTCACCCAGTTTTGTTTTGCTGCCGGGGTTTATGCAGATGGTGCGAAGCCGTAGGAACTCGTCGGGGTTTCTTTGCCTGAAGCGCCAGGAAACATCGGCCTCGTCCATGCCGCTGGTCTTGTATCCATGGTCCTTCAGCCACTTCTTGGCATCTGCGAGAGAATCCCACTTATCTTTTGGACAGATCAGGCTCTGAATCTCAAAGCCTTTTCCGTCTTTCTTGCCTGGAGGTACGCGAGGATGCTCTTCATCTGGCCCTTGCGAGCGAACCTCGGTCACTTGCGCCAAAGGGTCGGCCCCGAAGGTTACAAGGCTTACTTCCCACAATCGTAGTTCTGTGATGTGACGTATCGCATCCCACTCCCGATCTGTCTCTCGCTCCTTCTCCATGTTCCATTTGATGGGGTCGAATCCGATGGATAGGCCGCGAAGCACTCCATCGCGTAGCAAGGTCAACGCCTTATCCCCAATGTCCGTCTTGGAGATCTTGCCCTTGATGTAGAGGCCGGCGGCATTCTCAGTCAGCTCAAGAGGTATGCCGATGGGTTCCCGGGTTTCGTGCTGCCAGAGAATGGGCACCTTGCCCTTTTTCTCCAGCAGAGTTTTGGAAAACGCGCCTTCCTCGATGATAGTCGGCTGGAATGCTCCCTCTACGAGGGAGCCGAACACCGACGCCATCCCGACGAACTCTCGCTCCTCGAGATTGGACTTTGCGGGATCGATCTGGAAAGAGACGCGGAAGTGCTCTGTGGCTATTCCTGAGTCTTTATTTTTACTCATCAGCCCTCACCGCTCAACAAAAAAGCCCCGCCGCCCGGGACTAACTCATTCCCGGAACGACGGGGCTTGTGATTTACAAGTACCCCTCAGCTTAACCGAGGTCTACTTCATAGTTACTCTCCCTGTCTTATAAACTACTTCCATTTAATCAGAGTCTAACAAATATAGCCTTTATGCGTCAAAATAGTCATGGGCTGTCCGATTTCTGGAGCCGTTCGTCAGGCGTAACATCCCGCTCAGTGATATGTACGTTCCAATTAGCAATCTTCCCCTGCGTAAAGTTTATTGCGATCTGTCCCGTGCGGTAATTGGCGATAAAATCCTGGATACGCCCACAAAGCTCTTTCGGGATTTTACTCTCGGCGGGATGCCAATCGTAAGGCTCGAAACGGCCTTGCTCACCAAATGAACGTTTGCTCATCATTCAGCCTCGATCGTAATCCCACATTCCCCTCCTGGATGGAGAGGCGGAAACATAATCCCTGGCGCGAACTCCTCATTCAGCCCGACCTTTTTTCCATCGAGCGCCATGCAATCTGGACACGCATTCGGCCCTGCAACCCAACCTCGCTTTGCCTTGCCGCCGTCAAGAATGCCCTGGCGCGCCGCCTCCTGGAAGATCTCATGCTGGCCGGCTGATGCGGCGCGTCTGCCTTCGGTGCGGGCGATTAGCAAGCCGCGCTTACGTAGCTTCCTGGCTATCTCCCTCAGCGCACGCCTATCAGCCGCATCCAAGCTCAGTCCATCCTTGATCAGTCCTTGGCGGTATTTCTCAACGGATAGCTCTTGGCGGTCCGTCAGCCCGACCATGTCCCGGATCTGCTTGGCCGCCCTCAGCGTCTGGAGCCCCTCCGTGAATCTCCTGTCAATTATCTGCCTCACCGCCTCCTTCGTTGTTTCCGTTACCTCCCGGATGAGCTCGGCTACCCGTTGTTGAGCCCATCCGTCGGCGGCCTCGGGCGGCAATTTTACCGCAACGACATGGAGCTCCGAGGGCCCTTTCGCCGATGCCTTTTTCTCCGGTACCCGCGTCAGAGATGCGGCCTTCTCGTAGATAGCTCGTAGGTGCTCAGGATAGACATCTGTGAGCTTGGCGACAGCGAGGGAATCCCAAGGGATTGCATTGTGGGCCTTGGCCGCATCCCCGCTCTTCAAGGCTTCGTGGATAGCCTCGACATCGATGGCTTTCTTGGTTTCCTTAACCGCCTCGAAAAAGGCCCGATGCATGGCCTTGAGCTTCTCGTCTGCTGCGCGGTGAATGGCTTTCCACTCCGGATCGGGCGGTTTTTTGTCAACAGGAATCTTTATCTCAGAGATCTCGCCGGACTCCAGCTCGAAGACTTGCGGCTCCGCGGTCAGGACGGACCTGGAGAAGGCCATGCCGGCCCCGCCGATAACCTTTCGTTCGTCACCCTCGGGTCCCTTGATGAGATCCAGGCCCGCGAGCTCCAGCGCCTGATTCCTCGTTAGAAGCCCACCATTCCAGGCCTCGAGACCGAACTTTCTCAATTCGGATCGACTTTCTTGAAGCGCCTTGACGCGCGAGAAATCGAAGTCGATAACATAGCCCTCGCCAAACTCCGGCGCGAGCTCTGCGGTTAGCTTGTCTCCAATACGGCCATAGTATGGCGTCACTTGGTCGACCCAGAGATCCTTGATCGCCTCACGGTAGTTCGCGTAAGTCGAGCGCATCAGCCCGATCCATACAGCCACCACAATTGGGGGAACACCATACGCCGCGCATATGCGTGACTCTGTTTCGCCGAAGATTGCGGCGAGGTTCAGCTTCTCTGGTCGCGTCCCGATCTCCTGATAGTCCGCCTCGGAATCTATCAGACCGATGCCGTGCCAGCCATCCTTTCCGCCATATTGATCTTTCCAGCTCTGCTTAATCTCATCAGCCCTGTCTTTCGCAACCTTAACCTTTACCTTGATCAGACCACCCGGAATTCCGTTGTTCTCAAAGAATGCCCGAAGATAATCGATGGCGTGATTGTCCAGATCGCCGATCCG
>Ga0114925_10001728_pt1 | contig 10942 bp, 9 predicted proteins | sample SumtaG_2_FD_87287 | JGI IMG/M metagenome (GOLD analysis project Ga0114925, IMG submission 87287) | Deep subsurface microbial communities from Indian Ocean to uncover new lineages of life (NeLLi) - Sumatra_00607 metaG | ecosystem: Environmental > Aquatic > Marine > Oceanic > Sediment | place...
AATTAGCGGGATTGCATAAGGGCAGTGTTTGGCCAGCGGCAACAAGAAGATGTTGACTGCGATTGCAAGCAGAAAGCGTAACACTGGCTGCCTCGTTCTTGATTTGTTCTTTCATGAGGCAGCGGCAATTTGTTTACAAGAAGGCAATGTTCTTTGAGATCAGTACGATTTGTTCCTAGCTATCGATCGGGGATGGCTAGAATGTCTGACAGAAAGCACCAAAAACAGTGAATTTCATTTGGCACTTTATGGGGTAAGTAAATGATGTGCAGGAGCACTTATGAGAATATTTTGCAGTTAAGTTATTGATTTTGTTGGAATAAGATATGACAATCCAACACGCGCTCGGCGCCATGTTTCGTCCGTTGTGGCGAATGCGGCGCGGCCTGACGCTGGGAGCACAGGGAATCGTTGTCGATGAAACGGAGCGTATCTTGCTGATCCGGCACGGATATCGGCCCGGATGGCATTTCCCGGGCGGCGGGGTCGAATGGGGTGAGACCATTGAGGCGGCGCTCCGACGCGAACTCAAGGAAGAAGCAGGTATCGAAATCGCCGGCACGGCCCAGCTGCACGGAGTGTTCGCCAACTTCGGTCAATTTCCCGGCGATCACATCGCCGTCTTCGTGGTCCGGCAATGGCGCCAGCCAAGCGTGCCAAGGCCCAATGCGGAAGTCGTGGAGCAAAACTTTTTTGCAATCGATGCGCTACCGGCGGCTATGGCACTCGGTGCGCGACGACGGGTCCCCGAGGTGTTCAGCGGCCGGCCCGCCGCAGAAGCCTGGTAGCGCTGGCCTGAATGTGACCGAGCGCAGTTTCGCAAGCAGTTGCCAACTCACGCGGCCTTGGCAAAACGATCCCTATCGTGCGGCGCGTCGTAGTCGATCTCCGGGCCGAGCGGCACAATGCCCGTCGGATTGACCGCGAGATGCGAGCCATAGTAGTGGCGCTTGATGTGCTCGAGATTGACCGTTTCGGCGACCCCGGGGCGCTGATAGAGATCTCGCACATAGTTCGAGAGATTGGGATAGTCGGCAATCCGCCTCAAATTGCATTTGAAGTGACCGTGATAGACGGGATCAAAGCGGATCAACGTGGTGAAGAGTCGCCAATCCGCCTCCGTCAAGCGAGCGCCAACGAGAAAGCGCTCTGAAGCCAAACGCTCTTCAAGCCAATCCAGCGTATCGAAAAGCGCATGGGCTGCTGTTTCGTAAGCCTCCTGCGATGTCGCAAAGCCTGATTTGTAGACCCCGTTGTTGACGTCGCTATAGACCCGCGCGTTGACCGCGTCGATTTCAGCGCGAAGTTTTGGCGGATAATAATCCGGACCGTGTGCACCAACGCGATCGAATGCGCTATTGAACATGCGAATGATCTCGGACGATTCATTGCTGACGACCGTGCCCATCTCCTTGTCCCAGAGAACTGGCACCGTGACGCGGCCCGAGTAGGTCGGCTCGGCCGCGGTGTAGACTTCGTGCAAACGCTCGTGACCGCCAACGGTGTCGGCGGTCGCCCCAGATAAGCTCGGATCGAACACCCACCCCTGCTCGCCCATGTCCGGGTGCACCACATCGACGGTGATGGCATCTTCGAGACCCTTGAGCTTGCGAAAAATTAGCGTGCGATGAGCCCAGGGACAGGCAAATGCGACGTACAGGTGGTAGCGGCCAGGCTCTGCCTGAAACCCCGGCTTGCCGCTGGGGCCGGCGGAACCATCGGGTGTTACCCAATTGCGAAAGCTCGAAACTTGGCGAACAAACCGTCCGCCGGAGCTTTTCGTGTCGTACCACTTGTCACGCCATTTGCCTTCGACCAGCAGCCCCATAACGCACTCCTCGACATAGGTTCTGAACAAACACTCTCACACGTAAACATCTCTGACAGTATACGGCCAAAGCAAGTCACATGGTGCGGAGCATCAGCTTGCGCACACCATGGGCGGGCCAACGTGGCTTGTCGCTCATGCGACGAAGATTCACCAACGGGCCGCACTGGCTTGCTCGCAGAAACGGGCCCCTTGAGGCCCGCTTCGCTTTGTTGCCGGTCTAAGCCTGGGTCAGGCCGCAAACCACCAGCGCTCGGCATTCTTGTGGCCGTCGAGCTCCCAATTGCCAGCCATTTGCTCTGGCAGGCCCAGCTTGTTGCTCGCGGCGTGTGTGTAGGCCATGAAGAGCGGGATCACGGAACCGCCATCATTATGAACGAGGCGCTGCATCTCCACATAGAGTTCGCGGCGCTTGGCAGCGTCGAGTTCGGCCCGGGCCTCGATGAGAAGCTTGTTGAACTTCTCGTTATCCCAATGGGATTCGTTCCAATCCGCGCCCTTGGAATAAATTTGCGAAAAGACCCAGTCCTCGGTCGGACGACCACCCCAATAGCTGGCAACCCACGGCTTTTTAAGCCAAACGTTGGACCAATAACCGTCGTTGGGCTCGCGCACCACTTTGATAGTGATACCTGCCGCCTTTGCCGCCTCGGCATAAAGCTCGCCGAGCCCAATGGCGCCTTCGAACGCGGTATCGGCCATGTGGATGGTGACACTCAGGTTCTCCATACCGGCCTTCTTCAGGTGCGCCTTGGCCTTGTCCGGATCGTAGACGCGTTGAGGGAGTTCCTCGGGCGTCGCACGATAGATGTTGGCCGGGCCGACGGGACTGTCATTGCCAACCTCGCCCAGTCCTTTAATGATTTTCTTCAACGCCTCCTCGCGGTTGATCGAGTACTTGAGCGCCAAACGAACGTCGTTGTTGTCGAAGGGCTTGAGGTCGGTCAACATCGGCAGCGTGCAGTGCTTGTTGCCGCTTGTCGTAAAAAACTTGAGCGCCTTCTCACGCTTTAAGAGACCGACCACCTTCGGGTCGATGTTGGTGATTGAATCCAGTTGGTTCGAGCGCAATCCGTTCAAGCGCGCCGCGCCGTCGCCGATGAACAAATTGTCGATCGTGTCGAAGAACGCACGCCCTTCCTTCCAATAGTTCGGGTTGCGCTTGACGACGGTTTTAACGCCTGGATTAAAACTTACCAGCGAATACCCGCCAGTACCCACGCCGGACTTCCACTCAATATCGTCGTCCTTTGCCGGGCAAATCACCAAGTGATAGTCGCTGACGATAAACGGGAAATCCGCATTGCCAGTATCGAGCGTAAAGACGACCGTATCCTTACCATCGGCCTTGATGTCTTTGATGCCTTTTATGATGCCTTTGGCGGCCGATTTTGTTTTCTCGCCACGGTGATGGTTGAAGGAAGCGATTACGTCTTCCGGCGATAAGCTTTTGCCATTGTGAAACTCCACGCCGTTCCGCAGTTTGAAGCGCCATGAGGACGCATCGTCCGAAGCCTCCCAGCTCTCTGACAACTCTCCTGTGAGATTGCCATCGGGCGCGATTTCCGTGAGGTTGTTGCGAAGCTGGCCGAAGCTGACGTTGATCATGTAGGAATCGAGCGTCTGTGCCGGGTCAAGAACGTCTCCCGTGCCACCTCCGGTCAAGGCCTGGCGATAGTTTCCGCCCTTCTTCGGCATCGCCGCCATTGCCGTGTCAAAAAAGGCCGTGGCGGCAGAAACGGCGACGCCGGCGGCAATCGCTTGTTGTACAAACTCACGCCGCGTTATCCGCGGCTTGGCAATGAGATCGTCGAGCAGTTGTCGCTCAGTCATGGTTTCCTCCCATATCAGGCATTTGTTATCGATGTGTAGAGCGTACCTTATGTTTTGTTATCGTGTTACTGGGCACCGTGAAAGTCTCTTGGAGCCGCCATCACGAAGCCGCTTGATTATGCTCGGCAAACACCATGACCGATCGCAGCATCGTGGTCCAGTCTACACTCGTCATGAGGGCGTAGCCGAAATTTTTTCGGAAGATTAAGCGACGAGGAGTTTGCCGGGCACGCTGTGCCAGTTCGGCGAACTGGACGTGCGGGAAAGAAACTGCTAGAGGGCGCGAATGATCCAGATTGCTTCAGATCGGCGATCGAACGAGCGGCGTGTTTGGCGGCGACGCCGTCGTCGCTTGCGTGTGCGCTTTCGTTCGGTCTGAGTCCCGTTTTCCGCGATCACATACTTGCAGGATTTGAAGGCTAGACCGAGCGGCACCAACACAGTTGTCGATCACCACTCAACCAATGCCTCCTGATCCATGACCTGCAAAACCATCATTCGACCCGTTACCCAAGACGATCTCGAGCAGATCTCCGATCTGCATGCCAATGCCTTCGGACCGGGGCGGTTTGCGCGCACTGCCTATCGTGTTCGCGAGGGCGCTCACGTGGTGTCTCCGTTCTGCCTAGCCGCGTCGCGAGGTGGTGTCGTTGTCGGTGCCGTGCGCATGACGGAAATCGAGATTGGGGGAAAGGGCGGTGCGCTGTTGCTCGGTCCATTGGTGGTCGATCCGTCGCTCAAGGGCGAGGGAATTGGCAGAGCGCTGTTGGGCGAATGCATCGAGCAAGCGCGGTACGATGGCTACCAGTTGATCCTCCTGGTGGGCGATCTGGCCTACTATGAGCGGGTCGGATTCGTGCGTGTCCCACCCGGTCAAGTGGCCCTGGCGGGCCCGGTCGACCCGCTCAGACTGCTAGCAGCCGAGCTTCAGCCGGGCTCGCTCTCGGCCGTGCATGGCGATGTCATGGCAAGGCCGCGTCAGCCAACCGACTGAAAGCGATAGCCTACACCACGCACGGTGAGAATGACCTGCGGCTTGGCGGGATTGCGCTCGACTTTGCGACGCAACCTCGAAATGCAGATGTCCAAGCTGCGATCGAGCGGAGACCAACGGCGACCATGCGTTCTGAGTGACAGCTCATCGCGATGCAGCGGTCGGTTTGGATTCTCGGCAAAAATCTTCAAGAGGGCGAACTCCATCGCCGAAACCGACACTTCAGTGCCGTCGGCCGACAACAGTCGACGCTGGCCAATGTCGAGATCGCAGTCGCCAAATTTGACGATATGGCTGACATAGCGCAGCACATCGTTACGCACCCGATCGACGTCGGCCTGGCGGCGCATCACGGCGCGGACGCGGGCGAGCAGTTCGCGCGGTTCGAAGGGCTTGGAGAGACAGTCGTCGGCGCCCGCTTCAAGCGCCACGATGCGATCAATGGACGACGGGCCCGCGGATAGAGCGATGATGCCCGCCTCTGTGTTCTCACGCAGATGGCGGATCACCTGGGTCGGGTCGCTGGCATCACCTTGAAGATCGACGATCACCAAATCGGTCGCATTGCGGGCGACCCATTGCTTAACACCGTCTGCGTCATCCAAGGCGATGACCCGAAAGCCACTTTCATCGAGGCAGCGTGTCGCCGGCGCGCTGCTTTCGGCATCGGCACCACACATCACGATTTGACTTCGTGTTGCCATAGGTATTTTCCCCTCCCTCCAGGCGGGCAATCACCCGATAGGCCAACCGCCGCACTGGAACGTAACTCATGGCGCAACCCCATTGGATGCGCTCGGACTGTCGTTTCGAAATTCTCCTCATCAAACGTACCTATGGCGACCCAGCTGGAGAGCCGGACCGCCATGTGAAGGAACTAATGGCTGAATTGCCATTTGCAGCGCTTGTACTTGCGGTACCAGTAAGGATTGCCCGTCTTGTGGAACTTCCTCTTGAACCACCAGCATTTCGGACCGTAGTGGTGTTGCCCATAGTGGTGGCCAACGTGAAACTTGAAGTGCAGCCGCTTATGACGATTTCCCGCTTCGGCGTCGCCCGCCATCATCGTCGTTGCTGCGATTGCTGCGATACCCAAACCCATGACCGTGTTCTTCAACATCGTTTTGTTCCCTAAGCTCGTCGGTTTCCTGAATTTCAAACTCGGTGTCGGTCCCTGCCGACCCTGTCTTGCCAACCGGTGGCTGATCTCCGTTTTGTTCCCGGCTGCTGTATCCATGGATTTAGAGCAAAGGTGTGGAATCTATAGCACATCGTAACGCGATTTTCTCGCATCGCATGTTTTCGTGCTTTATTTCAACGCGTTATATGCGTAACAATCTTGGTTCTGATTTTTCTACTGTTACAATACCGAAACAACGTGTGCGCTACTCGCCAGTTCTGGGCACCGGAGAGATGCCACCGCCGGGATTGGAGACGTCGGCAAACGCATGCCATTTCAGCAGGATCGCCTGAGGGGCGCTACAATCCAAACGTGCGCCTTAGCTCCGCCTATCAATAGGCACTGTCAAAGATTGCAAGAGGCCGCAGTGCGATGGGGCACCGGCCGCGACGAGGCGTCGTCAATCCTCAAACGGGTCGTGGACCAGGATGGTGTCGTCGCGCTCGGGGCTTGTGGAGAGCAAGGCGACTGGCGCTTCGATCAGCTCCTCGAGCCGGCGAACGTATTTGATGCATTGCGCCGGGAGCTCGGCCCACGAGCGGGCGCCCGCCGTCGATTCCGACCAACCCTCGAGGGCTTCATAGATTGGCTGAACACGCTGCTGGGCACCCTGGCCGGCCGGCAGATGATCCACCGTGTCACCGTCAAGACGATAGCCGACGCAGACCTTGAGCTCTTCCATGCCGTCGAGCACGTCGAGCTTGGTGAGGGCGATACCGTCAATGCCGGCAACCTTGATGGTTTGGCGCACGAGACAGGCATCGAACCAACCACAACGGCGGCGGCGACCGGTCACCGTGCCGAACTCGTGGCCGCGCTCACCGAGCAGCTTGCCGACCTCGTTGTGCTCCTCGGTCGGAAAGGGGCCCAAGCCAACGCGCGTGGTGTAGGCCTTGGTGATGCCCAAGACGTAGCCGACCACGCCTGGGCCGAGGCCGGAGCCGGTCGCGGCTTGGGCAGCGACGGTGTTTGACGATGTGACGAAGGGATAGGTGCCATGATCAATGTCCAGCAGCGCGCCCTGGGCACCCTCGAACAGGATGCGTTTGCCGGCGCGGCGGTGGCGATCGAGGAGATCCCAGACCGTATCCATGTAGGGCAAGATTTTTGGCGAGATCTCAGCAAGCTCTTTGTGGAGTTCGTCGGCGGAGACTTCCGGTTCACCGAGGCCGCGGCGAAGCGCGTTGTGATGGGTTAGGATGCGGTGGATCTTACCCTCGAGACTTTGCAGATTACGGAGGTCCTGGACCCGTATGGCGCGCCTGCCCACCTTATCTTCGTAGGCGGGGCCAATGCCGCGCTTGGTGGTTCCGATCGCACCCGGCCCGCCATTGCCTTCGCGCAAGGCGTCGAGTTCGCGGTGCAGTGGCAAAATGAGCGTCGCGTTTTCGGCGATACGCAAATTGTCTCGGGAGATCTTGACGCCCTGGCTCTCGAGCAGCTCGATCTCGCCGATGAGGGCCCAGGGATCGATTACAACGCCGTTGCCGATCACGGCGAGTCGACCCGGACGGACGACGCCAGAAGGCAGCAGGGACAGCTTATAGGTCTTGCCGTCGATGACGAGCGTGTGGCCGGCGTTATGGCCACCTTGGAAGCGCACGACAATGTCGGCGCGTTCGGACAGCCAGTCGACAATCTTGCCTTTGCCTTCGTCGCCCCATTGCGAGCCGACCACAACCACGTTCGCCATTCTGCCTCCCTGCCGGGCGCCCTCTCAACCCTGGATAGGGAGCCTCGACCGTCATCACCTCAACACTCTATTATAGCTGGCGATGCAATTTCAGGCGACTACAAAGGCGGGGCAACGCCTGCTACAGCTTTTGGTTGTCGAGCCTGGGGTGTACCGCGCGTGGACATCGCCAAGCAGGCTGGAAAATCTCAATGCTCGAGCAGTTTGCGGGCAATCAGTTCGTCACGAAGCCTATTGGCACAGGTGAAGTGGTGCGCTCGCAGACCCAACGCCAGCGCGACTTCGACATTGCTCGGCGAGTCGTCAATGAAAAGCGTGGCGCCAGGTTCGAGGTCAAACCGAGACAACGCGCGCTCGAAGATGGCACGACCCGGCTTGATCATGCCTTCGCGAGCCGAAACGACAATGCCGTCGAAATGACGAAAGAAGCCGTAACGGCTCTGCGTTTCAACGAACTTTTCCTCGGAAAAATTGGTGAGGGCATAGAGCGGTATCGCGCGCGCCGCCAATGGCTCCAAAAGCCGGACGCTGCCGGCAATCTCTCCCGTAACCATCTCGTGCCAGCGCTCGTCGTAGGCACGGATCAATGCGGCATGCTCGGGAAAGATTGCGATACGTTCAGCCACGGCGTCGGCCCATGATCGCCCCAAATCCTGGGCGACATTCCATTCCATCGTGCAAACTTCGGCGAGGAACGTTTCCATCGCCGCTTCGTCAGCGAAGAGCTTGCGAAACAGATGGCGCGGATCCCACCGGATGAGGACGTTGCCAACATCGAATATGACCGCCCGAATGTCCGTTTCGGCGCCCAACGAAACCACCCCCATGTGCTTTGCAATCGTCACGCACGATCACAATGAGCCGTCGTCCGCCGCTTCTAAGACATGTTTCGGTCAAATAGAACCACCCGAATGGATATGCTGCGATCTCCTCAGAGCAGCCGCAACACCTCGGCCGCCTGATCCGGGTCGTCATAGATGAGCTCTTTGCACGCTACCGCATTCAGCAAACCGGCCAACATCGAGAACTGGCGCTTGGACAGGAGGTGGTCTGGGAAATAGGCCTCGCCCATCAACTGTTTTAGCGCATCGGTGCGGCCGGCGTCGCGTAGCTCCGGGCCCCGAGCGGTGCGGTGCTTTGGCAAGACAATGGTGCCCACAGGCCACCACTTGTTCGGTTGCCGACGCGGTTCAGAAAGGCTTGAAGCCGGAGGCGGAAGGTACCTCACCCGTTTCAAGTCGGGACCAATGTGCTCGCGCACGTCAGCAAGACTCGGATAGCGGCTGGCAAGACCAGCGAGCGAACCGGGTTCAATGGCCAGGCAAAGGCCAAGGCCCCGCACGCCGCTGCGGCCGTCGTAAAGCAGATTGCCGTCGCAAAGATAGCTGTATCCCGCCCCGATAAGCGCGGCGGTCAACGCGGTTCTTTGCACGCCGGCTTTGGCCGGCACGACGGTCGCCTCGCCGTCTCTAAGCACCGCCGCGGCGGGCAAAACCATTTCATGGCCCAAGACATCCAGTAGGAGTTGCGTCAGCGCGCGCTCGGTCGATGGCGCCAGTTCGTCGAGCCGGTGACACTGGGCAACGCAGTCTGCATTGCAAAAGATATCGTAGCGTGTGCCGTGGCTGGAGATATCCAGCCGCAGCGGTGCGCGCTCCGAAGCCGCACCGCTTGCCGTCGCCAGGTGGTCGAACAATGGCATGATGCAATCTTCGATGGCGACGTCGTCAAAGCGAAGCTCGACGGCCTGACCGGCGATTTCCACCGTATGGAGACAAATCCAATCTGCCGGTGGCCGCGGGGCTGCAGTCGAGCCTTTGCGATGCACTGTAGCCACAAGGGGGAGGACGGTCTCGGACACTGCCGCACCGGCCGCGTCATCGAGGAAGCCATGCCTCGACCAGTTGCGCAGACACTTTTCGACTGTCTTTTTTGCCTGATACAAGGGTTCCCCCGTTGCCGCGGCAAGCTTGTCAGCCATCTCGCCAGGCCCCTCCTGACCTTCGAGAAGGCACCACAAGTATCCAGTGACGCCATCAAGGGTGTGGGTCTCCTGACGAGGTTCGCTGAACAGAACCAGCGTATCGTCAATTATTCGTGTGATGACACCTGGATGCGGCTGCACCACGCCCACAACTCCGAACCCTCGTTACGCGATTTCGGTCGCGACCCAATTGGAGACGAGGCTCTCCAATTGCCTTCAGTTGGCTTTGTGATTTCCGATATCTTCTTGGGTTTATTTAGGCAATGCAAAATGAGATCTGCAATTTACTCAGACTACTGATTGTTCAGTTAACCCTTAGCGCCACTTTTCATGTCAAAGATGCTCTTTCATCAGTCGTCATATTGGCGAATGCTTTCGTTTGACGTTCGGGTGGGCACCGGTGGCGTATGCGCGTCAACGGAGCAACGTCGTGCCGCAGCTGAGCTCGACGTATGGTTGGATGAAGCTGCTTCGAGGCAGGACTCAACGCTCGATAATCTCGGTGCCGGCAATCTCGACGCCAAATCCAGTCAGGCCCACATACTGGCGTTCGCGAGTGCCGAGAACTCGGATCGACGCAATGCCCAAATCCTTGAGGATCTGTGCGCCAAGGCCGATTTCGCGCCACTGTTCTTCACGGCTTACCGTGCTCTCTTGACCCTCTCGACGGCCGCCCCGGTTGCCCGAGGCGACACCGACGGCGCCGTGCCGGAGATAGACGACAAGGCCACGGCCCTCGGCCTTGATGCGCTCAAGCGAGCCGGCGATGGCGCTATTGCCGGCATTGAAGACATCCTCGACGGTGTTTTCACGCTGCAAACGGGTGAGCACGCCGAGGCCGTCACCAAGATCGCCGAACAACAGGGCCAAATGCTCGGCGGTGTCGAACGGGGTTTCGTAAACAATGGCACGGGCGGGGCCGATAGCAGTCGTGGTCTCGCTCTCTGAAACCCGCGAAATGAGCGTCTCGCGCTGCTGGCGGTAGGCAATCAGAGCGTCGATGGAGATGAGTGCCAGCCGGTGCTCCTCGGCAAATGCCTCGAGTTCGGTGCCCTTTTTTACCGAGCCGTCGTCATTGACGAGTTCCGAAACGAGACCGACCGGGGCAAGGCCGGCGAGACGGGCAAGGTCGACGGCAGCCTCGGTGTGGCCGGTCCTGATGAGCACACCACCCTCGCGGGCGATCAGCGGGAAGATATGGCCTGGGCGCACAAAGTCGCCCGGCCCGACGTTGTGATTGGCGAGCGCGCGGATGGTATTGCAGCGTTCTTCGGCCGAGATGCCGGTGGTCAAGCCGTCGCGATAGTCGACCGAGACCGTGAATGCGGTGGCGAGCGGCGCGTCGTTCACATTCACCATCGGCCAAAGCTGGAGGCGCTTGGCCTCGGCGTGGGGCAGAGGGGCGCAAAGGACCCCGCCGGTGTGGCGAA
>Ga0114925_10001729_pt1 | contig 10939 bp, 9 predicted proteins | sample SumtaG_2_FD_87287 | JGI IMG/M metagenome (GOLD analysis project Ga0114925, IMG submission 87287) | Deep subsurface microbial communities from Indian Ocean to uncover new lineages of life (NeLLi) - Sumatra_00607 metaG | ecosystem: Environmental > Aquatic > Marine > Oceanic > Sediment | place...
GCATTTTTCATATTGCTTGACATAGTTGATGAACCTATGAACGGCAGCAGTTACGCGCAATGTGCCACCCCTCAATATCTCAAAACCGTGCAGTTTTCATCAGTTAACCTTGAACCGTGAACCGTGGAACTTTGAACCTGAGTAGTTACAAACCCGTTTACTGGTAAGGACCATGCCAGACCAGATTGGCTTACACATAGAGCATTTCCGATTTCGCGATCTACATCCCAATGTATTCATGGGAACAGCAAGCGACAGGTATGCGGGTTGGATCGGACAAATATATTCAGGAGAGCGTTATGCCAATAAGATAGGTCGTCGATCCAAGAGGGTCGGCGGTAAGACTTTTGTGGAGGAAGTGCTTCCTGTGGCAAGCGTGGAAGAATATTTCCGGCATTTCCGTATCCTCGAATTGGACTTCACGTTTTACAGGCCTCTGCTGGACAAGGATGGGAAGGCCACCCAGAATCTCCATGTGCTCAGGACCTACACCCAATATCTCAATAAAACGGATCGCCTGATCCTCAAGGTGCCACAGGCTATTTTTGCGAAAAGATTATGGCGGAAGGGCAGGCATATTGAGAACGAAGAATATCTGAACCCTGATGTGTTTATCCGCCAATTTTACGAACCTGCCCTTGGGCTTTTGGCTGCCTGGCTTGACGGCCTCATCTTTGAGCAGGAATACCAGAGAAAACAGGATCGTCCTTCCCCGAAAGAACTGGCAGGGGAACTTGATACATTTTTAAGCGCCATACCAAAGGATACGCGCTATCATGTAGAACTAAGAACTGAAACACTATTGACTGATCCTGTCTTTGAGCTCCTTGAAAAGCACGGCGTGGGACAGGTGCTCTCCCACTGGACCTGGCTCCCTTCGCTGAGCAGGCAGTTTAGCCTTTCCGGCCGTAAGTTTCTGAATGCGGGCAAGCGTTCCGTCATCCGGCTGATGACACCGCGGGGCATGCGTTATCAAGACGCCTACGCACGGGCTCACCCCTTTAGCGCCATGGTCGACGGCATGTTGAACCCGCAAATGGTGGATGAAACCGCGGATATCATGCGAGTGGCCATTGCAGATGACACACAAATAAACGTAATCATCAACAACCGTTCCGGCGGCAACGCCCCGATTATCGCCCAGAAGATTGCGAAGGAGTTTCTTGCCGATCATTGATTTCCGTTATGCCAGTGCAAAAATCTGCACTGTACTGCTTTTTCCCTTAACCCTTGCGGCTGGCAATTCTTTCAATGGAAATTTGCCATTTATGCCGGCCCTGGTAGTGGCGCTGATAATTATTTCTGTGCCGAATTCCTTGTTCAATCCCTGCAACCGTGACGCAAGGTTGACCGTGTCACCCACTAAGGCATAAGACAAACGATCCGGGCTGCCAATATTGGCCGCTAACACTTCTCCCGTGTGTATGCCGATGCCGTGAGCAAGGGGCGGATAACCACGCTTTTCAAGACCCTGATTAACGGCAAGGAGTCGTTTTCTCATTTCCTGGGCCGCCTTCACCGCCATTACAGGATGGTCCTTTCTGAACAGCGGTGCCCCGAATACGGCCTCAATCTCGTCCTCGATATACTGCAACACCAATCCATGGTATTGCTTGATGGCCTCATCCATCTCCTTGAAATAGCCGTTGATGATCCTCACTACTTCTTTGGGAGGGGTGGATTCAACCATTGGAGTAAAATTTCTGAGGTCGGCGAAAAGCACGGTTACCTCCTTGAGCTCTCCATCTAAGGACATCTTTCCGGAAAGGATTTCATCACGTATTTCCTCTGTCACGTATTTGCCGAAGGTTTCTTTGACAAAATCGCGTTCCTTGAGCCCCTCTGTCATTTCGTTGATCACGTCACCCGTGTAACCGATCTCGTCATTGGAGGTTACACGCACCTTTTTATCAAACCGACCATGCCGGATTTCCTTCAAAACACGAATGATGTCTTCCAAAGGTCGCTTGAAGTTACGGCTCACCAGATAGGTCAACCAGATGCCGACGGCCATGAAAAGGAGGGCATTGATGAATATGACTGATCGCAAATGTTCCAGCACCTGGGCAGGGTTATGATTCAAATGAAATGTCCCCCGGAGTATGCTGAGAAAGGCAATAAAGGGGACCAGGTTGCAGGCAAAAATGAGGGCGGCAAGTCGAGTGCTGATACGGACGCGTATTGTTTTAGGCGTTATGTAAAGGCCTCCGTTGGGAAAGAAGTGGGGCACCATCCTCTTTTGTAAAACGTGCTCCAACACGAAAAAAGCTGTGGCCGTTGTAATCAAACCTGTGTGCAGGCTAATGAAAAATGCCTGATGTATTACGGGCCTCCCAAAATCAAAAGCCCAATAAATCGTGGGATAGAGCACTGCGGCGGTGAGCCACAGGCCCAGGTTTAAGGCGATCATAAAGAAAGGCTCGTTGAGCAATTTTCTTCGCGCCTGCATGATAATCTCATCCGGTATTGGCTTTTGCCAGTATTCAAGATTCAGGTAACGCCGGACAGGACGCTCATAGAATAAAACCATCGCTATGGGCAGTGAGAAAGCAATAGGCATCCAGATCATGTGAATTCGCCGGGACAATTCAATGATCTCCGATGATTGAGATAAATCCGTACCGCGGGTCAAAAAGAGGACGACACTGACACCAATAACGTTGGCGATTAAATTGGCAAAGAGCATCGCGTTCTTGACACGGAAAAGATTGAACCTCGTCATGACCTTTTACCCCCGTCCTTCTTTCCGCCGGCTATGCCTTTAGTGGAAAGATGTTATAATACCGTGCAAATCAATATAAAATGAAAAAAACACTCTGACATACGATAACACGTTTTTTCAAAGTTAGGAAGGAGGTAGTGTGCAGTATAATGGGACTAGTGTTATGTCAAAATACAAATGTCGGATAAAGACGAGGTAGTTTTATTCGAGCATCATCTTAAACTTTTGATCGACCCCTGGGCTTATCACACATCAACTCACCCCAAAGCGAAAGACCACAACATCATGAGGCAGATCCATTGTTGACATACAAGCAAAATTACCCTATAATTACACCTCAAAAAAGCGGCTTCTTATCACATCACTCACTGACACTTATCAGTTTGGATTCATTGCCCAGTCTTGTCCAGTTGGCAAAAGGCATACCGCCAAATAGGGGCACAAATACAGTAACTATAATAGAGCAAATGACAGTTTTTTTATGTGAGGCCGGCATTTGTTCCACAGGAGGGAGGGGTGGAATTAAAACCCAGGTCAAATGATAAGATTATCCAGTTACTCGAAAAAGGAGTAGAAATCCCCAATCCATTGTCTCTCGACATTGGCGATGAGGTGAAAATAGATAATATATCAGGCAACGGGGTCAAGATTTATCCGGGATGCCGCATCTATGGCGAGGAAATGGTCATCTCAGGGGGAGCACAGATCGGCTATGAAGGCCCTGTAACAATCGAGAACTGTCAACTCGGCCCCAACGTTGAACTCAAGGCGGGGTATTTCGAAAAGGCGGTTTTCCTGGAAAAGGCCAATATGGCCTCTGGCGCGCACGTACGTGATGGATGCATTTTAGAGGAACAGGCCAACGGCGCACACTGCGTGGGGCTAAAACAGACAATCCTGTTTCCGTTCGTAACTCTTGGCAGTCTGATCAATTTTTGCGACTGTCTCATGGCGGGTGGAACCAGCCGTAAAGACCACAGCGAAGTGGGCAGTGCATACATCCATTTCAATTTTACTCCTGACGGCGATAAAACCACCGCCTCCCTCATAGGTGATGTCCCGAGGGGCGTTATGCTCAACCAGCCACCCATTTTCCTTGGCGGTCAGGGAGGCATGGTAGGGCCTGTGCGGATGGGTTACGGCAACATAGTGACCTCAGGTACAATTCTTAGAAATGATGTAACCAGGGACAACAAATTAATAATCGGGAAAACCCACCGAGGGAGAATTATCGATTTCATTCCCAGGTCATACCCGCGTATTTCCCGCGTGGTGGAAAACAATATAATCTATCTGGCAAATCTCATGGCATTGGAACAATGGTATGTTCATGTAAGACATATGTTTTTCCGCCGGCAAGAATTCGGCGAGCTTATTTATAACGGAGCGCTCGACAAAATAATATTGGCTAAAGAGGAACGTATCAAGCAGCTCACGGCCATGGCGAACAACATAGCCGGATCCCTTGAAAAAAAAGAATCGGGCGCGTCAACATCGAGTAAAAGGGAGTTTTGCAATAACATTACGCAAATTGCTGAACTCTTCAACTCCGAAATCTTATCCAAGACGGGTGTGGACATTCGCAAACGTTTCCTTAACGGGTTTCATGCCCACAGCAAAGACCATGGAGGAAATTATATAGATGTTGTTCAAAGCCTTGCCGGGTCGATATCGCAGCGGGGCACGCGCTGGCTTGACAGAATAATCAATGAGCTTTGCCTTCGGGCAAAAGAAATACTGCCATTATTAGGCCTTTTTAAAAAAATAGCCGCTAACATCCCCAACAATGAGGAATAATCTATGGGCAAACTATTCGGCACAGACGGAATCAGAGGAGAGGCCAACCGTTATCCGATGGATGCGGGGATCGCGTTTTCTGTTGGTCAGGCAGTGACCAAAATATTCAAGAAACCCGGACATAAGACCCGGGTGATCATCGGCAAAGACACCCGCATTTCCGGGTATATGCTGGAGAGCTCACTCGAAGCGGGTATTAGTTCTATGGGAGGCATCTCTTATCTTGTCCGCGTGCTTCCCACTCCCGGCACCGCTTTTATTGCTGAAAGTATGCGCGCTGATGCAGGTATCGTCATTTCTGCGTCACATAACCCTTTTCAGGATAACGGCGTAAAGATATTTTCCGGCAGCGGTTTTAAACTCTCCGACGAACAGGAAGAGGAGATAGAAGACCTCATTCTAAACGGTAAACTACCTGAAATGGTGCCACCTGCTAAAGATATGGGTCGCTCTTACCCCATGGAAGATGCACAAGGCCGGTACATCGTATTCCTTAAAAACACCTTTCCCCGGCATCTTTCAATGGAAAGCATGAAGATCGTCCTTGATACGGCTAATGGCGCCACCTACAAGGTGGGACCAGCCGCGTTTACAGAATTAGGAGCCGATGTTACGGTCATCCATAATAATCCTGACGGCCTTAACATCAACGACAATTGCGGATCCCAGCATACCCGGAGTCTTGAAAAAATGGTGGTGGAAACCGGCGCAAACATTGGTCTCGCCTTTGACGGTGACGGTGACCGCCTGATCGCCGTGGATGAAAAAGGCCGCACTATTACCGGTGATCAGGCCCTTATTATTTGCGCCAAAGTACTCAAAGACGAGGGCAGATTAAGTAACGACCTTCTTGTCGGCACCGTGATGAGCAATCTTGGCCTCACCCTTGCCTGCAAAAAATATGGCTTAAATTACTATGCCTCCAGGGTGGGGGATCGCTATGTTTTGGAGGGCATGCAAAAGATGGGCGCGGTGATCGGCGGAGAAAATTCGGGTCACATGATATTCTTAGACCACCACACTACGGGAGACGGCGTACTCGCTGCCATACAATTAGTCGCTGCCATGATAAAGGAAGGGAAACCCCTTTCCGAGCTGGCCGCCATGATGGACATATACCCCCAGACGCTCATAAATGTTGAAGTCAATAGCAAACCGGAAATCTCCACATTGCCACAGGTCGTCGAGGCGATCAGACAGGTTGAAACTGAACTGGGCGATCAGGGTCGTATACTGGTTCGCTATTCCGGCACACAGGACATGTGCAGGGTCATGGTTGAGGGGCAGAGCGATGATATTACCGAAAAATGCTGCAAACAAATCGCTGAAGCGGTAAAGACCGCCATCGGTTGACCATTAAAATGAAAAGAAAAATAGAATGTATCAATTTCGACCTTGACTCAGTTCTTTATATCCCTTCCGAGTTCCTGGAAACGGCCCTTCGTATGTCTGTCAAGGCAATGATGCAAACAGGGCTGAAAGCAGGCCTTGATGAGGCATTGCAAAAGCTTATTGAAATTCGCTTTCTTAATTCAAATGCAAAAAATCATTTCAATGAATTATGCTTTTATTTCAATAAGAAATATGATCCTCTGATTATTGCCGCGGGTATAGAGAAATACTGGGATTGTAAAATCGGGACCATGACCAGCGCTCCTGAAACCAATCTTGCCCTAAGTGTCTTGTACAAAAGGTATCCTCTGGCTATCATTTCCAATGGCCCACCCTTGAAGCAGGCGGGCAAGATCGTCAGGCTGGGCTTGAGCCACTTTTTCTCCAAATACAATGAAGACCTGAAGGTCCAGGGACACTACTTTTATTCTACATCTGACAAAACAAAGGCCAAGCCTTTTCCATATCTTTGGCTTCAATCGCAAAAAGACATCGGCTATCAATTTTCTTGTGCCCTCATGGTCGGAGATCGTTATTGGGAGGACATTTATGGGGCAAATAGACTTGGGATGATTACAGTAAAAATAAGTAGAGGACAACATTCAAATGAAACCCTTGAAGGGGCCTTTGAAAACGCCTTGAAATCAGAACCAATGAAGACCTATTTTATTAAAAATTATTCCAAAAAAGAGATTATGACATTAATGAAGCCCGCTCATACGATTGACAGTTTACTGGAACTTGAAAGACTTATACTTGACATTGAAAAAAATCTGTAAGGAATGACATTAATTATGCCAAAAAAAGCATTAGCATGAAATCTCTGTAATTTCCCAAACATCCTGATTAGTCCAGAAACTTGGGAGGGAAGTGGGACTGGCCCTGGATCTTTAATGAATCGAGCACCATCATTGTGGAAGTGCCGTGGGCAACAAGATTCCCTTTATCATCTTCAATAGATGCCTCACTCAGGCAGATGGTATTTCCAACCTTGATGCTTTTGCCCCTACCAATCAGACGGCCTTCAGAAACCGGCGCAAGGTAATTGAGCTTTATCTCAACGGTGGTTAAACCAATATCCTCTGACATCTGGGGATAGACTGCCCAGAATGCTGCCGCGTCTACGAGAGAAGCGCAAACACCTCCATGCACCATCCCATAAGGCTGAAGATGCTTTTCCTGAACTTCCACTTCCAAATGGGACTCACCCCAACCGAGAGACCTGATCTCCATGGAGAGCAGGGTAAAATAGGGGGAGCCATTTATGGTCTTGATAACGGCTGCCATATGGGCAGGATTAAGTTTTCTTATGTCAACCACCTCTTTCTTCTTTTATAGTGTTTCACATCACGGTAACTTTTCTTTTTACCCACTTCGGTAAGGCCCAGGTAAAATTCTCTTACATCGGCATTTTTTTTGAGCTTGTCAACCGTGTCATCCAAAACGATTCGACCATTTTCCATAACATAGCCATGGCTCGCAATAGAAAGAGCCAGGCGTGCGTTTTGTTCTACCAAAAGAATGCTAACCCCTTCCTCCTTATTTATGCGCTGGATGATCCCAAAAATCTCCCCAACCAACAGGGGCGCAAGGCCCATGGAGGGTTCGTCCAAAAGCATGAGTCTGGGCGCCGCCATCAGCCCCCTGCCAATCACTAGCATCTGCTGCTCTCCACCGCTGGTATAACCGGCCAGCACATTTTTGCGGGTTTTAAGTCTTGGGAAATAGCCGTAAACCATACGCATGGCCTCTTTCATTTTGGTTCTGCTCTTGGTGGTATGACCGCCGGCAGTGAGGTTTTCTTCAACGCTTAGGTCCTCAAATACCCGCCTTCCTTCCATCACCTGAAAGATACCCATGCGGACTATATTCTCAGGATACTTTTTGTCTATCCGTTTTCCCATAAACTGGATTTGTCCATCCGTGACCTCGCCATCCTCTGATTTCAATAATCCTGAAATGGCCTTGAGCGTGGTGGTTTTTCCTGCCCCATTGTTTCCAAGAATAGTCACGATTTGACCCTCGTTCACCTGAAGGGACATGCCCTTTAGAACGAGGATTACATTGTGATAGATCACTTCAATGTTATTAACGACTAATAGCGGGTCCATCACGCCCCCAACCTGGAGTAGGTTATGTCCTCTTCACCCAAATAGGCCTTGATAACATGTTCGTTATTCCTAATCTTTTCTGGTTTCCCCTCGGCGATTTTTACGCCAAAGTCCAGTACGCAAACCCGATCAGAAATGTCCATGACCACACCCATATCGTGTTCAACCAGGATAATTGTTATTTCCCACTCTTCATTGATGTCCAGGATAAAACGGGCTATGTCTTCCGTTTCTTCAAGGTTCATACCTGTAGCAGGCTCATCCAAAAGGAGTATTTTGGGCTTCATGGCCAGAGCTCGAGCCAATTCAACTCTCTTCTGAAGTCCATAGGGCAAGGAATGAACAATGCTCTTTCTTATTTGTTCGATTTCCAGGAGATCAATAATTTTTTCCTCTATGTGTTTACGAAGCTCTATCTCCTCCTTTCGGGACTTGCCAAAGTAGATTCCTCCCGATAAGAAGCCTGACTTCAGATGCACATGCGCACCGAGTTTGATGTTATCGAGGACACTCATATGGCCAAACAGCTCAACATTCTGAAATGTGCGAGCAATACCGAGGCCAGCAATTGCATGGGGTTTAAAATGGGAGATGTCCTGGTCTTCCAATACAACACTCCCTTTTTCGGGATGATAAAACCGATTGATACAGTTTAGCAGACAGGTTTTACCTGCACCGTTAGGACCTATGATAGAAAAGACTTCACCTTTCCTGACCCCGGTGCTTATGCCATTTAGGGCTTTAAGACCTCCGAAGCTGAGGTGAATATCTTCAACTCGAAGCTGGTATTCTTCCCTATCTTCCATTTTCCAAAACCTGTTTTACCCTGACGGTGGTTTTCATGCGAAAGCCCTTTCCATCCTGGTAGCGGATATCTGCCTCTATTTCGAGTTCTTCCTGATCCCCATACAGGGCCTCGATCAAGTTTTTATATCTCTCTTCGACAAATTTTCTCCTCACCTTTCTTGTACGGGTCAGCTCATCGTCATCAGCATCAAGCTCTTTGTATAAAAGCACAAACCTTTTGACCTTGGCCACCTTGGGCAGAGACTCGTTAGTCTTTCCAACTTCTTCTGTAATAAGGTCATAGACCTCCTCTTTCTGGGAAAGATCCGTAAATGTAGTGTAAGGGATTTGATTGTTTTCTGCCCATTTTCCCACGTTGCCCATATCAATAGAAATCATGGATGCAATGAAAGGCATTTCCTGGCCCACAATCACTGCATCCATAATGAACGGGCTGAATTTTAGTTTGTTTTCTATAAGCTGAGGAGAAAACTTACTGCCGTCGGTCAACTTCATGACGTCAGACATGCGATCAATTATAATGATGTGACCATCGTCCTCAATGAGAGCCGCATCTCCTGAATGAAACCAGCCGTCCCGCAGGGCCTTCTTCGTGGCCTCAGGATCTTTGTAATAGCCTTTGAAGATGGTATCACCCCTTGACAATAACTCGCCTGAATCGGAAATCTTAAAATCGAGCCCTGGAAGGGGCTGACCGACCGTATCCAGACGTATATCATCGGTCCGGTGAACAATTGAGGCAGCCGTCTGTTCCGTCATCCCATAGGCCTGCTTGATATTGACACCAAGGGCCTGAAACATATTGAATATTTCCGGCCCAAGAGGAGCGCCTCCTGTATAAACATGGCGGAGCCGGGAAAGGCCCAGATAGTTTTTTAATGACCTGAAAAGACAGATATAGGCTAACCGGTTTAACAACTTCCACCCAACCGGCGGCTGCCTTTTCTCCAGGTTAAAACCCGCCATCCTGTAGCCTACTGGCAAAAAAATCTTATAGAATAGCCTTTTTATCCACCCGGCATCCTGGATTTTTACCTGGATATCAGAACACATCTTCTCCCAAATCCGAGGAGGTGCCAGCATGATATGGGGGCCAATTTCCCTGATATTTTCCTGGACTGTTTCCACCTTTTCCGGAAAATTGACCGTAAATGCCTTATATAATGACCAGTAAACGCCGAATTCCTGCTCACCAATCCAGGGAAGGGGCAGAAAAGAAACATATTCGAAGTCTTCCGCTGCTACATCCACAGTGTCCTGGGCCCTGGCCACACAAAACATATTTTTGTGGGTAATCATGCTTCCCTTTGGAATACCTGTGGTACCCGAGGTATAATTGAGCATACCCACGTCATCAGGAGAGACTTTTTCGATCATCTCCTCAAAGAGGTGGGGCTCTTTTTCAGCCAGCTCACGCCCCATTTTTTGAATGTCTTGGAAAAACACAAGAATGGAATCTCCATAATGCCTCATGCCTTTCGGGTCATCTACAATGACCTTTGATACGCCGGGACATTTCTCCTTAATGTCCAACATCTTATCGGCCTGCTCCTGATCGCCGGCAACCACAAAAACGGAATCAGAATGGTTGATAATATACTCCACCTGATCCAGGTGGCTATCCGGATAGATCCCCACAATGGCCCCGCCAAGTGTTTGGGCAGCCAGTTCAGAGTAAAGGCCTTCCGGCCGGTTGTCTCCTATATAAGAAAGTTTGTCATCACGCTTGAAACCGAGCTGGTGGAGCCCAAGGGCAAAATCCCTCACGTTTTCATAATAGCCTTTCCATGTGACTGACTGCCAGATGCCGAATTCCTTCTCCCGGATGGCTACTTTTTTGTCGCCAAGCTTGAGGGCATTTTTTCTAAGTAGTGCTGGAAGCGTTAGAATATCCATAACAAGACTTTCACGCACTCTTTTTTCCTGTTCCCAAACTTGCAGGGGGACAGGAAAAAGAGCTTGTGAATGAAAAGGTTAATCCAGGTGGATCCAATCCGAAACAGGATCAAACTTACCGGTCTTTGCGTTGCCACGAACAACTCTCCCTATAGGGATGCTGTTATTTTTCATGGTCACTGGAGGCATGAGACCGCCCACATCAAAATTCTTA
>Ga0114925_10001730_pt1 | contig 10937 bp, 14 predicted proteins | sample SumtaG_2_FD_87287 | JGI IMG/M metagenome (GOLD analysis project Ga0114925, IMG submission 87287) | Deep subsurface microbial communities from Indian Ocean to uncover new lineages of life (NeLLi) - Sumatra_00607 metaG | ecosystem: Environmental > Aquatic > Marine > Oceanic > Sediment | place...
GGCGAGAGAATTATTATACAGTTCAGCTAAGTTAACCAGTGAAACAAAATCCTTGGTAGAAAAAAGAGAAGCCAGGGCTATTTTCTCTGATGCTCGGCAAAAAAGATTGGCAATACGAAATTTTATTATCACAACCTTTGTCCTCTTTGCCTTCTGGATCTTGCTCTCGGGTCGTTTTGATGCCTTCCATCTTATACTTGGCATTATTTGCACTCTTCTGGTCTCTTATCTATCTCACGACTTGCTCTTTGCCAATATCAGAGTCGGGGACATAACGATCAGGGCCAGGAGATTCTTTGCTGCTGCCCCCTGGTTTTTGGGCCAGATTTTTTTAGCAAATTTGCATGTGGCCTACCTGGCACTGTCGCCAAAGATGCCTATAGACCCTCAGATAATAAGATTTAAGACAAAATTGGAGAGTGACATTAGCTGGGTTGCCTTGGCCAATTCCATTACCCTCACTCCAGGTACCATTACCATGGATATCAGGGAAGGGGAGTTTTTTGTACATGCCCTGGACAGAAAGGTTGCCTATGATCTTAACACCGGGAAGATGGAAGATAAGATCGCCCATGTCTTTATGGAAGCAGACCATATATATATTCAGGATGTATTAGATGTGGCCAGGATATTCGGAGCACTCAAATGATCAGCGTTACAGATGATATCATTATAAGGGCAGTGGCAAGGATACTTATACCATTTATACAGGTTTATGCCCTTTATGTTATTATGCACGGTCATCACAGCCCAGGAGGGGGCTTTCAGGGGGGAGTTATTCTGGGTGCAAGTTTTATCCTCTACCTTATAACCCATGGTCTTGAGGATGCAAAAGAAAGGATGTCTGAGCTTAAGGCCGGCCTCCTTAGCTCCTTTGGTTTATTAATCTATTCAGGAATTGGATTGCTATGTATCATTGAGGGAAGCAATTATCTGGATTATGGAGGGCTATCTACTATCTTGAAGGTAATACCAGCCCAGGCAAGGTCTCTTGGTATACTCGGGATTGAGATTGGCGTTGGAATTACTGTAATGGCTGTTATGTATTCCGTCTTTTTTGATATATCCACAGGAGGAATACTTCCAGAGGATGAGGAAGATTTAGGAGAGGGGAGATGAGTAACTTTTTTTTATTATTTGGAATGGGTCTGTTTGCCCTTGTATTCCTGTGTCTTTACCGGGCGGTATTTGGGCCAGGTGTATTAAACAGGATTGCAGCTATCTCTGCTATTGGTACCAAGACCCTGGTTATTCTTTTGATCATGGGTTTTATCTATAATAGGGTGGAGATGTTCGTAGATATCAGTATGGTCTATGCCCTGCTTAATTTTATTGGCACAATCACCGCAGCCAAATACTTAGAGATGAAGGGAGAGCTCTGATGCATATTCTACAAATAGCCTCTATTCCATTTCTTCTTGTAGGTTTCTTTTTCTTTTTAGCGGCGACTGTTGGACTTTTACGCTTTCCTGATTTTTTCTGCCGCCTCCATGCAACAGGAAAAGGTGATACCCTTGCAGTTCTTTTGTCCCTTATAGGCCTGAGCATCTATGAGGGATTTTCCCTTACAAGCTTGAAGATAATCTTTATTGCAGTATTCATGTTTCTTGCCCAACCTACCTCAACACATGCCATATCCCGGGCGGCCATGAGATGTGGCCTGGAGCCATGGGTTAAAGACAAGGAGGAGATAAAATGATAGCGGCCTTTGATTTCGTACTCCTGCTTTTTGTTATCATATGTGCTATAGCTGCAATTTCTGTAAAGGATCTTTTAAGTGCTGTGTATATACTTGGTGCATATAGTTTCTTTATGTGCCTTTTATGGGCGGAGATGGGTGCCGTTGATGTTGCCTTTACTGAGGCATCTGTTAGTGCAGGCATTGGAACAGTGTTATTAATTGCAGCAGTAAGTAAAACTAAAAGGAGGAGTAAGGATTGAGGATCTTAGCCCTTATTACTGTGATTATAACCGGGATAATACTTATTTATGGTACAGTGGATATGCCTGACTGGGGTGATCCCAATTCTCCTGCAAGCAAACATGTCTCCCCCAGGTATATAGAAGAGGCGCTTGAAAAGACAGCCACACCAAATATAGTTACCGCAGTGCTGGCAGATTACAGGAGCTATGACACCCTGGGAGAGACTACTGTAATCTTTACTGCCGGGATTGCTTGTATTCTAATACTACGAATAAGAAGAAGACAAAGAAAGTAAGAGAATGTCATTGGTCATTAGTTATTTGTTGGTTGTGCTAATAAGCATTTATGCCTTGTTACGATTTATGTGCATAGTATAGGAAATCCCATTTTTTGACAGGATAGACAGGATAGACAGGATAAATAAAAAATCTTGTTAATCGTGTTAATCCTGTCGAAAAAGTTCCGCCGTAGGCGGCTAAGTTCATAAAGTTAAGGTAAAAAACACAAACGGATTGAGGGATTTAGGAATTTAAACATATAAAACCCAATGAACCCAATGAACCCGAATCATGTTCGACTTTATACTTAGCAAATACAATTACTGGATTTACATTATCCTGATGATGATAGGTTTTTACGCCATGATTGGCAAAAGAAACCTGGTCAAAAAGATTATAGGGATGAACCTATTTCAGACTGCGATCATCCTTTTTTTTGTCTCTACCGCTGCAAAAAGGGGAGGAACTTTGCCTATTATAGAGCATGCACATGGTCATGGAGCCCATGCAATTGAAGCTACGGCCTACATAAACCCTTTACCGCATGTACTCATGCTTACTGCTATTGTGGTCATGGTAAGTACTCTGGGAGTTGCCCTGGCAATAGTGATAGCTATTTATAAAAGACATAATACATTAGAAGAAGATGAAATCTTAAGGCAGCAGAAATGATCCCTCAGTCCCCTGTATTAGTAGTCGTTATCCCCCTGATATTCTCATTTCTTAACCTTCTGTTTGGTTGGTTTCGACGTGGTCTCTGTTATCCAATCACTTTAGTGGCCCTCGCCCTGTCTTTCCTTGCATCCCTTCATACATTAAATACAGTTATCACAACAGGAACAATCCACTACTATCTGGGAGGGTGGAATCCTCCTTGGGGTATAGAATATGTGGTTGATCATCTTAATGCCTTTGTTCTGGCAATTATATCTTTTGTTTCTTTAGTTGTAGGTGTTTATTCCAGGAGAAGTGTAGAGCAGGAATTGCCAGATAAGACTGTCTTTTTTTATACCGTCTTCCTCTTACAGGTTACTGGTTTATTAGGTATAGTAATTACTGGGGATGTCTTTAACCTCTACGTCTTTTTAGAGATCGCCTCGCTGGCTGGCTATGCCCTTATTACTATAGGTGAAGATGGAGCTGCGCTTGCGAGCTTTAGATACGTTATCATGGGAACCATTGGCGCCTGCTTTTATCTGTTAGGAGTGGGCTATCTTTATATGGCAACCGGCTCCCTTAACATGACTGATCTGGCCCAACTTTTGCCAAACCTGTATGGCTCTAAGGTAATTCTTGTTGGCTTTGCCTTCTTTATGCTGGGAGTGGCTATAAAAATGGCCCTATTCCCCCTGCATGTCTGGCTTCCTGATGCCTATACCTATGCCCCATCCACAGTAAGTGCCCTCCTCGCCCCCCTGATGACTAAGGTAGGGGCATATGTGATGATTAGGATTCTATTTACAGTGTTTGGGCCTGAATTTTCTATTGAGATATTTCATGTAACTGATATTTTAGCCTGGTTTGGGACCTTTGCCATATTATTTGGTGGAATAATGGCCCTTTCTCAAACCGATTTTAAAAGGATGGTATGCTATATCATAGTAGCTGAGATAGGTTATATAGTCGGTGGTATAGGAGTAGCCAATCCTACCGCCATAAAGGGAGCCATCTTCCATATTTTAAACGATGCATTTATGACTGCGTGCCTTTTTGTAGTAGCAGGTATGGTTATGTATAAAACAAAAGGTCATAATATTTCAGATTTTAGAGGAGTCTTTAGAAAAATGCCCTTTACTGCAACTATATTTATGGTAGTTGCTTTAGCAGTAATTGGGGTGCCACCTACCTGTGGGTTCTTTAGTAAATGGTATTTGCTCTTAGGGGGTATTGAGGCCAAACACTGGGGATTTGTTATAGCATTACTATTATCTACTCTGATAAATGCGGCCTTATTTTTTAGGGTTATTGACAAAGGTCTCTACTTACATGCATCAGAACATACAGGGCTTCATTCAGAGCCTCGCTACGACGAAGCCCCTCTTAGCATGCTAATCCCTGGATTTATTATAGCAATAGCCATCATTCTTATCGGTATATTTAACCAGGCAATTTTTAGAAATATCATTGAATTTGCTGTTCCTTCGGGACTATGAGAACTAGACACTAAATATAGATTAGAGATAGCACTATGACAGACTTATTAGCCATTGAGTATAGACCGTTTTTAGCAATTCTATGTCCAACCATAGCCTCTTTCCTCATTTTGGTATCAGGCAGACGTCCAAACCTAAGAGAAAGCTGGACAATAATTGGAAGCGCACTACTCTTTTTAACAGTCATATCCATGACCCCATTTGTCTTGAAAGAAGGCTCTATCAAATGCGATTTATTTAATCTTTTACCAGGAGTCGACTTTGCATTCAATGTAGATGCCTTTGGTCTTATCTTTGCTACCACATCATCTTGTCTATGGATATTAGTATCTCTTTACTCAATAGGATACATGAGATCGTTAGAAGAACACGCACAAACAAGATACTACTTTTCTTTTGCCCTTGCTATATTAGGGGCAATAGGGATAGCCCTTTCTGCCAATTTGGTCACAATGTTCTTATTCTATGAGATATTGACCATATCAACTTATCCTTTGGTAGCCCATGATGAGACGCCAGAAGCGATATATGGGGGCCATAAATATCTTGCCTATCTACTTACTGGTGGCGTTTTCTTCCTCATTGGAATATTAATGATATATTTCCTTGTAGGAACTACAGATTTTAGTCACCATGGGATATTAAAACCTGCACTTGACTCTACATCGAAGCTGACACTTCAGATAGTATTCTTTTGTTTTCTGTTGGGATTTATGAAGGCGGCGTGGATGCCTGTCCACTCATGGCTTCCTACGGCAATGGTTGCACCATCACCTGTAAGTGCGCTCTTGCATGCAGTAGCAGTTGTAAAGGCAGGCGTTTTTGGAATCATTAAGATAGTATGTTATCTTTATGGAACAGATTTGATGCATGACCTTGGTCTTGGATTAGTGCTTGGTTGTATAGCTGCTTTCACCATAATAGTTGCCAACCTTTATGCCATCGGACAGGGCAACCTGAAAAGACTGCTTGCATATTCCACCATAAACCAACTGTCTTTTATCATCTTAGGGGTAGCAATATTAAGTCCTATGAGTGTAACAGGTGCAATGATACATATTCCTTTCCATGGTTTTATGAAGATAACACTCTTTCTATGTGCTGGTGCAATAATGGTAGTAACAGGTAAGAAAGAAATAAGCCAGATGGCAGGCATAGGCAGGCAAATGCCTATAACAATGATAGCATTCACCATAGCCGCCTTTGGAATGTGCGGAGCGCCACCAACAGCAGGATTTATAAGTAAATGGCATGTTTGCTTGGGCGCCATACAATCAGGACAAATGGTCTTCTTATATATCATCTTAATAGGTTCTCTTCTGGATGTTGTTTATTTCTTTCCGGTAATAAGGACTGCATTCTTTGAAAAAATGCCAGAGGTAGAGACACTCAGTGGGGATATGGAAGAAAAAGTACAAGTTGTTTCTAAACAAATACAGATCCAAGAAACAAAACGCCCTCTATATCTTTTCATGGTTATTCCTTTAGCAATAACAGCAGCTTTCTCCATCATATTTTGTTTATTTCCAAATGCATTTTACATCTATGACCTTGCACAAATGGCCGTGAAAAATATTTTCGGAGGTATGTGAAAATGAACAGGCTGAGAATATATCCAAAAAAACTTTTCTGGAGAATGTTTTTTGTTAGTTTGGTGGTGAGTTTGATATTGGATTTCTTATGGCTTTATTCAAATGTTTTTCATTATCATTTCTCGTTTCAGTATATACTGGAATTTTTTGCCCTATTTGGGCTTTTTGGCTGCATGGCTCTGATTCTTATAGCCAAGGGAATGGGTATTTTCATTGTAACGGATGAGGAATATTATGAAAGGCAATCGGAGAAATTAAAGAAATGATTGAATGGATCCATCCAGGGCTTGTAATTTTTCTCGGCGGTTTCCTTATACCATTTATTAGGTCGAGAAAAGTAAAACTAGCATATTTCCTCCTGCTCCCCATAGCAGGGCTTACAATCCTCATTCTAACCTCCATGGGGGTGTTTGGCCCTATCCCTCCCTGGCCCGAAGCTCTCCATAAATGGCATATCCCATTTTTGCAATATTCGCTTGAGTTAGGCAGGATAAACAAATTGAGTATGGTTTTCGGATACATATATGTAATCGCAGCCTTATGTATGAATGTTTATGCCCTTCGTGTAAAAAATGACTGGGAGCACGTAGCGGCAATGTGCTATGTCGGAAGCTCGCTCGGTGCAATCTTTGCGGGTGATCTCTTTACCCTGTTTTTCTGCTTGGAAATAATGTCCTGGGCCCCGTTTTTCCTCCTTTCGTTTAGGGGGACAAAGAAAGCAATGGGTGCTGCGGTTAGATATGTTTTATGGCATCATTTTAGTGGTGTATGCATATTGGCAGGCATTCTTATGCATATACATAATACCGGTTCGATTGAGTTTGTCCATATGCCATGGGGATGGGGTAGGGATTATCTTGGCTATAACCTCATGCTCCTTGGATTTATAATAAATTCAGCTACTACCCCTTTCCATTCATGGTTGTCTGATACCTATTCCCAGGCAAGCCCGAGTGGCTCTATATATATGACTGCATATACTACAAAGACTGCAATATACTGTTTGATAATGGCTTTCTCAGGCGTGGAGCTTCTGATGTGGATGGGGGCCATACAGGCGGTATTTGCACTTTTCTTGGCAGTGCTCGAAAATGATGGAAGAAGACTTTGTTCCTATCATATTATCTCTCAGATTGGATACATGGTGGCTGGGGTAGGGATAGGAACACCAATGGCGATAAATGGTGCAGCCTCTCATGCCCTCTGTCATATTATATATAATGCATTGCTTTATATGGGAGCAGGTTGTGCCCTGGCAGTGGTGGGAACGGCCAAATTTAATAGGTTGGGCGGTCTTTACAAATATATGCCCATTTCCTTTTGGCTTTATATGGTTGGTGGTTTTTCCATTTCCGGATTTCCTCTATTCAATGGATTTATTAGCAAGTGCATGACCATAGAAGCTGCTGAATTCTTACAGAGGCCATATATATATTTACTCCTTGAAGGGGCTACCGTGGGGACTTTCCTTCATACTGGCCTTAAACTTCCCTGGAATATATGGTTGCAGGGAAGGGATGAGCCCCCACCAGATATAAGGGCAAAATTAAAAGATTCGGCGCTAAATACGCCTATGAATATGTTAATTGGTATGGGCATATTGGCATCCTTGTGCGTTTTTATGGGTATATATCCAAAGATACTTTACGCTATGCTTCCTTATCCAGTCGAATTCGTTCCCTTTACAATTACTCGTGTATTTTCAATAACCCAGATGTTTATATTCGCATTTGTGGGATTTTGGGTATTAAGAAAAATGGTTAAAGGTTATCCAACATATACACTTGATACAGATTGGTTTGTTAGAATGCCTGGTATGAGATTTGTACGATTCTGTAATGAGCCCCTTATAAATTTTGGCTCTTTCCTTGATAAAAACATATTAAAAGTTACCTATTTTATAATTTCATGTGTCAGGAGTCCAATACCCGAAATGAGGATGACTCCAAGGCCAATAGGTCTTGGGGCATTAGTTGTACTTGCTGTATTCTCGCTTTTTTTGATAATATATGTTTAATCGGGGTATTAACAGTGCAAAAAAGAAAAAATAGGGACATAAAAATGGGTAAGAAAAATATGATATTTATCTTTCTCTTATTTTTTCTCTTTGGTTATATAGCCCTGGCTCAACCTGAGAGCCTTAAGTGGAGGTTTAGGGCAGAATATAAAATAACCTCTTCCCCCACTATAGGCCCGGATGGCACTATATATGTAGGAAGCTATGATAACTACCTATATGCCATAAAACAAGATGGAAGCCTTAAGTGGAGGTTTAAGGCAGGCTTTTGGATACAGTCTTCTCCTACCATAGGCCCGGATGGCACTATATATGTAGGAAGCTGGGACCACCACCTATATGCCATAAAACAAGATGGAAGCCTTAAGTGGAGGTTTAGGGCAAAAGGAAAGCAACCAATAACCTCTTCCCCCGCTATAGGCCCAGATGGCACTATATATGTAGGAAGCTATGATAACTACCTATATGCCATAAAACAAGATGGAAGCCTTAAGTGGAGGTTTAGGGCAGAATATAAAATAACCTCTTCCCCCGCTATAGGCCCGGATGGCACTATATATGTAGGAAGCTGGGATTGTTATTTATATGCCTTAAAAGAGGATGGGGATCTTAAGTGGAAGTTTAAGACAGACTTTTGGATACAATCTTCTCCTGCCATAGGTTTAGATGGCACTATATATGTAGGAAGCTGGGACCACTGCCTATATGCCATAAAAAAAGATGGAAGCCTTATGTGGAGGTTTAAGGCAGAAAATGTAATAACCTCTTCTCCTGCCATAGGTTTAGATGGCACTATATATGTAGGAAGCTGGGACCACTGCCTATATGCCATCTGTTCTGAAAGTGAAGGCTATCAGTTGGCAAGTCCATGGCCAGGATTTCACTATAACTATGGAAGGGGCAGGATAAGTAAAATAGGCTCTCCATAAATATCCCCCAACACCCTCCCATACATCCTGCTGGAGCATTCTAGCTCGATATTGCAAAGCTTGGTGGTAAGCCAACCATCACTGTTGATATTGGATGGTTTCACCGTATACCATGCAGGCTTTTTCTTTCCTTTTGCACTAGGCCTTTAAATAAACTAAGATCCTGGCTGTAGAATTTTTTTTCGAATGGTGTTGTGTTTATAGTCTCATTGAGTAAAAATCCCATCTTACTCCCTGAGATAGCAATAAGGTATATCCACCTGAGGATTATTAATAGGCTTTACCATGCCTTTGAACTATATGAGGATAAACTGGATGAACTGAAGGATTTGGAATCCAGACTTGTTGCAGTAAGAGAGATGAGGTATGATGAAAATGTCTATAGAAGACCTATAGGTTTTGGTGTCCTTGTAGCTGTAATCCTTCTGTTTCTTTATGGTTTGATCTGTTTTATTAAATTGCGTTAAATGGAAAAGATGTTTAAAAAGTTATTTTTAATATTGGCTGTCTCATGTATCCCTTGTATCCCTGTTAGATTCTTCGCCAAACACGAGCACACCATCTTTTTCTGGCACAAGATACCCTCAATTGAGGCGATTTTTGGAGTTCTTGGGGCCTTTCTGTTGATATTGGCCGCTGGGATACTGGCTTCCTTTGCTCAAAAGAAGGAGGATTTTTGTGATTGAGGCCGTTCCACCTGCCTTAATATTTATCCTTGGAGCAATGCTGATCCCCTTTTTGAAGGGAAAACTAAAGCAGGTATACATTCTTGTGGTCCCTGCAGTGGCCTTTTTAGATATCTTATATCTAACTCCAGGTACAAGCTGGGTATACAACTTTTTGGGATATGACCTCATCTCTTTTGCAAGGTTGATAGACTGAGCTTGGTAGTAAGATATATATTTGTTATTATTGAGTTTTTGGCCATACTCTATTTGTCTGCATGTAAAACAGGATGGGCAACATATAGCAGCCTTCCTATGTGTTGGAAGCTCTTTAGGGGTAGTTTTTGCTGGAGATTATTTCAGCCTATTTGCCTTCTGGGAAATTATGGCTGTGGCATCTGTGTTCCTCATATGGTTTCAAAAAGACAAGGAGTCCCTTAATGCCGGCTTTAGGTATATTCTAATGCACATATTTGGCGGTTGTTGCCTGTTAGCTGGTATTATTATTTATACTGTCAGCAAAGGATCCATTGATGTGGCCATCCTGGAACCCAGCCCTGCCTACTGGCTCATACTTATTGGATTTGGACTAAATACCGCCTTTATTCCTATTCATACCTGGTTGCCAGATGCCTATCCCGAGGGGACCATTACAGGATGTTTGTTTCTTTCAGTTTTTACCACAAAAACAGGTGTCTACGTATTGGCCAGATGTTTCCAAGGTGTGGAGTTTGTGGCTTACATGGGTGGCATAATGGCAGTATACGGTGTGTTATATTTGCATTACTTCAAAATGATGCCAGAAGACTCCTTGCCTACCATATCGTCAGCCAGGTGGGATATATGGTGGCAGGGGTTGGAGTGGGAACTGCACAGGGTGTAAATGGTGGAATAGCCCATGTGTTTAATCATATCCTATATAAGGCCTTACTCTTTATGTGTATGGGATCGGTTATGTATATGACAGGAAGAAGAAAATTAACCGATATGGACGGCCCCTGGCAAGGTTTATGCCTGTTACCTGCATCGCCTGTATCATAGCTGCCCTTTCCATTTCCGGGGCACCAGGATTTAATGGATTTGTAAGTAAGGGGATGGTTATAGCCTCTGCGGTAGGGGCTCACGCTGATGAAACGGACATCAATACCATCGAGAAAAAAGTGGGGGAATTTAGAGACTGGCTGGTGAGCGACGAAAGGCGAAAGGAAACATACTTGAAAATGATTGAGCAGATGGATAAGTATTGGGAAAAGCTCTTCGCCGATCCTTTAGTCGTGAACACCCCAGAAGGGCAAATTATTATCGTACCCCAACGGACAAATAACATTTTGGAGAGATTTTTTCGAGGCGAAAAAAGACGAGGTCGTAAAAAGAGCGGA
>Ga0114925_10001732_pt1 | contig 10932 bp, 12 predicted proteins | sample SumtaG_2_FD_87287 | JGI IMG/M metagenome (GOLD analysis project Ga0114925, IMG submission 87287) | Deep subsurface microbial communities from Indian Ocean to uncover new lineages of life (NeLLi) - Sumatra_00607 metaG | ecosystem: Environmental > Aquatic > Marine > Oceanic > Sediment | place...
AAGTGATTGGTTAGGGTTATTAGCAAATGAAAAAAAATTATTAAAATAATGACTTTTATTACTCATTTTTGGGTAAGTGAGAAAACCTTCTTATTTCAATATCTTTAAAAGATCTTTTTAATATATATTATATAATGAGCAATTTTTTTATACTTAAAAATGGGTAGATTGTGATGAATAAAAATATTGAACTGGCAATTAAAGATTTGGCACAAGGTAAATTTGTTTTAGTTTACGATGTCGATGGTAGGGAAGAAGAAGTAGACTTAGTCTGTTTAGCTGAAAAGGTAACTCCAAAACATGTGTATCATCTGCGTCATGATGCAGGAGGATTAATTTGCGTGGCAATGCATGGGGCTATTGCCGAAAAATTGGGATTACCCTTTATGGCAGAGGTATATTCAAAAGTTCTAAACCAATATTCAATTTTTAACCAAATTGCACCTGACGTCGCCGCACCTTACGGAGATAAACCATCCTTCTCAGTAACCGTGAATCATATTAATACTTACACTGGTATAACTGATAACGATCGAGCGCTAACTATTAGCGAGTTTGGATCGCTTGGAGCTCAAGTTTTTCGAAATGGAGCGAGTATTGACAATTATCAAAATCTTTTTGGTTCAAGTTTTAGGGCTCCAGGTCATACTCATTTGTTGATTGCTAATATAAATTTAGTAAAAGAAAGATTAGGGCATACTGAATTAACAGTTACTTTGGCATATATGGGTGGTCTTTCTCCCGTTTCAGTTTTATGTGAAATGCTTGATGAAACCACTGGTAAGGCTCTTTCGATTGTGAAAGCTAAAGAATATGCCAAGAAAAATAATTTAGTTATGGTAGAAGGCAGGGAAATTGTAGACGCATACGAAAAATTTCTCGAAAGGTGAAAAATTGAGCAAATTTAATGTTGGTGTTGCGGACACGACATTTGCGCGCGTTGATATGGGGGGCATGGCAATAAATGAAATTGAAAATACAACAAGTAGAATAAATCTAATTAGATATACCGTTCCCGGTATGAAGGATTTACCTGTTGCATGCAAGATTCTTTTTGATAAATATGATTGTGAGGTGTGTATAGCACTTGGAATGCCTGGTCCAGACGAGAAAGATAAGATTTGTGCTCACGAAGCAAGTCAAGGAATAATTATGTGCCAGTTAATGTCCGGAAAACACATTATTGAATGTTTTGTTCATGAAGACGAGGCAGAGACGCCAGAAGAATTAATTAAAGTATGCGATAATAGAGCGCGTGAACATGCTCAAAATGTAATTAAATTATTATTTGAAAAAGATTGGCTTGAAAAAAATGCTGGAAAGGGATTAAGACAAGGATATCCTGATGCTGGGCCAATTAGATCATAATAGAGGTATTAAAAAATGAGTGAAAACAAAATAAATATTGGAATAGTTGTTGGGGAATTTCATTATGATATTACTGAAAATATGTTAAATAAAGCTGTGGAACATGCGAACTTTCTTGGATGTAATGTTGTAGAAGTTTTTAAAGTTCCAGGTAGTTTTGATATGCCTTTAGCTATAAAGACATTGTTATCGAAGGATAGTATTGAAGGGGTAGTATGTTTAGGAGCAGTAATAAAAGGAGATACGGACCATGATCAAGTAGTTGCTCAACACGCTGCTAGAAAAATGGTAGATTTATCATTAGAATATGGTAAGCCAGTTTCATTAGGTGTTTCAGGACCTGGAATGACGAGAATGGAAGCTGTTGAGAGAATTGAAGATTTTGCCCGTCGTTCTGTAGAAGCCGTAGTTAAAATGATAAGACGAATGGATGCATCAAAAAAAAAATGAGGTTGTTTTATTGATTCAGATAACCTATATTCAAATTGATAATTTTGGACCATATACAGAGAAAATGGGAAGTAATAGAGAGCATAAAATTCAAATTCTTCTTGCAGAAATATTCATCTTCCTTCAAAAGAAATTTAATCTTTATGGATGTCTTGTATTTAATGGTTCTCGGGATAATATGATTGTTATTTCAAATAAGATGTCAATTGAAGATCATCAATTAATAATTGAAGAAGTAGAAAAAGAATTTCCTATTACGATAAGTATGGGAATAGGAGCAGGAGAAACACCATTAGACGCTCAAATTGAAGCATCACAAGTTTTAAATTCTCAAGGAAGTGCTCAATCCTCTCGAAAAAAAATACTTGCTTACAATGGGCATAAATTTCCTATTCGAGATAAAGTTACAGTAGCTCATATTGATATTAATTATTATACTAAAATTGCTACTGACGTAAATCCATTTTATTCAAATTACATTAATTTAAATAAGGGGTATTTGACATTAATGGAGAGTTTTGAAAAAATTGGTGCTTTATGCTTTTTTAATGGAGGAGACAATTTTATTTGCGTTTGTCCCTCCACTATGGATCCATCTGAAGTAGAACAAATAATTAAGTTGTTTGAATTAAAACATAAACCTTGGAAATTAAAGGCGGGAATTGGTGTTGGAGAAAATATATTAGAAGCAATCTCGAAATCAAATATTTGTTTGAAGGTAATAAGAAAAGGAAACAATAAAGAAAAGATTGCTGTTATTAATTAGAGATAATATTTAATTCTACTTTTTTGATTTATTTGAAAGATTTTATTCTTGTACCAGTTGGAAGTTTTGAACAGCATGGACCTCATCTTCCTCCTAATACAGATTATTTAATAGCGAAAAAAATAACACAGACAATTTCTCAAATTTTTAAGATTCAAATTGTTGAAGGAATTAAAATAAGTATTTCTCCGGAACATGATGGATTTGAAAATACTAGGTCGATTTCCCAAAAAGAATTTATGGCTCAACTAGAGAAAATTTTAACAAATTTTCAAAGTAAAATCAAATTTATTTTTATAAATGCTCATGGAGGTAATATTAGGGCATTAAATTTAATTCAAGAATTAAAAGAGAATAAAATTTTAATCTTAAATACTTTTTCACTAATTAAAAAGGATTTACTTAGTCTAAGAACATCAAATATTGGGGGAATTTGTCATGCTGGTGAATTTGAAACATCAATTATGTTATATCTGTATCCCGAAAAGGTTAAAATGAGTCATTTAAAGGAAAGAGATGTAATATATGTTCCTTCTTTGGATCCCAATTATGAGAATGAAAAATTAGTGAATTGGAAAACAATTAATCTTAGTAAAAGTGGTGTTTTAGGAGATCCTTTTCACGCAACTTCTATAAAGGGAAAATTCTGGTTTGATTGCTTAATTAAACGAATTAAAACATTAGTGGAAAAGTTTATTACTTGATATTTTTCTGAAGAATTGGTAATATTAAAGTAAAAGGATTATAATTCCAAAGGAAGTTTTTTCTCCACTTGTTTTTTCAATGTGATAATCACATTCAACAATTTTTTGTCCACATTCTTCCTTAATGTCTACAATTTTACCTTTATAAATTATTTCATCATCAATATACACGGGATTTTCAAATTTTACCGTAATTTTCTTTATAGCATTAACATCGCCGACCCAATCGATAATCCATTTAGGGATATAAGTAAATAAGAAAATTCCTGCGACGACAATCGTATTGAATCCTAATTTTTGAGCATATTTTTTATTAAAATGAATGGGATTGATCTCTTTCACAAGCCGATTATATTTTCTATACTTTTGATATTCCACATTCACTTGATAAGCTGGAATTTCCTGACCAACTTTTAAATCATCCGGATTTAATTTTATACTTTTCAATTTACAGTTTCAACTCATTGTTATAATTTAAAAAAGAAGTTATGATCATCAGTAGCACATAAATCCTTATCATCAAAAATTAGGGTTTTAAAAATAACAGAATAATAGGTACCCGTTTTACCTTTCTTTTCAATCGGTTCAGAGGTTTCAATCTTAATTTTATATTTCTCGTTCATTGACATCGGTTTAAGATATTTTACTTCGGAACTTACATGAATAAGTGCCTGTATTTTTGACATAATAATTGGACCGAGCTTTATAAAGACCTTTCGAATTACACTATTCGTTAAATTCATGATATATCCTGGCGGAAAAGTATTACTATTAAGATATTTTAAATAATTATCATCAATTATATCACAAAAAATCTTAAGTTCTTTTTCATCTGTTTCGACCTCTTCTAAACCAATTTCAATCACAGTTTTTTTTAAAGTATCATTGAGTTTTTTCAATATCGGAGAGGCAGTATCTGTCATTTTAACATCTATTTAAGAGTTATATTACTTTAAATTTATCAATTTTGTATTATTATATCAACTATGATCCTTTTAAAAGAGATACAAGAATTCCTCTTAAATGAAGCAGTAGAACGATTTCTAAGATATGTTCAAATTTGGACAACTTCTGATGATAGCTCTCCATCAATTCCATCAACAAGTAACCAATTAGAATTAGGGAAGTTATTGACCGATGAATTAAAGAGCCTAAATTTGGAAAATGCAAAACAAGACAAATTTGGCTACGTATATGCTTCATTACACCCTAGCAAAGGGTTTGAGGAAATACCACCAATTGGGTTTATTGCTCATTTAGACACATCTCCAGCTGTTAGTGGAAAGGATGTAAAACCAGTAATACATAAAAATTATAATGGAAAAGAAATAAAATTCGTCCAGAATAAAGAAATAAGCCTTAGAATTGAAGATTCTCCGCGATTACAAGACTATATTGGGCTTGATATCATTACTTCTCAAGGAGATACATTATTAGGCGCGGACGATAAGGCTGGTATCGCTGAAATAATGGCTGCTTGTGCAGCATGGAATAAATATCCTGAATTAAAACATGGTCTAATCATCATTTGTTTTACACCAGATGAAGAAATTGGTAGAGGAACAAAGAAAATTAATAAAAAGATACTTCCTAAAATATGTTATACATTAGATGGCTCTGAAATGGGTGAAATTGAAAACGAATGCTTTGATGCTTGGAAAGTTACCATTGAATTTATAGGACTCAATGTACATCCTGGCTATGCAAAAGATTTAATGAAAAATGCCATTCATATTGCTGCTCGATTTTTAAGTGAACTTCCAGAAACAGAATCTCCCGAGAATACTGAAGAGAGAGAGGGATTTTTTCATGTATCGACTTTAAAAGGAAATGAAGAGAAATCAACTGCAGTCTTAATAATAAGAGATTTTGAAATAAAAAATAATGAACGAAGAATGGATTATCTTAAAAATTTAAAAAATGTATATGAAAAACGTTATCCAGGCTTAAAGATCAATCTAAAATTTCAACACCAATATGAAAATATGTTATCTTATTTGGAAGAAAAGATCAAGATTGTTGATTTAGCAAAAAAAGCTATTGAACTGGCTGGTTTAGAAATAAAATCACATTCAATTAGGGGAGGCACTGATGGTGCTCAATTAAGTGCTGAAGGAATTCCCACTCCAAATATATTTGCAGGAGGTTTATTATTTCATTCTAGAAAAGAGTACATTCCTACTAAAGCTTTACAAAAAGCTGCTGAAGTAATAATATATTTAGGAGAATTATGGGCCAGAGCTTAAGCGCAAAATCATAGTAAGGTCTCCTTTTGAACTACTCCTCCCTAAACTAAAGGTAGGGGTTTTCTTGAATAGATATGATAACACATATCTAAAAATATTTAAAATCGATCTCCCAGACTTTTATACTATTATCCATCGAGCCACTTGCAATATATTTTCCGTCAAGCGACACAGCTACCGTATAGATCCAATATTGTTCCATAAAGACATTTGAGGAATGACCTATTAGTGTTTGAACAAGTTCTCCTGTTTCTATTTCCCAGATTTTTACTTTACTATCACTTGAACCACTGATCACAAATTTACCATTAGGAGGAAATGTTATTGACAAAATATTTAGTTTAGGCCCTCTTAAAGTTCGGATTAACTCTCCGTTTTTTACCTTCCAGATAGTAATAGTACCGTTATTTGAACCACAAGCTAATAATTTGCCATTTGGAGAAAAAACCAAGCTTAAAATAGAATTTGAGTATTTAAATCTTCTAACAAGTGTTCCAGTAGAAAATTCCCATATTTTAATTGTAGAAGAATAATTATATTTGCCATTTAAACCACTTGCTATTAGTTTTCCATCTGGAGAAATTGCTATAGAATTAACTTCATTATTATTATCTTCAAAAGAATATATTAGATCACCTGTTTTAAAATCCCATATTTTAATGCTAAAATCTTCCTCCCGATTATCTCCCGAAGTACTTACGATATATTTCATATCTGAAGATATTGCGATGGAGCGCAATCTACTTCTGTGTCCTTGAAGGGTTCTGTATAATGTTCCAGAAGATACTGACCATATTTTTATAGTCTTATCCCATGATCCGCTTACAATATATTTCCCATCTTGAGAATATGCTAAAGTGTTCACATCAGAAATATGTCCAATGAGAGTTTTAACAAGAGTGCCAGTTTGCATGTCCCAGATTTTTATTGTTTTATCAAATGGTCCTCCCGCGCTTGCGAGAAATTTCCCATCAGGAGAAAATGCAATAGAATTTACTCGATCTGTATGACTTTTTAGAGTATATCGATGAATTGGATAATATAATTCTTTTAATAAAACCTTAAATTCTTCCTTATCTATGTATTCAAGATAACCAGTTCTTATTAAATAGTACTTCTCCATGTAGCTGCCATATTTAAATTTTTCAGCAATTTCTTCCTTAAATTTATTTTCTACAAATTCTCCACCTTCCTCAGTTAATCTTTTTAAAAGAGGAAAATAGAAGTAAAGTTTATCTGACATTAAGTTTTTTGGAAACTCTTCAATAATTTGAGCAATAAATTTATTTCCAAATTTAAATTTGTAATAATTTATTATACCATCTATTAAATGACCGAGATTAATGAGCCTAAAATCTAAATCTTCCAAAAGTGTAATAAATTCTCTTTTATTCAAATAATCAAAATAACCTTCTTCGATCAGATAGGACGCTACTGATGAGTGTCCTGCAGTAAATTTATTTGCAATTTCTGACTTAAAGACTTTTTGGGCTGTAGAGTCTCCTGCTTCTGTTAGTTTTTTTAGTAAAGGAAATGCTAAATTTGAATGGAGTAATCTGGGATCATAGTCATTCTCAGCCCATACTTGAAGATTGGAGCAATGAGCTCTAAATTCTTCCTCTGGAGTTAGTCCTAATTCTTTAGGTGTGGAGCGTAATTCTAGTTCCCGACTGAGTATTTTACCCACCTTATCCATAGAGTCAAGATCCTCATCAGGAATTATCTTATACGAAGGTACATTTAAAAGTAAATACTTACAATGGCTTATAACTTCATTATTCACATAAATAAGGGTTGAATTATATACTAATTTAAGCGTAAGATACTCATTTACTTTAAATTCATTCAAAAAAAAGATAAACCTCTTCCTATTTTCTGAATTCTATTTCGAATTAATTCTTAATAATTAAAACCGAATATTTAATTTTATCACAGCGTTTTTGTAAAAATAAAAAAAAATATATTAAAATTAATTCCTACTTTTCTCTCTGAATAATTCTCGAGAAATCTGTTGCAATAAATATAATTATACATATAGATAATGAAATAGATATATATATAAAGGCCCAAGAAAAACCAAAGAGATAATAAATTAACCCAAATATCAGAGCTTCAACTAGAGAGATAAGACCTACTGAAAGATAATAATAGCCATAAGCACGACCTCGTTTGTTTTTACCAGCTAAGTCTGCAATATATGCTCTTGATATTGGATCAACAGATGCCATGTAAAATCCAAAAATCATAAAAATTATGATAATTAAGATCAAGGAGAAGGGTGAGGGATTTATAGGAAAAGCCAGAATAATACAAGAAAAGAGTAACGCTGATAGACCCGCAATGATTATAGGTTTTCGCCCTATTTTATCTGATAATGACCCTGTAACTGGAGAAAGTAGCATATAAACGACGTTTGTTAGTAAAAAGAATAGTGGTATTAAGAAAATTAGTTCTGGATTAATATAATCAACATCTCTAATAATGAGAAAGGCGATATCTAAACTGGCAAATTCTATTACTCCAAGGATTATAATAAGTTTAATGAAATTTTTATCTATCTTATCCATTTTTGGTCCTGTATATCTAAGCATCGAGTCGTCAAATTTAGTAGGGTCAACATCTTTTATCATTAAAATCAATACAATAGCGCATAAACCGGGAACAATGGAGAAGAAAATTATGTTTCTATAAGTAAGTCCTAAAAGAAGAAATAAAAATGCTAAAATTGAACCAACAACAGCGCCGAATGTGTCCATTGCGCGATGCATTCCGAAAGCCTTTCCTTTCTCAACAGCGTAATAAGAAATAAGAGTATCTCTAGCGGAAGTTCTAAGACCTTTTCCAACGCGGTCTATGGCTTTCAATCCTAAAACGTATTCCCAAGAAGGACTAACCCCAATAAATGGTTTGGAAAGGTTTGATACAGAATATCCTGCAACTACAAATGGTTTTCTTTTGTTTATTTTATCACTCATCCAACCAGAAACACCTTTTAAAATATTTGACAGAGCAGTTGTTACTCCTGAAATTAGACCTATAATCATTACCGTACCACCAACAGATATAATAAATAATGGTAAAATCGCGGTTATCATCTCACTTGAAACATCAGTAAAAAAAGAAACGAGACCCATTATAAAAACAGGCATACTTACTCCAAGGATCATTTTCTCCTTTTTATGATCTTTCTCCTCTTTTTTTTCTATAGAAATGTCTTGGTCTTCGGTCATAATTATACCTCGAAATTCGATAATATTAAACTGTGAATGATTTATAAATAAAAATTCAAAATATTAATTAATTACTAGAAAGAATAGAAATATATAAAAATATTTACATTATTATTTAAGGAAATTTAAAAATATATATATATCCTTCTTGTATTATTATTATCAATTTTCGAGATATAAATAATATTAAGCTTAATATTTAAATTATGAATCTTTCATCAAAGAAAATAAATCCTCTAAGGAGATTTAAAAAAAGCGCAATAATCATTCACATTTTATACCATGCAAGAAAAGAACCAGTTTATGGTTCATGGATTAAAAAAGAATTAGAGGCTCATGGATATCATGTTTCTGATGGGAATCTTTATCCTTGGTTAAATCGATTGGAGATTTCAGGATTATTAAATGTAGAAAAAAGAAATGTAAATGGAAAAATTCGTAAATACTATTCTATTACTGATGCAGGGGAAGAACATTTTAGACAAATTCAAGATTATCTTAATGAATTATTTAAAGAAGTAATGGATGATAAATAGTCATTGAGAATTGTAAACTTGTTTTTTTAAATTACTATAAGTTGAACTTTAAAATACTTGTAAATACCATTAACTCTTATAGAGTTTTTTAACTTAATTTGTTATTTTGAATAGGTGTAATTAATGGATGTTCAAAAATATGATGTTATTGTTGTAGGTGCTGGACCAGCTGGATCTTCAGCTGCTAGAAAAACTGCTGAAAATGGTTTAAGAACATTACTAATCGAAGACCATAAAGAAATAGGACGGCCAGTACATTGTTCTGGATGGATAAATGGCTGTCCATATACTGAAAAGCTTATGAACAAGTTTGGAAGAGATAAAATAATTACTCCGGTCGATAGATGGCGAGTTTGGTCTCCTAATGGTGAGATGGCATTTGAAATGAAATTTAATGGTGGTTATTTCGTAGATAGAACGAAATTAGATCAATTTCTAGCAAAAAAAGCAGTTCAAGCTGGTTCCCAAATAAGCATCCGAACTAAAGTAACTGATGTAATAAAAGATAATGATAAAATTTCAGGTGTAATAATTCAAAAAAAAGGAAAAACTCAAAAAATTTACTCGGATATTTTAATAGGATGTGATGGAGCGCAATCCATCCCAATTGGTATTGCAAAAAAATCAGGTATTTTAAAATTTGATAAAAAAAAAGGAAGAAATTATTATCCTGGAATTCAAATCGAGTTTTTAGACATTAAAAATATGGAGCCTGGAGTAATTGAGATATTTTTTGGCTCTATTTTTGATAAACATCTTGGAAGTGCATTTGTTTCGCCATTAGAAGTCGGACACGGTTTAGTAGGGTTTGGATCGTTTAAAGAATATTTGAATGTCAAGCAAAACCATCCAGTGTTCAAAAAGCGACTTGAGAATGCCCAAGAATTCAGCGTAAGAGGCGGTTTATATGGCATGTTACTCGGTGATTCTTTAAAAGTTGGCGCCATGTCTGGACTGATGCTTTGTGGGGATGCAGTGGGGTACCATGGAATAATACATGCAGCAATCTCAGGCGAAATGGCAGCTGACATTGCAGTGGAAGCGATTGAAACGGGTAATTATTCAAGCGAATTTATGCGAAAATACGATCGACTTCGACGGAGGCATCCCATATCAAGAACAAAATTAGGAATTAGTTTTGAAAACTTACCTGAAGATAGATTAAACGTTTTCTTAAAGGAACAAGGTGAAGTTATTAATAAAGCAATGTTTAGAGATTTAGAGAAATTTGATTATTAATCAAAATAAATTTATATTATTTAATAGCAAAATATAATTTGATTTAAATGACTGAAGATAAAAAAACTTTAAAAATTATAGATGAAACGATTACAGATGTTAATGGGATTTCGGAAAAGTTTAATGAGATTTCTAATGTTTTAAAATCGGCCAAAGAGGAATTAATAAAACTCGAAAATGAAAAAGATAAGATCGAGACTGAGAAAAAAGGATTAGAAATTGGCACTAGGAAATTAGAAGAATCAAAAAATGAACTTGAAAAGGATAAGAAACAGCTAGAAAAAGATAAAGAAGAGAGAGATGAAAAAATCGGTGCTCTAACGGAGGAACAAGTTAAATTGTTAGATGAATATGAAAAACTAAAGGTAGAACTGAAGAAATTTGCTAGCGCAG
>Ga0114925_10001733_pt1 | contig 10926 bp, 6 predicted proteins | sample SumtaG_2_FD_87287 | JGI IMG/M metagenome (GOLD analysis project Ga0114925, IMG submission 87287) | Deep subsurface microbial communities from Indian Ocean to uncover new lineages of life (NeLLi) - Sumatra_00607 metaG | ecosystem: Environmental > Aquatic > Marine > Oceanic > Sediment | place...
CCTCGTTCTCGGCCATGGCGTCTGTCTCCGCATGCGGGTGCCCTTACAGCCTACGCCCGTGCGCGCCCAAAGGCAAGGGACCGCTGCGGATTTGGCGGGTGGCACGGCAGTCCCGGCGAAGCGGGACGGCCGTGGGCCCGACGTGCAGAACACGGCCACGCATACTGCCGCGTGACCGCCGGCCACGGCACGAGCCGTAGCCGTTCCAGGGTGCCACCCGGCTGGGGCTGGGCGCTGGCGTGGCGCTGCCGGCCGCTTCGGATTGATACCGCGCCGGGCGGCGCTTATACTGTCTCTTGCAACCGTTACACGGAAAGAGCCTGCATGACGACACGCGAGAAGATTCTCGAGCACCTCGAGTCTCACCATTACCGGCCGATGAAACTGCGGCGGCTGTCCCGTTTCTTCGACGTGGCCGAGGAGGACTACGCCGAGTTCCGGGTCCTCGTCAAGCGGATGATCCGCGACGGCGAGATCGCCGCCCCCGCCGGCAAACTCCGACTGCTGCGCAAGGAGCGGCCACACCGCGGACGCGCGCGGACCGTCGAGGGGCGGTTCAGCCTCTCGGCTCGCGGCTTCGGTTTTGTTGAACCCGACGCCGCCGGCGGCCCGACCGAGGGCGAGGACCTCTTCATCCCGCCCGACGAAACCCTTGATGCCGTCACCGGCGACACCGTCCTCGCCGAGGTCGCCGGCAAAGGACGGCGCGGATACTTCGGCCGCATCGTCGAGGTCCGCGAGCGCGGCGGGACGCGCTTCGTCGGCACCTACTACGCGACCGAGACGGGCCCGGTCGTGCGGCCGGACGGAGGCGTCCTGCTCCAGGCCTTCGCCGTGCCCGACGCCTCCAGCGCGGGCGCCCACCCCAAGGACAAGGTCGTCTTCGAGGTCCTGCGGTACGCCCTTCGCGGCGAGCCGGGCGAGGCCGTCATCGTCGAGGTCCTGGGCAAGCGCGGCGACCCGGGCGTCGATACGCTGGCGGTCATCCGTCAGTTCGACCTGCCGGACGAGTTCCCGGACGCGGTCCTGGCCGACGCCCGCCGCGCGGCCGACCGCCTCGGCGATGCCGCCCTCCGTGGCCGGCGCGACCTTACGGGCGAGACCATCATCACCATCGACCCCGAGGACTCCCGCGACTTCGACGACGCCATCGGCCTCACCGAACACGACGACGGCAGCGCCACGCTCGGCGTCCACATTGCCGACGTCGCCCACTTCGTGCGGCCGGGGTCGCCGCTTGATGAGGAGGCCCGCCAGCGCGGCACGAGCGTGTACCTGCCGACGACGGTCCTGCCGATGCTGCCCGAGATACTTTCCAACGGCGTGTGCAGCCTCCAGCAAGGCCGCACGCGCCTGACGAAGAGCGTCTTCATCACCTTCTCCGAGGGCGGCGAACCCGTGGACGTGGACCTGGCCAACTCGTTTCTCAAGAGTTCCCGGCGCCTGACGTACAAGCAGGCGACCGCCGCCCTCGGCAGCAGGACGCAGGGCCTCGGCGCCGGGGTGGTCCGGCTCCTTCGCGGCATGGAGCGGCTGGCGCGGCGGCTGCTCGAGCGCCGCAGGCGGCTCGGATACCTGGAACTCGACCTGCCGGACGTGGACCTGGAGTTCAGCGACGAGGGCCGCGTCGTCGCCGCCCATCCGGAGGACACCAGTTTCAGCCACCGCATCATCGAGATGTTCATGGTCGAGGCCAACGAGGCCGTGGCCCGCCAACTCGACCGCGCGGGCGTTACCTGCATTCGCCGCATCCATCCCGACCCCGACGACGATGCCGCCGAGGAACTCAAGGCCTATGCCAGGAGCATCGGCTACCGGCTCAAGAACCCGCGAAGCCGGCACGACCTCCAGCGGCTGCTCGCCGCCGTCCGCGGAAAACCTGAAGCCTACGGCGTCCACTTGGCGGTGCTGCGGAGCCTGGCGAAGGCCGAGTACAGCATCGAGAAGGAGGAGCACTTCGCCCTCGGCTCAAGCGCCTACTGCCATTTCACCTCGCCCATCCGGCGGTACCCCGACCTGACGGTCCACCGCCTCTTCGCCGAGGTCGCGCGCGGCAGCGCGAAGAAACAGCGAGGCGGTCGCCGTAAGAAGGCGCCGGCGCGGGCCCGCACGGCCGACGGACGCTCGCTCGCCGAGGTGGCGGCCCACTGCTCTCGGACCGAGCGGCGGGCGGAGGCGGCCGAACGGGAACTGACGAAGATCAAACTCCTCGAATTCCTTCAGGCCCGCATCGGCGAGACGTTCACGGGTATCGTGACGGGCGTGCAGGCATTCGGCGCGTTCGTCGAGAACCCGGAACTGCTCATCGACGGCCTCGTGCACATCTCCAGCCTCTCGGACGACCGGTACCGGTTCGACCGCCGCCGCTTGGCGCTCGTCGGCCACAGTACGGGGCGCGAACTTCGCGTGGGATCGACGTTGGAGGTCCGCATCGCCGGCGTGGACATCGCCCGGCGGCAGTTGGACCTTGAACCGGTTGAGGCCGAACGTCGTCGCCGCCCATCCGCCAAAGCCGACGCGAAGAAAACGGACCTCAAAAAAACCGGCCAGGCCGCCAAGAAACCCACCCGCGCCGCCAAGCGCGCCGGCCGCGGACGGGCGGGGAATCGGAAAAAGAAACGCCGCTGAGACACAGGCCGGGGCGCGCCTACTCCTGCGGCTCGAAGGGCTCTTCCTCGAGGTCGCCGCCGGCCGTTTCGGTGAGTTTGGTGATCTTCTTTTCGGCCTCGCCGAGCGTCTTGCGGCAGGCTTTGAGAAGATCGGCGCCCTCGGCGTACAGCCGGAGCGACTCATCGAGTCCCACGTCGCCGGATTCGAGTTTCTCGACTATTCTTTCGAGCCGCGCCAGGCGCTGCTCGAACGTGGGCTGCTTCGGGGTGGCTGGTTTTTTCTTGGGCATATCGGCTCCTCCACGGCACGCGCCCGTACGGGCGGCTAACGGTCGTCGAACAGCGTCGGGGTGCCGTCGGTGCGGCGTTTGCGCCGGCGACCCGGTGTGCCACGGCCGGTCTTGCCCGGCCGTGCTTGGTTTTGCTCGGCCCGTACGGGCCGCGCATTGCTTGTTGCGGTGACTTCGCTCAGTACCTCGCCTTCGGAGAGGAGCGTGCGCAGCATGTCGCCACCGCGGGCGGCGGCGGCGCGGGTGAGCGAGGCGCCCGTCCGCTCGAGCACCGTGCGGCTGTAACCGCGCGCGAGCACCCGGTCGGGGTCGAGGTCGGTCAGGCGTTCGGCGAGCGCGCCGACCCGTGCGCCCCAGCGATGCACGAGGAGCGTCCGCTGGGCCGCCCGAAGGCGAAACGCGAGCATCCGGACGGCCCCCGACGCCCGCTGCCTGGCGACGCGCGGGGCGTGTTCGGCCAGGCGGCTCGCTGCGCCTTCCAGTTGCACGCGGCGGTCGGCGGCAAGGCCACGGACGCTTGCGACCAGCCGCCCCGCCACCTCGTCGAGCGTCTGCACGCCGCCGAGGACGAGTTCCTGCGGGTGGCGGAAGTAGCGGCTCTTCTCGATGAGTGCGAGGCCGTGCCGCATGACCTCCAGCCGGTGTCTGAGGCCGCGCGTCAGGCGCCCGCGTGTCGCGTCGAGGGCGGCCATGACCTCCCGGCGATCCTTGACGGCGATCTCGGCGGCGGCCGAGGGTGTGGGCGCGCGGACGTCGGCCACGAAATCGCTGATCGAAAAATCCGTCTCGTGGCCGACGGCACTGACGACCGGGACCTCGGATGCGAAGATGGCCCGGGCCACGGCCTCTTCGTTAAACGGCCACAGGTCCTCCAGGCTCCCCCCGCCTCGCCCGACGATCAGGACGTCGAGCCGTGGGAGACGGTTGAGGTTGCGGATGCCGCGGACGATCTCGGCGGTGGCGCCCTCGCCCTGCACGCGGCTCGGTGCGAGCACGATCTCGATGGCCGGCCACCGGCGCGAGAGCACGTGGATGATGTCGCGGACGGCTGCGCCGGTGGGGCTCGTGACCACGCCGACGCGCCGCGGGAAGGCGGGAAGCGGCTTCTTGTGTGCCGGGTCGAAGAGGCCCTCCTTCTGGAGTTTCTCTTTCAGGCGGCGGAAGGCGACCTCCAGTGCACCCACGCCGCGGGCCACCACGCGCGAGACGTAGAGTTGGTAGTTGCCCTGCGACTCGAAGACGCTGATGTGGCCGCGCACCTCGACCTCCAGGCCGTCGGCCATCTCGGGCGGCAGGCGGCCGGCGGCGGACTTCCAGACGACGCAGCGGATGCCGGCCCGCTCGTCTTTCAGCGTGAAGAACACGTGGCCGGACGTGTGGCGCTTGAGGTTCGAGACCTCGCCCACGACCCAGACCTTAGGGAACTCGTCTTCGAGCACGCCGCGGATGCGAGCGGTGAGTTGCCAGACGGTCTCCGGCCCCTCCTCCGGCACGGAGATGCGGTTCGGGTCGAACAGGACGCTCATACGGGATGTGATACCGGATAGGGCGGGCCGAATCAACCGGATACGGGGGCGCGGTCAGAACTGCCGCAGCGCGTAGGGTGCGTGCTCTGCACGCACGCCGCTTCTCCTTCATCCAGGCGAAGTCGGTGCGAGCCCCCGCGCGAAGGCCCTCTTTTTTCGGGAACCGCCGCCGCTCGCCGCCGTCTAACCCTGCGAACCCACAAAGGGCCACCGGGTGTGCGGGTGGCAAGGAGGCGCGTCATGTCGCGGTCGGACAACTGCAGGTTGGTTTGGATGAGTGTGGTTGTGGCGGCGCTGGTCGTCGCGGGGACGGCGGGACTCGCTCTCGCCCAGGAGCAGAAAGCGGCCGCCAAGGCGAGCCACGTGCCGGAGGTCAAGACGCTGCTCGGCGACCTCAAGATCGGGAAACCCCGTACGCACAAGAACATGATCGTGTTCCCGATCCATTTCGGCGGCAAGCAGGCGCCGGGCGACTGGGCAACGCTCGACGACGCCGTCGCCGCCGGGCACCTCAAGGTCACTGAAAAGGCCCAGGCTTCCGTGCCCGAGGTCGTCATGGAAAACACCGGCGCGAGGGCCGTCCTGCTGATGAGCGGCGAGATTATCAAGGGCGGCAAGCAAACCCGCGTCGTCCGAAAGGACACCATCATCGAGGCCAGGCAGGAGGTGGCCGTCGCGGTCCTGTGCATTGAGCAGCGCCGATGGGCGGGCGGGAAGGACTTCAAGCATTCGTCCAACATGGCGCCGGCCCGCATCCAGGGCCTCCTGAAGAGCGGCGCCGGCCAGGGACGCGTCTGGGAGGGAGTGCGGGGAACCCTCCGTTCTTTCGGCGCCGAAAGCCGCACCGAGAGCCTCGACGAGGGGCTCGATTCGCCCAAGGCCAAGAAGGCGTTCGGCGACGCCCACCGCGACCTCGGCAAGTTCAGCCCGCCCGAGGTGGTCGGCATCGCCGTGGCCGACGCCCGCACGGGGAAGGTGATCGGTCTGGAACTGTTCGGCCGACGCGACCTGTTCGAGCGGCTCCAGGGCAAACTCATCGAAGGCTATACGACCGACCTGGTGCTTGCCGCTGGCCAGTGGAAACGGGACGACGCCAAAAAGGTCAACGAGGCCGACGTCCGCGCTTTTCTCGACCGTGCACTCGCAGGCACCAGCCGTTACGAGGACACCCCCGGCAGCGGGCGCGGCATCGACCTGGTGAGCGGTACGCTGCGGGGGAAGGGCGTGGCGCTGGGCTCGAGCGCCATCCATCTTTCGATCCAGGACCTGCAACCCGCGACGACGCCGGCCCGGCCGATTGTCAGCGACCCGCCGCAGGCGCAGCAACTCCGGCGGAATCGGTAGGAACCATCTTCCGAGTTTTGCGCGGCGGGTCTCCGTACCCGCCGCGCGAAGTACGTAGGGTGGGTGCTCCGCACCCACGCGGTTCATCGGGTCTGCGGCCCTACGAAATGAATGGTGGGTGCAGAGCACCCACCCTACCACTATTCGCTCGGCTCATCGACATCGGCAGCGCCGGCCGATCGTGCCCGCCGGCCAGTGCCGCGCCGGCGGCGCCGGCGGCGGTCTTCAGAAAGTTGCGTCGGTTCATGGCAAGCCCCCGTCCGTTGGCACAGATACGCGGTCACCGGCGCGACCGGCTAACGGGTTGAACCCGAAGCACGGCAGCGATTCCCGTGGCAATTCGCCGAGATTCAGGCGCCGGGCTCGGCGGCTTCCGCTCCGTCGGCCTCGGCGCGCTTCTCCTCGGCCGGGGCGGGGGACGATATCTCGACCGGCACACAGATGCGTTCGATCGCCGTCGCCCGGCCGGTCTGCGTGTCGGCCGTGACCAGCGCGCCCGAGACGCGCAGGTCGCCGCGGGCCACGTCGAAGTGCGTCGGCATCCCCGTGATGAGCGACGAGAGGACCTTCTCCTTCTTGCGGCCGAGGACGCCGTCGTGCGGGCCGGTCATCCCCAGGTCGGTGATGTACGCCGTGCCGCCCGGCAGGATACGCTCGTCGGCCGTTTGCACGTGCGTGTGCGTGCCGAAGACGGCGGTGACACGGCCGTCCAGGTGCCAGCCCATGGCGATGCGGTCGCTGGTGGCCTCGGCGTGGATCTCGACGAAGATGAGTTTGGTATTCTCGTCGATCTCAGCCAGAACCTTATCCACGGCGCGGAACGGACAAGCGGCCGGCTTCATGTACGTGCGGCCGAGAAGAACGGTCACGGCGAACGGGAAACCCGACTGGCTCTCCAGGACGGTCCATCCGCGGCCGACGGCCTCGTCCGGCAAATTGGCCGGCCGCAGGATGCGCTCCGACTCGGCGAGCAACGGCAGGACCTCTTTCTTGCGGTAGACGTGATCGCCGAGGGTCACGACGTCCACGCCCAGGCCGCGCAACTCCTCGAAGATGGGCGGCGTGATGCCCGACCCGCCGGCGGCGTTCTCGGCGTTCACGACGACCACGTCCACGGAGTGGGTTTCCAGGAGGTCGGCGAGCGCGGCGCCGAGGGTGCGGCGTCCGGGCTTGCCGACCACGTCGCCGATGAGCAGAGCGCGAAATTGCATGGGTTGAGTTGCCTCGCGTTCTTCGCGCGATAACGCGCCGTTCGACCGCTTGCTCGCGCTCGCGGCTTTTCTACCGTGCGTATTCGATGATGCGGCGTTCGCGAATGAGCATGACCTTGACTTCGCCGGGATACGTGAGTTCATCCTCGACGGCCTTGGCGATGTCGCGGCAGACCTTCATGGCCAGGTCGTCGTCGACCTTGTCGGCATCGACGATGACGCGGACCTCGCGGCCGGCCTGGATGGCGTAGGCGCTCTGGACACCGTCGAACCGGCAGGCGACGGCCTCGAGTTTCTCCAGGCGCTGGATGTATTTCTCCAGCGTTTCTCGCCGTGCACCGGGCCGGCTGGCGCTGACGGCGTCGGCCGCCGACACGATCGTCGTGTACAGCATGCTCTGGACGTCCGGCTCGTGGTGCTTGCCGATGGCGTGAATGACCTCCTGCTTCTCGTTGTACCGCCGGGCCAGGTCGGCGCCGATCTCCGGATGGCCGCCCTGGACCTCATGGTCCACGGCCTTTCCGATGTCGTGCAGCAGCCCGGCACGGCGAGCGAGTTGGCCGTCGAGGCCGAGTTCCTCGGCGAGCATGCCCGCCAACGCCGACACCTCGATCGAGTGCTGGAGCACGCTCTGGCCGTAGGAGGTCCGGAACTTCAGACGCCCCAGCAACTGGACCTCTTTCGGATGCAGGCCCTTGACGCCCGTGTCGAGGGCGACCTGCTTGCCGGTCTCGTTCATCTCGCGTTCGACGTCCTTGCGGCACTCTGAGACGATCTGCTCGATTCGCGGCGGCTGGATGCGTCCGTCGGAGATAAGTTTGGCGAGGGCCCGCCGGCCGACCTCGCGCCGGACCGAATCGAACGACGAGAGCACGACGACGCCCGGCGTATCGTCCACGATGACGTCCACGCCGGTGACGCGCTCGAAGGCGCGGATGTTGCGTCCCTCGCGGCCGATGATGCGGCCCTTCATCTCGTCGCTCGGGATGTCCACGGTGGCGACGGTGGCTTCGGAGGTGTAATCCGACGCCAGCCGCTGGACGGTCGCGGCGAGTATCTCGCGGGCCCGCTGGTCGGCGGTTTCCTGGGCCCGTTCGGTGGCCCGCTGAACGAGTGCGGCGGCCTCGTGCTGGACCTCGGCCTCCATTCGCCCCAAGAGGATCGTCCGGGCCTCGCTCTGGCCGAGGCCGCTGATCCTCAACAGTTGCCGCTTCTCGTCCTCGATCATGTGATCGAGTTCGGCCTTGTGCTTGTTCCAGTTCTTCTCCAGACCAGAGACGCGTCGCTCGGCGGCCTCGACGGTCTTCTCCTTGGCGCCGAGGGTCTCCATCTTCGAGTCGAGGGCGTCCTCGCGTTTGACGACGAGGCGTTTACGTTCACGGAGTTCGTCGCGGGTCTTGACCGCCTCCTTTTCAAACGCCTCGCGCGCCCGGATGGCCTCTGCCTTGGCCTCGACCTTGGCCTCCTTGACGAGACCCTCGGCCTCCTTGCGGGCCTGAGCCAGCACCTGCTCCATCCCCGTCCGGGCAACACGTGTACGCTTCGACAACACAATGGCCGCAACAACCACGCCGACAACAGAGACGACGAGGATGGCGACGGCGCCGATCAACTCGGGCGCCAGCGCCAAGGGTATCGGTGACGTCATGATGTGACTCGCTTTCCAGGGAGGCGGGGCACGGCGCAGCGCGCTGTTCGCACGCTGGCTCCACGTGGGGCTCCAGACGTCCGAGGTGGGGCAGCCTGAAAGGCCGCTGCGGCAGCAAAGGACAACCGGGACGTGTGTTACCTGGCGAACGGCAGATTCAGTCGGCGCGGTCCTCTCCCGAAACCACTTCGTCCCTACCTAGAGTCACGCACGCGCCCTGCACGAAAAAACCTGCCTTTCCCGCCGAAGTTCGGCGTCTGGACTCGCCACAAGCAACGGGCGGATCCTTCGGGTCCCGGTTCAGTCCTCTAAACCACAAATCCGGCCGGATTCGGCGCTGCCGCTCGGCCAGACGCGGCCGTCGAGTCCGTTGGCCTTAGGCTCAACCACACACGGAACGCTCAACTCGCCCCGCATCCCAACTGAGGGTTCTTGTGTTTTCTCCTATTGCATGTTGCGACCCGAAGGAAGCGGGTCGCCACCTTGAGTATCGGTCAAACAACCGATACACCACCACTATCATTGTACGAGTTCGGCGGCCTGTCAAGCAGAAATGTGCGCCGAAGCCTCTCTTGAGGCGAAAACCGCCGTTTTCGCAGGCGAAGGAGTTCTTTCGGGCCAGCCAAACCCCTCCGGCTGGTCCCGCGGACGCGCTCCGCTACGCCGGTCCGGAAAGGCCGCCACCCGGCGCCGGACGAATTCCCAATTCGTCCGTTGACGCGCGGGGCGCCGGCGCGGTAGAGTCGCTTCGGTCCGGAGGAGGGTCGTCCGGGCACTTCCGAATCCCCGGCACGGGAGCGAGGTTACTGGTGCCGCAGACTCCTTTTGTCCATCTGCACGTTCACACCGAATACAGTCTGCTCGACGGCGCCTGCCGCATCAACGACCTGGTCCAGGCCACGGTCGAGCAGGGCGCCGAAGCCCTGGCCATCACCGACCACGGCAACCTGCACGGCGTCATCGAGTTCTACGTCGCCTGCACCGAGGCCGGCATCAAACCCGTCATCGGGTACGAGGCATACGTGGCGCCCGGGCGCCGGCAGGACCGCGAGACGCTGCCCGGCAGCCAGGACGCCGGCCACCATCTCATCCTGCTCGCCCGTGACGAGCGCGGGTTCGCGAACCTGCTGCGCCTGGCGACGACCGCGTCGCTCGACGGCTTCTACTACAAGCCGCGCATCGACAAGGGGTGCCTGGCCGAGTTCAGCGACGGCCTGTTGGGGATGTCGGCTTGCCTCCAGGGCGAGGTGCCGCGCCGGTTGCTCGCCGGCGAGACCGACGCCGCACGGCGCGTCGTCCACCAGTACCGCGACATCCTCGGCCCCGATAACTTCTACCTCGAGATCCAGGACCACGGCATCGAGGACGAACGCCGGGTGCGGCCGATGCTCATCGGCCTGGCCGAAGAGATGGGCGTGCCGCTCGTCGCCACCAACGACGTCCACTACATCCACGCCGACGACACACGGGCCCACGATGCCCTCCTGTGCATCAACACCGGCAAGGTTCTCACCGACGAGAACCGCATGCGGTACCGCGATCGCGAGTTCCATCTGAAGACCTGCGACGAGATGCAGGCCCGCTTTGCCGACATGCCCCAGGCGCTCGCGAATACGCTGGAGGTGGCCCGCCGGTGCAACCTGACGCTGACGTTCGGCCGGCATCACGCCCCCGTCTTCCCGACGGCGAACGGCGAGACGCCCGAGGCGATGCTCCGGCGGCTGTGCGAGGAAGGCATGAAACGCCGCTACGGACGCGCCACCAAGGCCCTGCGCGAACGCCTCGAACACGAACTGGCGATCATCGAGGCCAAAAAGTTCTCCAGTTACTTCCTGATCGTCTGGGACTTCGTCCGGTACGCCCACGAGCGCGGCATCCCGTGCGGGGCGCGCGGCAGCGGCGTGGGATGCATGGTGGCGTATCTGCTGGGTCTCTCGACGGTGGACCCGATCGCCTACGGCCTCTTGTTCGAGCGCTTCATGGACCCCAGCCGCAACGAGATGCCCGACCTCGACATCGACATCTGCCAGGACGGCCGCCGCGACCTCATCCAGTACGTCCGCGACAAGTACGACGAGGCGAACGTGGCCCAGATCATCACGTTCGGCACCATGGCCGCCCGGGCCGCCGTCCGCGACGTCGGCCGCGTCCTCGACATCCCGCTGCCCGAGGTGGACCGGATCGCCAAGAAGATTCCGTTCGGGCTCGGCATGACGCTCGATAAGGCGCTGAAGCGCGAACCCGACCTGCGCGAGCGGTACGAAACCGAGCCGCAGATCAGGCAACTCATCGACATCG
>Ga0114925_10001736_pt1 | contig 10917 bp, 7 predicted proteins | sample SumtaG_2_FD_87287 | JGI IMG/M metagenome (GOLD analysis project Ga0114925, IMG submission 87287) | Deep subsurface microbial communities from Indian Ocean to uncover new lineages of life (NeLLi) - Sumatra_00607 metaG | ecosystem: Environmental > Aquatic > Marine > Oceanic > Sediment | place...
ATCTTCTTGCAATCCCGTTTTCGCTCACCGCGATTCTCCCGAGTAATTATAGCTGTAGATGTTCAAAAACAGAAAGGGCCCTGGGTGTCCCCAGGACCCTTTCAAAGGGTTTGCTTCCCCTGTGCCTATTAGGCGTAGCAGTCGAGGGAGGTGACCGCGTTGCCCCAGATGCAAGCGAAGATTCGGATGTCCTGAGCGTTCAGGTTGAACACCGAGATCTGAAGCTCGCGAGCCAGGCCGATGGTCGAGAAGACCGACCAGTTCACCAGGAGGGGCTCGTCGGAACGGTTGAAGACGTCCGACAGAAGCTCCGCGGGCGAGCCAGCACCACCACCACCGGGGGTGAGGGTGTTGATCGCAAGCTGAGGTGAACCACCAACGGTCACTGCACCAACGGTGAAGCGAAGGTTGGTTCCGGGAGCCGCGGGGTCGATACCGAAGAGGTACACGGCCTTGGGCTCGAAGAAGGGCGACACGGTCGGCACGACCGACACGACACCGGGCTGTCCGGCGACGATGTCAGCGGAGCCGGCGACCTGCTGCCAGCCGCAGTAGGTCGGAAGACCATAGCAGCCGGGGTAGGTCTCTACGCCGCCTTGGCCAGCGTAGAACTTGTCACCACCGTGACCGAATTGGACCATGCCTTCGCTGCCGGGGCCGCGACCGCGCATTGCCACAGCGTTGTTGGCGTAAGCGGCCGACTGCGAGCCGGCGTATTGGGCAAGCCCAGATTGGTTGGAGTTTTGTGCAAAACGGAATCCCGCCATTTTCTTTTCTCTCTATCTCTTGGTTTTTTCCGGGTCATCCCGGAAGCGTTTGTTTTGTCCTGACTCGAAAAAGGGAGGATCTGTCCTTTTTTTCGAATCCGGGGAAATTCCCCGGCTACCTCTTGGAATAGGGAAGGCCTCCTGCCGGCCTAGATCCCCCTATCCTTTCCTCGAGGACTCGAACGTGAATCTTACTCCTCGGACTCCGAGACGGAATCCTCGCCCTTGTCGTAACCCATGCGCGCGGCATAGGCGGAAAGACCACCGATGCCGATCTTGCGAACGGTGTTGCTCATCTTACCACCGAGCTTGAACATGCCCGCGGCGGTAGCTGCACCACCGACCAGAAGGTCGAGGTCGATGCCACCGGCAACTTGACCGCCCTCGGCGACCATCTCAGCGTACTTCTCGCTGCCCTCGGCGTGACCTTCCTTGATCGCTGCCTCGGCAGCTTCGGCGTGGCGTTGACCCATGATGTAGCCGAGACCGCCCGCGGCGGCGATGGTCAGCACGTCTTCGACGAGGGCCTCACCCTCGCGCTTGGCTTGCATCTGCGCGTTCTTGGTGCGGGACTTCAGCTTGCTGTAAGCCTCGGCGAGTTCTTGCTTGGATACGTCCTTGAGTGCGGCTTCTTTTGCCATTTTTTAAATCCTTCGTTTCTTCGAGTTTTGAATGCGCTGCAAGCGCAGCTTGGTTTGGTTTGGTGCCGAACCAAAACGCTCGGCGCTCTCGATAATTGAATCTGCCAGTACAAAAAAATAAAAACAAGAGAAGAACAAAAGTCGCAAACGGACCAAATACCAATGATTTCATGTGTTTGCCTGTGTCCGAGACTTTAGTAAGTTGTTTTTGGTATCATTCTCCTATGAGTTTCGATGATCTCAGCCATTCACCGGACTTCGAATTGCCCGCACATGGCTCTGATGCCCCCGCAGATTTGATCTCGCTGATTGAGGAATGCCACCAAGGCCTCTACAAAGCGCAAATCCACAAAATGAAAACCCGGGGAAAGTACGAATCGGTCGCAACCATCACCTGCCAAGAGAATCCAAACAAAAAAACCTCTCCAACAGCGAGCGCAGAGGATATCGCTGACTACTGCATGATGTGCATGCAGTACGAAATCGAGAAATCGGACGACCCAGGAACCTACAGGGTCACGCTTTTGGGGCCTCCAGGAAGAGGAAGAAACCCTCGAAGCAAGCATGTCTTCCTCGGAGGAGAGGACGGACAGGCCCATACGAAGTCAATGATGACTGAGGCGGAGCTGGTAGAGCAGCAAAGCCAATACATCGGGGAGCTTCACTCGCAGATCGTCGCAATGTCCGAAACGGTGCACAGCATGATCAAGCCTCTGCTGCAGGAAAATAAGGAAATGATGAAGATCGTTTCCGATGCAGCGAAGAAGCAGGCGGAGATCGAGCGCGAAAAGATGCGTCACGAACTCGAGCTGAGGATCCACAACGACGAGATCAAGCTCGAGGAGGCTAAAGAGGAGATGAAGTCCGAGCGCTGGCGCGAGACCATGGACGCAATCAAGGAGTCCGGCGCCATCGAAGGTGTCATGAAGGCTCTACTCTCCAAGATGAGGAATCGAGACGACGACGATGACGACGATGACGACGATGACGAGGAGGAGGCCTCCTCCAACAAGTCCGATTCGGACGACAGCGGAGGGCAAAGGGCAACGCCTGATTCCCACAAAAAGAAGACCAAGAGTAAGTCGAAGGTCGAAAAGGCGAAGGAGAAGGTTGGTCGACCCAAGTTCAAGAAGCGAAAGAAGGGTAAGTCTGCTGCATCTGAGGATGCGAAAGCCAAAGCCAAGCCCAAGGCGAAGACCAAGAAGGCGAAAGACGCCAAGTCCGATGTGCCTCTAAGCTCGGAAACTGTCGAGGCGATCGAAAATGGTGAGGAGTTGACCCAAGAGCAGATCGCCGAAGTCTTCGAGGAGAGCGGGTTGAAGAAGGCCCAGGAAAATCCGACCGCCATCATGGTGGAAATCCTGAAGATGACCATCGACGAGAAAGATCAGTGGGGCCTTATTGAGGAAACCCTATCGGACGAACAAATGGTTCTGTTCCGAAGAATCCTCAAGGCTACTACGGACAAGAAAATTCATCGTCTTTTGAAGAAGCTCTACCACCTCAAGGGCGCTCGACGCTTGATGAAGCTCGAGAGCCATATGGACGAGGACCAGCAAGGCTACGTGGAGAAGCTCTTCGAAATCGCGGCGAGCTAGGTCAGGCCCGTAAATTTCTACAGTAGGATCGAATCATGTTCTGGAACAGTAAAAAAGAAGACCAAACACAAAAAGCGATGGAGCTTCTGCTCGCGCATATCTGAGAACTCCATAGCCAAAACATTGCCATGATGGAGTTTGTTGTATCTGGCCCTCAGCGTGAGGCTGAGATAGATGCGCAAAGATCTTCGGAGCTGAGGGAGATGATTATCCCCCTGGTTCAAGACGGGTCAATCACCAAGCTGGTGGACCGGTTCTTTTCCGCTACAAATGATGGGAGGGTCGAGGCGCTCGAAGAGCAGCTCGAGGCGATCGCCGAAGAGAACGAGGAGCTAAGAGGAGAGAATGCCAAGCTCCTGTCTGAGATCGAAAAGCTCAAGAGTTCTACCTGTTCCGCCCCTCCGACCACCGATTAAAAAACCTCCCCAAACAAAAGAGGCGCCCAGTGGGCGCCTCTTTTGTTTGGGGATGCTGGTCTATGCGCCTTCTGGTGCGGGCTCAGGATCTGACTGGGGTGCAGGTTCCGAAGCTGGTGCTGCCGCTGGCGCGGGGGCTGCGGCAGCCGGTTGCGGTTGTGCCTGAGGGGCTGCTCCGTGCTGAGGTGCAGGCATTACGCCTGATTCGACCATTTGCTGAGCAGCAACTTGTTGACCCGAAAGCTGAGCCAAGATTTGATCTGGCGAGTGCCCCTTCGACTGAAGCATAGCGATCTGCTCACGAACTCCGCGTGCCCGTTGGTTCATTGCCTGCCGCTGTTCGAATAGTGTCGCCTCAAGGTTGTATACGCGCTGCAGAAGATTTTGCGGAACCTGAGACTGTCCGGCAATCTGCCGGAGCTGTGCAACTTCGTCACGAATAGCAAGGATCTCCGAGAAGAGGGCGAGCACTACCTTCGCTCCCGCATTTGACTCTCCGGGTGGACCCTTGGCGGGAACGGATTTGATAATGGAGTCGGTAAGCTCGATGTTTACCGAGTCTTTCGGACTTCGAATTGGAAACCATGGGATAAGCGGTTTCTCGACCTGCTTCTCTTGTCCTGCGATGGCGGCGATCCGATTACCAGAAGGTGCCTGTTGTTGCTGGGGGTAATTCGGAGGCTGAGTTTGGTACACCGGTTGCGGAGGTTGATTCGCATATACCGGAGTGAAGTTTTACTGTTGAGTCGGGCCCGCCAGTACCTGTTCGGCCGTCATGCCTGCAACCGGTGATGGTGCAGGAGGAGGCGCAGGTTGCTGCGCTTGCGGCGGCCTCATACCGGGCGGCATTGTAGCTGCGACCGCTGCGGGGATTTGGCTCATTGCGGTATTCTGCGCAGGCGCGGGTTGTTGAGCTGGTGCTGCCGGCTGCTGTGCGACGGTAGGTTGTTGCGCGGGTTGGGCCGCTGGCTGAGCGGCAGGCTGGGCAAAGCGATTATTCGCGTCCCCCTGAGCGGGTGCCGATTGCTGCTGTCCTGCCGCATAACCAGCTCGAGCTTGAGCTTCAGCGATTTGCTGCTGTGTTGCACGCTGCTGCTCAGCCTGCACTTTCGCAATCATTTCAGCGCTGGGGATCGGAGGCTGCTGAACGCCAGGAATTGGAGCTTGTTGCTGGGGCGTTTGCTGCTTTCCGGCCTGCTGCCCGACGACGCCTACTTGCGGTGTTTGCGGTTGATCTGCCATGCTTTCCTTCTTCTTTCTTCTTGACTGGGGGGCTCGCCGTTATACACTTGGGCTAGTTCATGGACATCGAGAGGAGGTCTTGATGTTTATGGAGAAAGCCACCGAGTGAGCCTGGGGAATGGTCCCTGGGCTCACTTTTTTTCGGTCGTCCGCAGAATGGAGGCAAGGTAGCTCGAGAGCCTTTTCCTGTCCTCCTCCATAGCGCGTTTCTCCCACGTATCCTCGTTTGGGTCCAGCGGTCCGTCTAGCACGTAAATGTCGCAGTGCTGACAGAACCAAGCATAGGGCGAAGGCGACCATCCCGCCATGGCGCCGGGGACCCGCTTGTAGCGCATCGGTCGCCAGCATTGAGGGCAATCTATGGATCGATCTTTCCTCTTCACGATTTGTTCGATGCTGGGCTTCTTCGATTTCACCATTCGTTCACCCCTTAGAAGAAAGCTTTCATTCGAACAAAACCGTCACTCAAAAAACAGAGACGCGCAAGGGATAGAGACCCAACAAAACTGTCCCAATTTGGGACAGTTTTGTTGGGGGTTAGAAAAGTGGTAGATGAATCGGGCTGCTTTTCAATTCGAAGCGAAAGTAGATCCGCATAAATCTGAGCCGGCATCATTTGATCAAGATCGTGCTTGGGCAAAATAGTCCATAGAAAAAAGCGTCCGCGAAATTTCGCAGGCGCTTTTTTCGCGCTCTCAGAAGCTGTCCCTACGTCCCTACGTGTCCCTAGGGATCTCCAATTGTAAGTTTTACAGGGTATAAAAGAACTGTATTCTACGAGTTTTTAAGCTTCTAGATAGGTCACCTAGGATTTTGGTAGGGACACTAGGGACACTAGGGACACCAGTTAGATAGAGGTGCATATCTTCCACAATTCATAAAGTCTGCGTGATCTGCGCCCTAGGGACCAGCTAGGGACACGTAGGGACAAATATAGGTAAAATGCTCGAGATCGAGCTAGGCTAATTAAAATGTTCAAGAAAAAGAAAACAAAAAAGAGCCGCAGTAAAATGCGGCTCTTTTGCTATTAGATTTACCTAGGGACAGCAAGGTAAAAACCTGGTCAAATAATCCTTAGATTTGTCATGACGTGTCAATCACCTCTTTTACGCTTCTCAGCGTACTCGAACAAGTCGATGATGTCCGGGTTGTTTCTGGACTCGATTTCTCTCTTCACCTTTTCCCAGCCTTCTTTTCCGACGTTGCCGTAGATGAATTCCTCCACCTTTTCCATGTCAATTTTGATTGAGTCATAGACATAGACCCTCCTTCCATCAACACGAACCCTCTTCTTCTTGATCCTCATGTCGGCTGAAATTAGCTGCTTGCCGAATGAGCTTTCTGTCTGTGCGGTCCTGTAGCCTTTGATCTTTCTCCAAACCGTCCAGTAATTGTAGATCTCCGCGGTCGACTGATGGTCGTCGACGGTAGAGCCTACCTCGCACATATCTTCGATGAAGCTTCGGATCGGGCTGGCCTGCTCCTGGAAAGATTCTCTGAGGTACTCGGCGCTCTCCACCTCCGTGAACTCCCCAGTGCTCATGAGCCTCTTGTAGCCCTCGACCGCCCAGTTGAGGATCCCCGACAGCTCACCTGCAAGCTTGCGACGAAGGTTGTCGTCTCGCTCGCCTTCGAATCCAGGGAATCGGAGCCAGAGCATGCGTCGATTCAGAGCGCCAGATGGGTCGCTCAGATTGATGACATCGTTCGAAACGATGACGATCCTCGTGTTGAGCTTCTGGTTGATCGACGTCTGCCTCTTTCGATCGATGAAAATCTCATCCTCACCAGAGATGGAAAGCAGGGTTCCAATCGTTCCAGACTTCGACTGACCATAGCTCTGACGAGCATCCGGAAAAACCATGAGCGATTTCCCAAGCGCAACCTGCATAGCAAACTGGTCTCCGATTCTCTCGAAGTCCATGGCGCACGAAGATCCCTTACCGACGAGGGATTGAAGCACGCTAACAGCAGTGCCCTTACCAGACCCAGGCTTTCCGACGATCATCATCATCTTCTGGAGACGTGTGTCCTGAACCAAGCAGTACCCGAACCACTCCTGCAAAAGCTTCCGAGAGTCTTCGTCCTCGAGGCTCGACTTCAGGAACTTGATCCAGGTAGGAGCCTTGGCACTGGGATCATATACGATGTCGGTGTTAGTAAATGAGTAGTACGCAGGTGAAGGTGGAAGAAGCTCTTTCTTCACAATGTCGAGAAGACCATTTTCACATGGAACAATTTCTCTGGCGTCAGGGAGTTCACCTTCCCCTTCTTCAGGATTGCATATCCAACAAGGGTCGACGTAGCTCTCACCAACGACGGACATATCGATAACCGTCTGGACCATCTCGGTCACAGACCCTTTGCGAACTTCAAACTCCTTGTACTTCTTCTTACCCGTGTCCGGGTCCTTGCCTTCATAGGTTGCGAAGTAGGTTAGCCGGCTCGAAACTTCTGCTCGGATATTCTCCTCGCGGATGCGCTGGTACTTCCCTTTTCTCCATACGACGAAATCCCCATTCTGATAGTGGAGGGTCCGAACGCTTTTCGAGTCAGAAAACTTGTCGTTCAGAATGAACCAGGCTGTCTCTCGCGGCTTGTTGGAGAAGGTTCGGATGTATTTCACCTTCCCCTTCTTGATCATTTTCCGAGTGGGTGGATCACCAGAGTCTTTCCAGACGAGCATGCCCGGCCCTCGAGCCATCATTGAAGCACGTCTCTCACGCTTCTCAGTCTCGACGCGCTCGCTTTCTTCCTCTCGAAGCTTTTCCTCGTCGAAGTTTATCTGCACTTCGACTGGATCGACTTCCTCGTTGAAGATGGAAGCGTCTGGGGGCGTGCTCGTCACTGGGACAAAAGGGGCGAAGTCTGGCGCCTCCTCAATCTCAAAGCTCGCATCTTCGACTCGAGCAGAGCGATAGTCCGGAGGCTCATCTCCCCATGGAACATCCTCACCCTTTCGAGCCTCAAGCTCCTCCATCAACCAGGCGCTTCCGCGACCCTGGTCTCCATACCCATCTTTTCCTAGCTGACGCGCAGCCGACTCATAATCACCGTTGTGGTGGATGAGAGTGTATGCCGTGAACTTGGTGATCGATTCTTCCGAGGGAAATGGATCTGAGTTCGACGTGAATGCGTGAAAAAGCTCGAGCCCTTCGAAGTCTCGAATCGTCGCACTGATTCCGTCACGCTTAGACTTCCCTGGACGGCACCACATCTCCGCACCGTCTCGGCGCGTGAATGCAAGCGTCCAGCCGAGAGGTATGAGAAGCTCGTGCCAATCACCTCTTCTATTGAAGTCGTCACCTGGACGGTTACCCTCTATGGAGGAGTGCCTAGGATTCTCCTGCCGGTTCTTGCGACGCGCCTCCTTGCCGTCCAGATCTGTCTCATCGAAAGATCGCGCCATAGCGAATAGCTCGGCACGCTGCTCAATGGTGATCGTCGGAACGCTCTCAAAGTCTCCAGCGACAAGGTCGTAGGTCTTCTTCGTGGGGTGGCATTCTGGAGGACATCCAGGTGCGAGCACATACCCACCCTCACCGCGCGTCTCAATAATAGTCTTTCTCTGCGGCTGCACTCCCGGAGGATTCAAAACCCCAGCGAGCTTCTTGTTCCCCTCAAGCCCCTCACATCGATAGTAAAGATGGATGCCACCGCCGGGTGTACGAACCGTCGGCATGGCTTGAACGATCTCAACAAGCTCAAAGGGGAGCTGGTCGAGCCATTCGTCAAAGAAACAATGGCCGGCGTATTTGTTTGGCTCTTCGGGGACATCGAAGTCGAGCATCTCGAGGTTGCCCGACACAGCGCCACCAATTACTCCAATTCCCAGACCGGGTTTGAAGTGCTCTTGGATCTCCGATTCAGTTGGCAACCTCTCTTGCCAGATCTTCCATTTCCTCACAGCCGGCCCTTTGGTTCCGTCAGCCTTGACAGGAACCACGGACACGCCAGCCTTTACCCATTTCAGGGCAAGCTTTCGCAGTGATTTTGGAGAAGGGGAGGTCATATCAAGTCTGAACTTGATTCGCAGAGGGGTTCGGTTTTAGGGGACAGCTATCTAGCTGCCGGTTGCAGCATCCGATGCGGCTTGAGAAAGCATCTGCTGCTTGAGGCGATTATTGAAGTCGCGCTCATATCTCTTGAAGAATTCAGGCATAAAGATTCCGCACTTGGCGGAAGGCCACTCTCCGTACGCTGCACGATATCGAACCTTAGCCCAGTTGGGCTTGTGCTCTCTCTCGATGCATCGAGTGGCTAGTTTGTCGAATGCGTCCTGTCGCTCATCCCGAGGTACAACCTCGGCACGATTGACCATATCGCCATCGAGTTCGACGAGTTCTTCATCAGTGAACTCGATACCCTTCTTTGGCCAAATGTACCCACAATCAGGACACATAGTAGCACCGATGAAGGAGACCGCCTCACACTGAGGGCATTCCTTTAGGGGACGCTCGGACCCACCCTTGCGGGCTCGCTTCTCCGGCTTCTCGAGAGAGTGCTTTGTAGGCTCATAAAGGAAGCCGTGAGTCTTCGTCCAGTTGGCGTGATCGAGGATGTATTTGATCCGTGCGTCATCATCCACTCGCATGATCCGCCCACCCATCTGTTTGTAGATGTTCTTGGAACGCGTCGGTCGAGCCCCGATGATGCACTCGAGTCGCGGAAGGTCCCAACCCTCACACAAGATGTCGACGTTGGATACGAGCGTAATTTCTCCAGTCGAAAGACCCTCGAGAATTCCCTCCCTCTCTTTGCTCTTCGTTTTACCGTCCAGGTGAGCTGCCCGAACGCCGGCAGCCTTGAACTGCTCAACGATCTCCATCGACTTCTTGACGTTTGGAGCGAACACAACCGTGCACGCGTCGCAGTTCGTTTCGGCCACTCGCTGTCGACCGTCGTGCCCCTTGAACCAAACGGTCTCGGATCCCAACGCCCCTCCGCACACTCGAGCCCAGTTCGTAAGAAGCTCACCATGGATGATGGTGTTAGCCATCGCTCCAGCAAGGTCTTTCTTTTTGTAGTCCCCGCGAGCTGTCCCGACGCCGCTCAGATCGATACCTGTCAGCGAACCAAAGACGGTCGGGTTGACGAGGTACCCGGCATCGATGAGTTCTTGGGTGGAGATAACCTCCACCATCGAGTTGTACATCGCGCCCAGAGGTTTTCCGTCCAGGCGATAAGGCGTTGCAGTCAGCCCAAGTACAGCAGCACCCTGAGCCTCGTACCGAGCAACAATCTCTTGGTACGTGCGAGCCATGCTCCGGTGCGCCTCATCGATTACGACTAGATCCGCTGGCCAGTGATCCTTCTTAATAAGCGTCTGAATGGAAGCGACTTGAACGGGCTTCGTCAAATCAAGCTTCTTATGCCCCCGCTTGTAGACGCCGTGGTCGACGCCCAAAAACGTAAGAGTCTTACTGCACTGTTCGATGAGTTCTTTTCGATGCGCAAGAAATATGCATCGCTTACCCTTCGCAACGGCACTCTTGATAATACTGCTTGATGTAACAGTCTTGCCGCCGCCCGTAGCAATGACGAGCAGAACTCTTCTGCGACCCGCAGACATTTCTTGGCGAACGCGTTGAATCGCGCTCTGCTGGTACGGGCGTAGGATCATCTCATGGAGGCAAGGGGGTGAGGTCTTCGTTGCGGAAAAAGCCGGACGCCCAAACTAACAAGGGCAGACCTCGGTGACAACAAGCGCGATCATCGCAAGGTGTCGGCCGGGATCTGGTCACCGAAGATGAACAGTTGACGTGCAAGTGCAGGTGCCTATACTCCCGCTCCGAACAGGTGGCCGAGAGAAGGCCCCTCCAAAAAAGAAGATGCCTCCTAGAAGACCTCCGCAAATCAAGACGATTATCCCGGTCCAGGGATCCTACTTCGCAGCATTCCTGCCCGACAAGGAAAACGGAATCCCTCAGAGGATTGCCAAAATTCTATGCTGGTCCTTGATCCAATATCCCAAACCGGATGAACCGGATGAGGTCGTCGGCCAAATCATCGTCGGCGACACCATCACCGAAGTCACCAATGTGGATGAGGAAGAGGGATTCGGAGAACTGTTGAGTTACTTCGAATCAGTCGAGGAAGCTACAACCGCCCTCATGACGGCCGTCGCCGAAAGCGAGGGTGAAGAAGCCTCCGACGACGACGCAGAAGAGGAAGAAGAAGAAGAAGAAGAGGACGAGGACGAGGAGGAAGAAGAGGAAGAAGAATCCTCCGACGACGACGACGATGACGATGA
>Ga0114925_10001737_pt1 | contig 10915 bp, 10 predicted proteins | sample SumtaG_2_FD_87287 | JGI IMG/M metagenome (GOLD analysis project Ga0114925, IMG submission 87287) | Deep subsurface microbial communities from Indian Ocean to uncover new lineages of life (NeLLi) - Sumatra_00607 metaG | ecosystem: Environmental > Aquatic > Marine > Oceanic > Sediment | place...
GAATATCCTACAAGAAACATTCAGTACGTTTGAAAAAATAGAGCAACTTGAAGACGAACAAAAAAAACTTGAACTGATTCTTGATCAAGACAATGTATCAGCTGAAACTATTGATCGATATTCTGAAATCTGCGAACAACTTACTGAACTCAATCCTGACAATGCCCGTGCTGAAACTAAAAAAATATTACTTGGCCTTGGTTTTACTGAAAATCAATTCGATAAGTCAGTCAGCACATTGAGCACCGGCTGGAGAATGCGCATTGTTCTTGCAAAACTTTTATTAAAAAAATCAGATTTTTATCTGTTTGACGAACCGACAAACCATTTAGACATCGTAGCAAAAGAATGGTTTGTAGAATTTTTAAAAAATGCGCCATTCGGTTTCATGATTGTCTCACATGAACGATATTTTCTTGACCAATTGTGCACACATATTTTAGAACTTGAACAAGGCAGACATAAATTATACACCGGCAATTACAGCCACTATGAAAAACAAAAAGAACGTGATTTAGAACTTTTAACTGCTGCTCGTAATCAACAACAAAAAGAATTGAAACAAAAAATGGATACCGTGCAACGCTTTAGAGCAAAGTCGAGCAAAGCACGCATGGCACAAAGTATGCTTAAATCAATTAAACGAATTGAACTTATCACCCTTCCACCGACTCCAAAAAATATTAATTTTTCTTTCCCCCCACTCAAACAACCAGGCCGCATTGTGTTAAAAGTCAATGGCGTGAGTCATGCTTTTAGCGGCAAAGGACAAATATTTCATAACGCATCTTTTGAAGTACAACGCGGCAAAAAAATAGCAATCATTGCCCCAAACGGTGTTGGTAAAACAACATTGTTCAATATCATTGCTAATAAATTAAAACTACAAAACGGCTCCGTTGAATTTGGCCACAATGTTGACTATGCGCTCTTTGATCAAGATCAATCAAAACTTTTTGAACCAAAACAAAGCATGTTAGAAAATCTCAATAACCATTGTCCTAAGGTTCCTGACCAAAAAATTAGAACACTCTTAGGTGCATTTTTATTTGATGAAAATGATTTACAAAAACCTGCACAAGTATTAAGCGGGGGAGAAAAAAACCGTATTGGTATGACACGTGTACTTTTACAAGATGCTAACTTGTTACTTCTCGACGAGCCCACCAACCATTTAGATATTGCATCCAAGGAAGTATTGCTCAATGCGCTCAAAAAATATCAAGGCACTATCTTATTCGTTTCGCATGATCACGATTTTGTGAACAAGCTTGCAACGGATATCATCGAATTAAATGCAAACGGCACACATGTCTATCACGGAAATTACGAAGAATATTTATTTCATAAAAAACAAATGTCAGGTGATGACACCATCGGTAACCAAACATTTAATGCGCAACCAAAAACAAAATCCAAAAAAATACAAAATCACAAAGAGCTTTTTCAACTCAACAAACGAAGCAAAAGTTTAGAACGCAAAATAGAAAAATTAGAAAAAGAAATTAATAAAATAGAATTATCTTTTGCTGATGCTTCATATGGATCAGAAAACTATCAAGAACTTGATACAAAATTGCGCACACTCAAAAAAGAACTTGAACAATGTTGTACTGATTGGGAAAAGATACAAGAAAAAATAGAAAAAAATAGTTAAAGAAAAAGAGGCTCAATTTTGAGCCTCTTTTTCTTTTTTATATATGTGTTTTATTTAATGTCTTCAAACACTTTTTTAATTGATGCTAAAGAACCAATTAACGCTGACGCTTCGTATGGTAAAATAATCATTTTGTCATTTTTACCTTTGGTCATTTCAGGCAACATCTTCATGTATTGCTGTGTAATAAGATACGGTGCTGGGTCGCCTGGAAGTGAGCCTTTAACCAAATTAATCGCTTGTGCTTCAGCTGCTGCAACTTGAATACGTGCTTCAGCTTCACCACTCGCTCGCAACACTTGCGATTCTTTCACACCTTCGGCGTTTAGAATTGCTGAACGTTTTGCGCCTTCAGCTTCTAAAATAGCGGCACGTTTATCCCGTTCTGCACGCATTTGTTTTTCCATTGCCTGACGAATATCTTCAGGTGGATTAACTTCGAGTAATTCAACGCGGTTAACTTTAACGCCCCACTTGTCAGTTGCTTCGTCTAAGATGATGCGTAATTTTTCGTTAATTGAGCTACGAGAAACAAGAGTTTCCTCTAAGTCCATTGAACCGATAACGTTACGCAAGGTTGTTTGGGTTAGTTTTTCAATTGCTTCAGGTAAATTTAATACTGCGTAAATTGCCGCTTTTGGATCAAAAATTTGATAGTAAAGAAGCGCATTAATTTCCATTGTTACGTTATCTTTGGTGATTACATTTTGTTTTGGAAAATCGTACACCGCTTCACGCAAATCAATTCGAAAAAGTATCTTAATGTATCGTACATGTCGACGTCCCTCTTGAAATAAAAAGGTCCAAGTAACTGAACGCGGGTTATCCAAAAACGGAATTATAAAATGAAGACCAGGACCCAAAATACGATGGAATTTACCAAGTCGTTCAACAATAACAACTTGTGCTTGTTGAACTAAATAAACACTATTAAAGAGTAAGATAAATAGAAATAGGCCTAGAGCCAGTGCAATATAAAAGATCATGATTGCCTCCGTGAATATAAGTGGTTGACGTGTATTTATAGTTGGCGAGAAAAAATGCGTTACTCATCAAAAAAAATGAAAGAATTTTTTGAAACGATGAGCAATAAATTTTGAACGAATAAGTTTATTCTTGCACGCATACCTCACTAATAATGATACAGCTAAAACAACTATCTGTCAAGTCACTTGACTTAAAACTGTCATGCAGATACGCTATTTTTATACATCAAAGAATGTTCGTATTGCAGATATACATATTTATACAGAGTAATTATTTATAGGACGAGTGAGGATGCATGATGATATTTTCATCTAAACCTACACATCATCAATTTCTTCTCTGTACTCTTTTGGTGCCTTTACTCCCAGGTTGCACATCTTCACGTCATCGAACAATTGTAAGAAAAATTTCAATACATGCCGAAAAAAAAACAACCGCTGCCAACTGTAACATAACACCAACTATCACTGTCTGGATTCACGGTACACGTTTGTTTGCGTCTTCAGTTTTTAAAAGATTTTTCCATAGCGAACCCGGTCTTAAAAAAGCCACTGACATGGACAGCATCTACCACTTACACACTATAGCCCACACACTCTGTGAATCAGATTCCGCAATGTTTTGCATAGATGATTTTTATTTATTTGGCTGGTCAGGTAAACTCAGCTTTAGTGCCCGCGAACAAGCGGCAAAAGAACTCTATAAACAACTTGTCGCCTTAATCCATACGTATAAAAAAGATTGCGGTGTCACACCGAACATTCGATTCTTAACGCATAGCCACGGCGGTAATGTTGCACTCAATTTGTCCAAAATAAAAAATCCTGATGATGAACTATCTATATCGGAACTTATCTTACTTGCATGCCCCGTTCAACTCACAACGCATAATTGTATCAAAGATCCCATGTTCCAAAAGGTTTATTCAATTTATTCTCACTTAGATTTGATGCAAGTACTTGATCCGCAAGGACTCTATAGAAAACGTCACCGAGGTGATTCGTTTTTGTCAAAAAAGTGTTTTGAACCTCATGAAAAATTAGCGCAAGTGAAAATAAAGTTAAATGGACGAGCACTTATACACAGTGAATTTATCATGCAGCGATTTTTAAAACAGCTTGCCACTATTGTTAAAGAAATTAAACAATGGAAACAGGAATTCCCAGATTTTCAAGACGAATGGACCTACACTAAAAAAGTACTCTGCCTTTATAGCAACGGACACAAGGTGCGACCGTTAACATACTTAGCACACAACAACAAACAACTCAGACGCGTTACTGAAAAACTTGCGTTGATAGAAATGGAAAAGCAAGTGTTGCAAGCGTAAAATAATGATATAATGACGTCCTTCGATACATTTTCCTTTTCAAGAAAAACACTCAGGATGCGATAAATTAATATTTTATTTAATAATGCGGAAATTCTTTTTAAAAATGTACTTCTCTGTTGTTAAATTAATTAAACTCGCATCCTGAGTGATTTGCGAAGCAAATTGTATCGAAGGACGACATTAAACAGATTTAACAGCTTTAACAATTGCATCAGCATCAATGCCTTCGAATGCAAGTAATTCTTCAGGCGTTCCTGAGCGCGGTAATTTAGTTACCGCCAAACAAGTGATGTTAATGTCGGTGTTACGAACCTCATACGCAACAGCTTGCCCTAAACCGCCCTCTAAATAATGATCTTCAACCGTAATAATACGGTTGCCACTTGCACGTGCACACTCGAGAATAGTTTTTGCATCAATTGGCTTTATTGAATAAAGATCGATCACTGAAATTGAAATACCATCTTTTTTTAACATGTCATGTGCTTTAAGCGCTTCAAAAAGTGTAACACCCGCGCCAATAACACACACTTTATCTTGATCACTCTTTTTCAAAACATGACAACCACCAATAAAAAAGTCTTGCGACAAATCATACATGACCGGTGTGGCCATGCGCGTTGTGCGCAAATAAGAAATTCCCTGATTATATTCTGCCATCTGTCCAACTAAACGATGCGTGCTCACTGCATCACAAGGATATAACACAATTGATCCGGGCAACGAACGCATGAGTGCAATATCTTCAAGCCCCATTTGTGACGGGCCATCTTGACCAATAGAAACACCCGCGTGTGAGCCAACTAAACGTACATTTGATTGTCCAATTGCCGCCATACGAATTTGATCAAAGGCACGACTAAAAAAGGAAGCAAAGGTGGAAATAAAGGGAACAGCACCGCGCAGTTCAAAACCAACGCCCATTGAAATCATATTTTGTTCTGCAATAAAACATTGTACAAAACGATCAGGAAATTTTTCTTCAAATAATTCTGCAAAGGTAGAATTTTTAACTTCGGCGTCAAGCGAAACAACCCGATCACATACGCGGCCTAAGTCAGTCAACGCTTGCCCGTATGCTTTACGGGTTGGCATCATCTCGCCAAGTTCATAATGAGGATCTTTTAATTCAGTGATCAGACATCCATTTGATTCTTGTTCTTCAGTTTTTTCATTATTAATAATATCGTCGGGAATAGAGGTCATATTGCGATATTCTTGTTTTCCAAATTGTTTTTGCCATGCACCGTAACGCCCTTCTTCAAACAAAATATCTTTTGAAAGTTTTTCTGCCTCAACGTCGGCAAAGCGTTCTTTTAACCGTTTAAGGATGGCAGGAAGTTCTTCTTTTTTAAATGCTTTTCCATGAAAGCCTTCTTTGTTTTCAGCTTCTTCAACGCCATAACCTTTGACCGTTTTTGCTAAAATAATTGTTGGATGATCATCTGCTTCTTGCGCTTTATCAAGCGCATGCATAATCTGCATCATGTCATGACCATCTACTTTAATAGTTTTCCAACCGAACGCTTCAAACTTTGCAGCATACCGATCAAGATGATGACCATGAATAGTTTCAGTACTTTGTCCTAGTCGATTACAATCAAGCAGTGCAACTAAGTTGTCTAACTTATAAAATGCAGCGACTTCTGCCGCTTCCCACACAGACCCTTCAGTAATTTCACTGTCACCTAATAAAACAAATGTGCGATATTTTTTTTTAAACATTTTGGCATACAACGCCATTCCTGCACCGATAGAAAGTCCGATACCAAGTGACCCCGTTGCAGCTTCAGTGTGTTCAAAACGCATTGTTGAGTGGCCTTCGAGCACGGAATCAAATTCTCGATACCCTTGCAAGTCTTTATCGCTTAAAATTCCAACTTCTTTCCACGCGGCGTATAAAATTGGTGACGCATGACCTTTTGATAAAATAAAACGATCATTTTCTGGATTGTGAGGATTATGAGGATCGTACCCCATTCCATAGAAAAAAAGTGCGGCCACTAAATCTGCAGCCGAAAGTGCAGACGTTGGATGACCGGACCCTGCTTGCGTTGTCATACGCAACGCATTGGCGCGCATGTTATACGCTTTTTGTTCAAGATTTTTTTTTACATCGCCTTTTGTAGTACTCATACACTTCTACTTATTTTATTATCTGGAATGGTAAATGGTAGTATCAATTCCAAAAATGCCATAACCATAAATAACTGCAAGTGTTTATGCTACCTGCAAACAATGTAAAAAAATTATTTCTTTTTCGGTCTGTTGTGCGGACGTCTCCAATTATCTTGTCGCGCCCACGTAATTATTTTATCAACATGTTGTGCGCCAAGAGACATACTCTTTCTTGTTGAATCCATTACTTTTTTCCAATACTGACGTAATTTGTTAGTTATTTTATCTCTTTTTTTTGCCATTATCCTACTCCTTAAATTTTTTTTATATGAGGCCTGAATATGATGCCTGAACAGGTACGGACCCTGTTTCCCCTGACAAAAAGAATCCCCTCTTATTACCAGTGTACAAAAAACTAACCCTAAAAAGCAATAGTTTTAGTAAGAAAAATAAGGTAGTATAAAGTATAATTAAAACATAAACAAAACTTTAAAATTATATTTTACCTACATAATGCGTACAACACTATTAAAAAAAAACAAAGTATGGATCTTTCGCTTTTTAGAACTACAACTTTTTATCACCATTGTATCACTGCCCATTTTAATTGCGTGGGGCATACCGATTTCGTTGCTTTCTTTTGCAGGAAATTTGCTATTTTCTCCGGTGTTTGTCGGTTTTCTTTTTTTATCATCAATTATTTTTTTTTGTGAAATACTGTACATACCATCAACACCATTCACTTATCTACTTACATGGCTTACTCATTTTTGGACTGCATGTTTAAACATGGGATCAAATAAAGCGCTTGTTGGCTATGCCCTACAACCAACGCTTGTTCTTTGTGCTTTACCTATTTGTGCGCTTTTTTTTCTTCAACACAAAACGTTATCAAAAACAAGACTGCAAAGAATTGGTGGATACATGCTATTACTTATTATTTTTTGTTCTTACGCCACGTTCCTTGGAACATCACAACAATGCGTTAAAAAAATTGAACACAATAAAAAACATGCAACTATTATGAATGACCATGGTCATATCACCGTTATAGATGAAGGTGCTTTGGGTAGATCGCTTTCGTCGGCTTCTTGGAGTGAATACACGCTATTACCAACGATTATCAAAGAAACGGGACATACAAAAATAGATACACTTATTTTAACCAAACCGGGCAAAATTATGTTTGATGTTGTTGAAAAACTTTGTACAAAAATTCCTATCAAACAAATTTATTTAATTATCTGGGAAGGAACACTTCCAAAATATTATTTGTGCTGCTTCTTTAAGCTCAAAGAAGCAGCACAAATAAGTGGAATCACATTTTCTAGAATTGGAAAATATCCTATTACTATCACTACCTCACAAAACAGTTGCATAACAATAATCCCAGAAAAAGTTACCCGTACCTCGGGACCATTTTCTTACCAAAAACTGACCATCAACCATATAATTGACAACAATGATATTCCTCTTGTATGATTCAAAAAAGATGTACATTGCCAGGGGAGATTAGATGTCAACAAAGCTAGTACTTTTTGTTGTGGCTCACAAAGGTTATCAACCAGTCGAATACGCTACACCAAAAAAATTACTCGAACAAGCAGGATATAAAGTGGTTACCGCAAGTGACCAAGCAGGAACTTCAACCGCAACTGACGACTCTGAAACACCCGTTGATATTGTGTTGTCTAAAGTGAACATGGACCACTATGACGGCATCTTTTTTATTGGAGGCAGCGGTTCACTCGAATATTTAGATAATCAAACAAGTTATAACCTTATCAAAAAAGCCAATGCCGTACACAAAGTTATCGGAGCAATCTGTGTAGCAACCAGAATTTTAGCCAAATCTGGCGTTTTAACAGGCAAATCAGCCACAGGATGGAACGGCGACAACGAACTGGGAGCTATTTATCGTCAATACAACGTAAATTACGTGCATGAAGACGTTGTAGTAGACGACACCATTATCACTGCTGTAGGCCCCGCAGCGGCAGAAAAATACGGCCAAAATTGCCTTTCTTTGCTTCAAGCACAGGGTTCCTGGGAGTAAATTTCCTCTGTAGGCCTTTGAAGCACATTTCTAATAGAAAACTCTTCTTTTGATTAAAAAACCACTAAACTATTGACTTTTTACCTCAATATTTCTTATTGTAATTATAGAGAGATATGATGCCCAACAGGGTATATATCCTCAGCTACGCTGATGTAGAGCGTAAAACAATTAGAGCGTAAAACAAAAGGAATATCAATAAAATTAGGGGAGTAGTATGAAGAATAAATCACTAATATTCACTATTGCTGCATTGGTAGCACTTAGTGGATCTTTTGGCACCGTTGATGCCATGAGACGTGGCGGCGGTATGAGAGGCGGAATGGGCCGAGGAATCGGTCGAGCAGCCGGTGGTAGAATGGGCCGAGGAATCGGTCGAGCAGCCGGTGGTAGAATGGGCCGAGGAATCGGTCGAGCAGCCGGTGGTAGAATGGGCGGTCGAGTTGGCCGAGCAGCACGTAGTTGGCGTGGTGGCAGAAGACATCATGATGGATGGTACGGAGGCCGATGGAGACGACATGGATTGGGCTGGGGTTTTGGACGACCTTGGAGAAGAGTATGCCCTTACTGGGACCCATACTGTGATTATTATGACGGCTATGGCGGCAACGGATTCAGTATAGGATTCTCTGTTTAATAATAATGTGTTAGGAGTGTCATGAAAAAAACATACGTCTATTCGTTCATCACAGCATTGTTGCTGACACTAGTTGGCAATAGTAGTGCAGACATTTATCGGGATGAAAACCCAAACCGAGTGTGGTCAAGTGATCCTGTTTCAACAGGACATGGACGAGACCGGCGACGTATGGCACGACGCACCTACAAACATTGGCCAAACGACACTGATCGTTGGTCTAACAGACGCTGGTGGGACACAACTGGCTACGACGATTCAAGCTCTTATTACAATTGTCCTACCTGCCGATAAAAAAGAAAAATTAAGATGGCCTATTGTTAATTCAACAGGCCATCTTAATTTTTACTGTTGATGCACTAAAATAGCACGCGCAGGCGCAGCTTCTAATCCAACTACAGGAAGTGACAAGCATAAAAAGAAATAGTGTTGTGGTTCAACATGCGACAAACGCAACCCTTCAATGATGCCAATTTCATGCTTCATTAAAATAGTATGGGTTTCGTGATCAGGTTGGTTACGTTCAATGCCAAGATAATCAATACCAACTGCTTTAATTTTTTTTTCTACTAAATACTGTGCACCTGATTTTTCAAGATATATAAAGTTTTTATCAAATGCTGCATCTAAACCAAATGAACTATTTTTTGTTTTAAGTAAAACAATATCACCCTCTTTGATTTCTTTTTTTTCAAGGTCACTTTTAGTAACAGCATCTGTAACTTCCATAAAATCAAGTACCGTACATTCGCCTATAATGATGCCTCGATCAATTTGATCAATAGTTTTGCCATCAGACAAAAAGTGTGCCGGAGCATCAATATGTGTCCCGGTATGAGAATCAAGCGTAATACGTGAGCTACGTACTTGATCTTTGGAAAATGTTTTTAATTGTTCAAAGTGAACTGACATTCTGTCTTTATAGCCGGTCATAGACTCACTTATAGGCCAACTTATGTCAATAATGATCATGATTTCTTTCTTGATTTTTTATTTAGTTTTCTTTACTTCATGACCACCAAATGCGTTACGCAGCAATGCAATTAATTTTGTTGCATAATTACCACCTGTTTTTTGTGACCAGTCGCGAACTTGTAATGACGCATCTAATGTTAGAACAGGAACATTATGTTTTTTGGCGTCCTCTGCGGTCCATTTGCCTGTACCGCCTTGTGCAACTTCACCGGCAATGGCATCAAAGTTTTGATCTTTTTCAAAAATTCCAAGCGCTAATTCTAACAACCACGAACGAATGACCGAACTTGAATCCCACAAACGTGCAATTTGTTCTAAGTCTAAATTTTCGTCTTTGAAACTGCCAGACTTTAACAAATGAAAACCTTCAGCATACGCTTGTAACAATGCGTATTCAATTCCGTTGTGCACCATTTTGACGTAATGCCCTGTCCCAGAGTTGCCAACACGTGCAACTCCGTTAGGTGCGGCGACAGCTTCAAAAAATGGTAAAACTTTTTCATATGCTTTATTGTCACCGCCAACCATGAGACAAAACCCTTTTTCTTTTCCCCACACACCACCAGAAGTTCCACAATCTAAAAAGAACATTCCTTTTTGTGAAAGTGTTTGTGCACGACGCATTGAATTGGTGAACTTGCTGTTACCACCATCAATAATAATGTCGCCTTTTTGTAAGTGTGGTAATAATTGATCAATGGTGTCGTCAACTATTTTTCCTGCGGGAACAAACAACCAAAAAATACGTACTTGGTCAGCCATTTCGGCTAGCGTACTCACAACATGGACACCAGTATTTATTGCTTTTTTTTGTGCATTCTCGTTTGGATCAAAACCAATTACTTGATAACCCGCATTCATCAAAAGGTATGCAACAGCAGTTCCCATTTTTCCTAACCCAATTATTCCAACGTTCATTCTCGCCACCTTATACCATGTTTGTTACTAAAATCTTGTAATGCTGCTTTCGGCCCTAAACTACCAACTTCATACAAATGAAGTGGTAATTTCATTTCTCTTACGTTATCAATTATTTTCCATGCATATTCAATTTCATCAAACCTAACGGATGTTGATAGTTCACCACGCACAATTTCTTCAAATAATGTTTCATAGGCCGTTGGCGTCACATCACCAAAATGGCAACTATGA
>Ga0114925_10001738_pt1 | contig 10915 bp, 25 predicted proteins | sample SumtaG_2_FD_87287 | JGI IMG/M metagenome (GOLD analysis project Ga0114925, IMG submission 87287) | Deep subsurface microbial communities from Indian Ocean to uncover new lineages of life (NeLLi) - Sumatra_00607 metaG | ecosystem: Environmental > Aquatic > Marine > Oceanic > Sediment | place...
AATTCATAGTGTAAGAGATGTGGTTGAAGAATACACATCACCTTTTGGTTGTGATAAATACTCAAAAAATTGGAAGCAAAAATATAATGTCTATTAAAAAAATATGTGGTAATGAAACGTAATAAGAAAAAGATTAGAATAAAAAAGATAAATCAACTTGAGATCATTAAAAGTATTAGGAAGATTTGGACTCGAAATCCAGTTACTCAAATTATTCCGGATAAATCAAAATATTCTCGTAAAGAAAAACATAAGGATAGTGACGATGAGTGAGAACAAAATTTAAATATGTTAACATATTTTAGAAAGGAAGTACCACCTATGAAGACTCTATATATTGCAACATCATTTCAATCAAAAATGATTGAAAGAAATTTATTTACCGTCACAGAGGAAACTGATATTATCAGATTTAAAAACGTACTAATTGCGGCTGGTAAGAACGGATACCAAATAAAATTCGCAGTTACCATTTCAACATCTACTGAAAAATTAATTAAATTATTAGATCTTTCCATTGAAGGAGAAGTCGTCGGAAAAATAATTGATTCGGAAGAAGTGAAATATGGCGATATTGTTTTATTGGCGGCACCGACTCAAAGCTGCATATTCAGGTATTTTATAATCACTCTTCATGTGAAGAAAAAATGTGAAGAATGTAAAAGCGAACTTTCACTTAACGGGAGAAATACAGTAAATGAAAAAGACCAAACGGTCACACAAAAAGTTAAATAATTCACTGATTGGTATATATGAACACCAATTTAACGATGACTATGATGATGAAAAAGAGATCACTATTAACGGTAAAAAGTATCCAACAGAAGTGTTTGAAAAAATTAAGAAGAAAAAATCATTTAGTGAATAGTGGGCCAAAACTGTAACTATAAATCTTTAACATATGTGTTGAGACCTGATAGATTGAATTATTGTCTATCAGGTCTCAATTATATATATTAATACATGATATAAGAAATTATAAATTTTTATTTAAAGGAAAGGAAAAAAATAAAATGTCGATCAACAAAAAAGAAAATGAATATCATTATTGGGCAGGAGTTAAGGGAACTGAGTTTGGCGTATATGGAAAATTCACATCAATGGATTATTGTATTAGTCCTGGTGAAATCGAAGAGGGAGCATTTAAGATATCCTCAAACTCGGTTAAAAGAGTCGAGGAGGAAAGAAGAAAAAAAGGAATTGTATCGGATAATCCATCTGAATTTTTATTGTATGATTCTAAATATCAACTTATTGCTGTTTATATGATAGATCAGGTTTAATACCGGATCTTAATTCTAAAATTTTGAATGGAGAAGAAAATATGTCGGATGTTTTTCTAATTGAGAATACACCAAATCCAGAAAGACTTGTCGCACTATCGGCAAAATTATGTTATTCAAGTGATGATATTTTTTATTTGAAGGATAATTTAGACGAGGACGAAATTCCTCATTTTATTAATATGTTATTTAAATTAGGCCATGTATCGCCTTTTGAACATATTAATTTCACGTTTGGATTAAAATGTTCAAGAGCCTGTTCACATCAATGGGTTAGGAGTAGAATCGCAAGTCACTCTCAAAGATCTCAAAGATATGTAAGTGAAAATCAATTTAAATTTTATATTCCCAAATCAATACTTGAATCTAAACACTTAGAAAAATTTAACAATCTAATGGTTGAAATTCAATATATATATAATGAAATGTGTGATATCCCAAGTGAAGATAAAAGATCAGTTCTTCCCAATGCATGTCAAACACAAATAATTACAACAATGAACGCCAGAGAATTAATACATTTCTTTAATATTCGGTGTTGTCAAAGATCACAAGATGAGATAAGGTTCATAGCCACAAAAATGTTATATCTTGTTCGTCAAATTGCTCCTAATATATTTGGTGATGCTGGTCCAAATTGCATTTCAGGAAAATGTCCAGAAGGAAAAATGTCTTGTGGGAAACAATCAGAAATGAAAAACATATTTAGTAATAGTGATTTATTATTTTTTGAAATACAGAAAATAAAGGAGAATGAAATAAATGATTAGTATAGAAAGAAGAATGATGACGATTGAATTAAATGATGATGTATATTATGAATACGGAAAAAGAAATTATACAATATTAGAAGTTCAAAAATTACTTATTGACATTCAATCGAAATATCCAGATAAAAAAATAATAATAGAATTCTATGACTATGAAGATACTATAGGAGTGGATGAATTTAACGACAGAAAAATATTTATGACATTCTATTATGAACGTCTTGAGACGAATGAGGAATATAATAAAAGAATAGATCTTCTAACGGGGAAAGAAAGAATAAAGAAAGAACAAGATAAATTTATAAAGGAAATACAAGAAAATAGTGACCGTTTATTATATAATAAATTTAAAGAAAAATATGGTTGGTAAAGGAGATTTTAAATGATTAATACAGGAAGAAGAATAATAACGATTGAATTAAATGGTGATTATGTGTATTATGATGAAGACAGGAAAGATAAAATACCAGTATCAGAGATTATAAAATTACTTGCTGATGTCCAATCAAAATATCCAGATAAAAATGTATTTGTAGACATTTATGAATATTATAATTATGATTGTGACGAAGACAGAAAAGTATTTATGGAATTTTATTATGAACGATTGGAAACAGATGAAGAATATAATGAAAGAATACACATTTTAAAGAGGCAGAAAAATTAGAAAAGAAAAAAGAAAAAAATAAAAGAAAAAGATGGACGACAATATCACAATGGGCAAATTTAAAAGAAGGGACGGACACTAAATGATTGATTCTTTAGTAGTTGTGATTGTTTTAACTCTTGTTGTAATGTCATGGTGTACTCATTTGATTTTTATAATACTATTCTCTATATTTACTACACAAGGAGTTGGATTATTAATTCTTAAAAAATTAAGCAAACCATTTCAATATTCTAAATGAATAAGGAGGAATAAATGAATCCTATAATTGGATTATTAATAGTTGTCTTTTTCTGGGTATTTTTATCAACAATAATAAATAGAATTTTGAATATTTTAATAGATGAAGATGAATACGATGAAGATTATATAATGATGGGTTCTGTGTTTTCTCCAATCACAGCAATAGTCCTTCTCGCAATATACACAATAAAATTATTTATTAAGATATCTAATTGGATTGTGGATGCATCAATAAAAAAATTTAAAGAGATCAAAAAATTTATATTAAAATCAATTGAGGGTGGATTTCAAAAATGATCGCATGGATATTATTTATAACATGGGTAATTGGTGGCCCATTTATCTTTATGAAGATCATAAATCTAAATAATGGCAAAATAAATAAATATAAGATAAATTTGTTGGTTTTAATATCAGGCCCATTTATATGGATTATTAAATTATATAAATTTGTAGGGTGTGCCTTGAAGCTACTGTATAGATTGATATTAGGTTCTTGTACAAAATTAGCCTTATGGTTTGGCGAATAGGAGGTTTAAATGCAAAATGAAACAGTGGCTATTCTATTAGGAATTTACGCATGTGTTATGGGAATTTCGTGGATTATTTTATTAGGGACTTTATTCGAAAGTGTTCCTCATGATTGTAATGATTTTTGCATTCTATTAGCTTTATTATTTTCTCCGTTTGTTCTGTCGTTCATTATAATGAAACCTATAATTAAAAAAATAAAGTACTATTTAAAACTAATTATAGATATATTGTAGAAATAATAAATAAATGAAAGTCCACTTTCGTTTCCTTTAATAGTTTTAATAGGAGAATAAATTGTGTTATTTTTCAAAAGATATTATAAGATTGTTCGTAGTATTCAATATAGAACTTTTACTGGAAATATTGAAATAAAACACTCATGTTGGATTCCGTATGGAAATAAATTTTCGGTTCAATATGAAAAAGGAAAATGGACAACTGGTGACGATTTATTTGTCTTTGAATATGACAATATTGATATACTTAAAAATTTAGTACAGTCAATATGTTTATCATATTCGGTTGTTGATTCTATATCAGAAGACTCCGACTACTCGAATTACGTTAAAACAGAATTATGGGAGTGCATGATTGGTCAATATAATTCTATTAATAATATTCATCACATTAAACCAGTTCATCTTTTTCTAAAAGATCCTGAATTTGGAAAAAATCGACTACGTGAAGCCAAAGAATCCGATGCAATTATTAATGTTAAACCAAAACAAATTGTAACAGATAAAATTAAGTTAACCGATAAAGTTTATACATATATTGAAGATAAAATTATACTATATTCAATGAAAGGATAAAAATATGCGACACATAAGTGAATTTCCAGATCAAGTTTTGACGGGGAAATTAATGGGTGCATTCTACGATCCAAAAGTGAAACCTTATTATGTCAATATTAATTTTATAAATAATGAGATCCATATAAGATACAAACACAATGATTTCATTGATAAATTTGGTGATGATATAAGTATAGATGAAATTGTACAATCACCAGGAGAGATGACATATGAAAAGAAATTTAAAAGTGATGACGGAATAATTACTTTTGTCGTATCAACATACATTGTTCAATCTGAAATCACGGAAAAAAAATTGAAGGAAATGTGGAGTATAAAATATGCCAATATATGAATTTTATTGCAAAAAATGCAATAAAAAATTTGAGGAAAAATTTGGGATTAAAGAAAACGCGTTTATATTAATATGCCCACATTGCAATCAGTCATTAGACGATACTGAATTCGAAAAACTAATAAGTAAATCTACTTTCAAATTAAAGTGGGATACGAATTATTAGGAGGTAATATGTTAGATAGGATTACGAAGAAATATCTACAACCGAACAAAAAAGAAATTACGGTACATAAAATTTTTAGAAAAAGCAATGGAATTTACACTAGTATTTTCATTCGTTACGGAGAATATTTTGACCAGCCAAGATATTTCTATTTTAATAATATAGGTGAATGGACATCTTGCTATTTGGATAAATTCAAAGCAAGATGGAATGATAAGACACTTATAAAATTAACTGGAATAGAATATCCGATGGGATTTCATAGTTTTATGTTATATGAAGATTCATTGAAAATTTTTGAAAATCTAAATACAGAACCACGCAAAACGGATTATGTTTTATGTGAATGCCGTGCAAAATATAGATTGTTAGAAGGTGAGATTAATTGGGTTTATATGGTTGGAATAGATGATTCAAATTATTTAATGAGCATTGATAGGGAAATAAATAATTTGACTCCAGTAAAAGTTGTTGTTACCAGAGGAATTAAAATCACCAAAGAATTAAAGAATAGGAGAATAAAGTGAATTTAACTGGTATTAGAAAACCAGCAAATTTATCAGATGTAAAGAATATTATAAACAAGGCAAAAAATTTAAGTTTATATGTATTAAGAGGTAATATCGATTTAGAAACTACCGAATCTATAAAAGATTTAGTGTTTGGTCGAGAGGCTTCAGATTTATTTAACGGTAAAATTATTAAAAGAATTAGTTTTAGAAATTGTCTTTTTGATAATATTAATTTCGGACATTCTAATTTTAAATCCGTTGAATTTGAAAAATGTTATTTTAAATATGCAAATTTTTTGTGTTCTGTTCTTAAAGATACTTCATTTTGTTCTTGTGAAATGAACTATTCAAAGTTTTCAGGATCCAAAATGGATAGTGTGATTTTTTTAAATAATGAAATAACCTGTTCAAATTTTGAAGATCTTAATGCACATCGTGTAAAGTTTATGAGTACAGATTTAACCGATTCAAGTTTTAAACACAGTGAATTTGAAGATTCTGGATTTATAAATTCAATTTTAAGGTCATGTTGTTTTTCTCACTCAAAATTCAATAATTTAAAAATCGGTTCAACAGATTTAAGAGGAATTGATTTTTCAAGTTCTGTTGGTCTATTGAATCCGATTGATTTTCTAAAAGAAAATTTTGAATGGGAAAATAATTGTTTAATTGTATATAAAGTATTTGGTGTAAATTATGATATAAATCCAAATTGGATTATTGAAGAAGGTTCAATTATTAGTGAAGAGGTAAATTATGATCGAACATTGGATTGTGCATGTGGTATAAGTGTTGGAAATATAAAATTAATATCAATAATGAGTTTTTCATATGGGAATAAACAAGTCTGGAAATGTCGAATCCTACCAGAGTGGTTGCCAGGAGTTGTTGTTCCTTACAATTCAATATGTCAGGTAAGATCATCGAAAATTCAATTAATCGAAAAGATACCTTATCCAAGATCTTTATAATTTTACATAAGTACAATTTACTATATATATTAATATGCGATAGAGTAAAATCTATCGCATTTTTTTTATCTCATTAAATAATTTTAATTTTAATCGACCCACCAACAATTTCAAGGATAAACTGGAAAACGATAAACATACTATATTAAAAGGAGAATTAAAATGGTTAAAGTTATTAAGAATAAGAGGTATGTTATTATGTTTAACATGGAAACTGGAAAAGAAATTCTCTCTGGCATAGACGGGCATGAAGATCCATTTATACTTGACATGCCTTCACTTCTGGATATAGGTATTATGGGAAAATGCCTAAACAATTGTAAAATTTGTTATCAAGCCACCAATAATTATGATTCCAATATGTCATTAGAAAATTTTAAAATGGTCGTTGACCAAACAAAAAACACTTCGATGCAATACGCACTTGGTGGAGCTGGTGATCCAAATAACCATGAAAACTTCAAGGAAATTCTTGAATATTGTCGTAAAAATAACGTGATCCCAAATTATACATTGAGCGGCAATGGTCTAACTGATGAGCAAGTTGAAATTTCAAAATTATGTGGAGCAGTCGCAGTTTCAGATTACGATCAATCATTTACATATCAAGCCTTAAATAAATTTCTCAACGCAGATATCAAAACAAATATACATTTTGTTTTATCAACTGAAACATTCGATAGGGCTATTGATGTTCTGGATGGAAGAGATGTTTGGAATGGTCAATTTGACGTTTCCAAATTAAATGCCGTTATTTTTCTTTTATTCAAACCTCAGGGCAAAGCCAAGAACAGATTAGATTTGATTCCATCCAACGATCAAATACAACAATTCATCAAAAAAATCAGGGAACCAAAAGTATCATTTAAACTTGGTATGGATTCATGTTTAGTAAATAAACTCGCAACATTAGACAATCTAACAAAAAATGAATCTATCTTTTTAGATACATGTGAGGCCAGTCGCGCATCGATGTATATAACCCCTGATTTAAAGGCCGTACCGTGCTCATTTTCTGACTATGGTACCAATGGTATACCTATCACTAAAGGCAACCCTATAAGCGAAATTTGGGCCAATTCCGAGCCTTTTAAACGGTGTCGTGGACTGTTAAATGAATGTAAAACTAAATGTCCATATATGAAGGAAAAATAGATATGATTGAAGATTTGAAGGATTTAAATGGAATTCCGAATGGAGCCGTTATTGAAAAAATAATATCATATACTGATGATGATGTTAAAGAAGGAGAATTTAAAGATGAATTCAATCCTTTTAGATTGGTTATTGAAACGGATAAAGGAATTTTTGCATTCGAAGGATGTAGAAATAGGAGACCTATAGTATATGTTGTTGGAAAGGTTGACCAAGATGATAACAAGAGGTGGGAATTTCAAGGTGTATTTGACGATGAGAAAAAAGCTGTGAAAGAGTGTAAAGACGAATTTTATTTTGTTGGACCGGTAAAGATGAATGTCTCATATCCTGAAGAGGCAATTGAATGGCCAGGATTATATTATCCTATAATTAAAACAAAACATTTAATTTATCCCAATTTAAATATGGAGAATAAATAATGAAAAGAAAACTTGATTTTGTAACAAATAGTTCCTCAACAAGTTTCTGTGCGTGGGGTGTAGAAATAGATCTTGTCCCTAAACAATTATTTGAAAAGATTTATGAATATTATCTGAAGCGAAAAGAAAAATATAAAAAAAATAATTTCTATGAAAGTTATGAAAAAGATAATGTTTCATTTGATGAGTTTCGTGACTTAATAAATGATTTTGATTATGACTATACTCACTATGTTTCATTATATTTTAGAACATTAGATTTGGATTGTGTTTTTAATAGAGGATGTGGTACTTTTCTGATAGGGAGAAATCCATTTGATATGAAAGAAGATCAAACCTTAAAAGAATTCAAGGATGGAATAATATCTGAATTTGTAAAGATTGGATTGGGAGATAGATTGGATGGAATATCAGAAGAGGTAGAAACTTAATGAAACTAAAAATAGACTTTGTAACTAATTCAAGTTCAACAGCTTATTTAATAAAAAATGTATCAACAACTGATAATTTAAACGAGAGATCTTTTGTTGATTCCATATGGGATCACATTCAAGATAAAATGAAATATTATGAATATGATTACACAAAAGAACAGTTAATTAAATCTCTTGAAGAAAAGTATTCTTACTATTTTCCACTTTTTATAAATGAAGAAAGAATAATGGTATTTGGTGACGAAGATTACACCGTCGCCGGACGTGTATTTGATTATGTCCTAAGAGGTGGAATTAAAACTGGATTAGTAGATATCAAATTTGAGGAATATAGAAGATGAAGATCAAAAAAGATTTTGTGACTAATGGTATAATGGATAATTCACTGGAAGACGGTTGGTACAATGACTGGACTTAAAAAATTTTTTGTATCACAAGACCATAAACCTATTGAATACAATAGTAATAAAATCATTATAATTTGCGCTGAATGTGGATTTATTAAAACATCTGACCTAACAGTTGAAATGCCAAAAGGAACTAAAAAAGTTAAAAATTTATGTTATATGTGTATCACAAAGGCATTTAATAATCCTTCAATTACCTCATATGAAACTGAATATTTTGATGGATTTGGAAATTTAATTTTATTAGAACAAAAATTTTGTTTTTATTAATAAATTTTAACAAATAGGGAGGCAGTTTGTCCTCCCTATTTTTTATGGATCGAAAGAATATTGAGCGACAGACAGGAAAAAATAAAATTTGAGGAGGATTTTAATTTGAAAAGGAAATTGGATTTCATAACAAATTCAAGTTCAACATCTTATATTGGTTTTGGTATTGAATTAAATGTGCTTCCAGAAAAAACATGGAGAAAAATATACGAATTTGCTGTCGAAGATAAACATACTGATTATTATAAAGATATGCCCTTTGATGAATTTGTATTTGATGGTCATCTTAAAAATTATGTTTTAAGTGACATAATAGATGAATGTAATTTACAATGTACGCCTTGTGAAGGTGTTTATATTATTGGTATTTTTCAACGCGACGAAACAAAAGATGATTTAATAAGAAGTCTAAAAAAGATAGGTTTTGAAGAAGAAGATTTTAAAAATATTAAATTTATAAATAGAGTGGTTTGATAAATTCTAATTATTGGAGGGTTTATTATTAATGAAAATAAAACGAGATTTTGTAACGAACAGTAGTTCCACAAGTTTCTGTGCGTGGGGTATAGCATCATTTTATGAATATGACGATAAAAATTATTTACCAGAAAAATTATTAAAAAGATCATATAATTACTATCTTGAAAAAATACCAGAATATAAATCAAACAATTTATATAAATATAAAGGTGAAAGTGAACCAGTTTCATTTGAAATATTCTGTTATCAACTCAGAAAATTAAATCCTATATATACAGATTTTGTAACAAATTATTTAAATACGCTAAATATTAGTTCTATTTTCTTTAGAGAAGACGAAGAAGGTTGTTATATTGGACGAAGCCCATTCTCAATTAGAGATGATGAAAATCCTAAATCATTCAAAACTATCCTAAAATTAGATTTAATTAAATTAGGATTTGAAAATCCACGATTAGAATGTATAAATGAAGAGGTTTATCATTAATGAAAAGAAAACTCGATTTTGTGACAAACAGTAGTTCAACAAGTTTTTGTGGTTGGGGTTTAGAATTAGATATGCAAATGTCAGAAATGTCTGAAGAGATACTAAAAGCCATGTATGATAAATATATAGACGAACACAGAAAATATGGTGAAGGGATACCAGCATCTTATAAGGAATTTATAGAAGACCCATCAGAGGTTTATGAAGATTGTTATTACGGACTGACAGAATTTTTCGAAGGGAATGGTTTATCATGTGTAAATTTGCCATATGAATGTGATGGTTTAATGTACGTTGGTCTTGAATTTCTGTCAATTCCAGAAGACATGACGATAAAAGAAGCCAAAGAAGAGGCAAAAGAAAAACTAGAAAAATTAGGATTCGACACTAAAGGATTTAAGGAAATCGATGAAGCATGGAGGGATGGTTAATATGAAAATAAAACGAGATTTTGTAACAAACAGTTCTTCAACGAGTTTTTGTGCTTGGGGTTATAGACTCGATTTTGATAATGATGAACTTCCAAAGCCATTTTTAAAAAAAGCACATGAATTTTATATTGATAAAAATAAAAATATAGAAAAACCAATATCGTATGAATTATTCGAAGAAAGAATAAAAAATTGGTATGATAATCAAGATCTATTCCTAAATTCTGTTGTTTCCTATATTGAAAAAACTTCAAATTTAGACCTTGCCGTTAACTGGGAAGCTGGGCAGATATTTATTGGTGAATCTCCATTTTATATGTCAGAAGATATTACCATGCCAAAATTTAAAGAACAAATATCAAAAAATTTAAAAGATATTGGACTTGATCTCGGTGAACTACAAATGTTGATCGAAATAATTAATTCTTAGGAGAAATAAATGAAAAGAAAATTAGATTTTGTAACGAATAGTAGTTCCACAAGTTTCTGTGCGTGGGGCATCAATACTGATGTTATTGACATGGAAAATAAAGA
>Ga0114925_10001739_pt1 | contig 10914 bp, 11 predicted proteins | sample SumtaG_2_FD_87287 | JGI IMG/M metagenome (GOLD analysis project Ga0114925, IMG submission 87287) | Deep subsurface microbial communities from Indian Ocean to uncover new lineages of life (NeLLi) - Sumatra_00607 metaG | ecosystem: Environmental > Aquatic > Marine > Oceanic > Sediment | place...
CAGCACGAAGAGGGGCAGGAGGGAGCCGAAGAAGTCGTGGAGATATGTGCGCAGGTTCTGTTTCAGCATTCTATATCACGGCGGAACCAAATCATGAGTTAGGTTATAGCTTAGCTTTAATGTTTCTGTCTATGCGGCTCTGTGAATAAATGAAGTCATCGTCCCGAGTACGGGGATCTTTTCAAGCGTTCTTGAACCTGTCCTTCAGGTCAGCGTACAGAGCGAGGAATTGTTGGTATTGCTTCTCGTAAGTGGTATTGGGATCTGGGGAATGGACTTCCCGGTCGTAGGTGATGATCTTTTCAACCGCTTCTGGGATCGAGGAGCTCAAACCCAGAGCCCTCGAGCAGATCAGCATATTGCCCACTAAGCCTGTATCCGCCAATCCCACGGTGCGAATCGGTTTCTTTAAGATCTTTCCCAGGGTATTCAGCCAGGCCTCGCTCTTTAAACCTCCGCCCACAGCCGTAACCTGATCGACTGCAATCCCGAGGGATTCGAGTGTTTCCATGCAGTGGCGCAGGGCAAAGGAGACTCCTTCCATGATGGCCTTTATAAAGTGTGCTTTTCGTGTCGCTAGGTTGATGCCGAAGAACACACCCCTGGCGTTCGAGTCCCAGTAGGGGGTTCGTTCACCGTTCAGATAAGGGAGAAAGAGCAATCCATCGGATCCATCAGGAATCTCTTTGATGGCATTGTTGTACTGTTCGAACACATCCAGAGAGTTCTGACCCTCCTCGCCATTTTGATCGAAGGCGGTTCGAAACCAGTTCAGGGACTCCCCCGCCGTCTGGGTAATGCCCATCATCACCCATTTATCCCTCAGGCAGTAATTCCAGCAGATCGTCCGGTCCTGCGGGTCCGGAAGAGGCTGGTCGGCGCATGCGGCCACCACCCCGGCAGTACCGATGATCAGGGTAACTTGTCCGGATTTCACCATCCCGGCCCCCAAAGCTGCGGTGGAGCAGTCGGCACTGCCGTTTGCCACGGGTGTACCCGTCTTCAGGCCTGTCGCCCGAGCCGCTTGTTCTGTCACGGTTCCGATGATCTCGTCGGAAGGTTTTGCTTCTGGTAGAAGACCTGCGGGAACTTCGAAAAGATCGAACATAGCCTCAGACCAACATCTGTCTTTAACGTTGAACAGGAGGGTTCCACTGGCGTCGGAGTAATCGATAGCCATCTCGCCGGTAAGCCGGAACTTGAGCAAATCCTTGGCCACCAGCACGTGACTGATCTTTGCCCAGATGTCCGGTTGATTGTCTTTGATCCATTTCAGGTGTACAGCTGTATAGGTCGTGGTCGCTACATTCTGGGTTTCTTGAAATACTGCATTTTTCTTTGTTTTGTCACGGTTGATCATCTCGGCGATTGTACTGCTTCTCTGATCCATCCAGGTTATGGCGGGCCGTACGATCTGCATGGAGGAATCGAGATGAGCCTGGGTGTGCATCTGACCGCAGATTCCAATCCCCGCGGCTTGTGAAAACAGTTTGGGGTGGGAGGCTTTCAATGAACTGCAGCATTTGATTAATGCCTGCCACCACTGTTCGGGATCCTGTTCGGCATAACCCGGTTGTGGTGATTCAATAGGGTATTCTGCGCTGGCCGACGCTTCAACCTTTCCGTCTGTGTTCACTATACCGACCTTCAAACCGGTCGTGCCCAAATCGATACTCAAGACTATATTCATGTTATTTTTGCCTTGTGGCTAAAAGCCCTATGCAGGTTCTGCTTTGGCTTTCTGCCCATACATATTCCGAGCAAAGTAACGCATCTCCCGGATATCCTCTTCGGATATCAATTGGGGAGTACCAATGCTCATTGCCATGATGAACACCTGGGCGGTTTTTTCGACAACGTAGCTGACCTTCAAAACCTCCCGCAGGTCCCGGCCCGCGCAGAGCGTGCCATGGCTTTTTCGATCGAGGGAACCGCCGTGCCGTCTACAACGTCGAGTTTCTCGTTCAGTACAACCACATCCCGGTTGCGAATGTCTTCGTACTCAACCCCGCTGGGACTGATATAGATCAGGCCGGTTTCCCTGTCCCGAATGCTGATATTACCCCAGGTGCCTACGGTAAGGCGCTGTTTGATCATGGTCAGACCTCCGTAGACGACCAGTTCTTTCAACTCTTCTTTAACCTTTTCAGACATCGTTGTTCTCCTTCTGTATTAACTTACTTTCTGAACGGCTCCCGAGGCAAGTTCTAAGTTCCGGGAAATCGAATAGCGCGAAATTGAAAGGGTTAGTTTACTCGGCGTTCCTGAATGTTGGTGCTGATGAAGTTCACCACCATGACGACGATGATAATGATCCCCCAGATCGTGATCGTTAGAAAAGAACTGACTCTTAGGAGGTTGAATCCACTGGAAACGACCTGAAGAATAACTAGAGCCATGACGATGCCGGCTACCCTGCCGATGCCAGTATCGTCACCAGCAGATACGATTCCCCGTACCCCGCCTTGGCCGAGTTGAACCGGGACATCATGATCATCGCGGCGATGCCTGCATACAGGCTCGATAACAGGTAGGTCTTAAACAGAACCGCCCGATTGCTGACTCCGGCGAAATAGCTGGCCGTCGGATTCGATCCCAGCATGTAGATTTTGAAGCCGAGAGGAGTTCTGTTTAGAACGATTGCCAGCATGACGGCGCAGAGGGCGAATAGAATCGTACAGAAGGGAATACCGGCTATCGTTCCGTTTCCGATAAACCGCACTGCGTTGGGTAGACCGGAAATCACATAACCCTTAGTGATTACAATCGTCATTCCGTTGACCAGGGTCATCATACCGAGGGTAGCGAGGATGGGGGATACGTTCAGCCCAGCGATCAGTGCTCCGTTGATGAGTCCGATTATCAGAGCCGTGGCGAGTCCCGCAGCGATTGCCAGAACGATGAGCCAAGCGGCTCCGGAGGGCGGTGCCGCCGGATCGATCGTGCTGGTCAGAATGAGGGCTGTGACGATGCCTGTCATATTAGCGGTAGCGATGATGGAGAGGTTGATTCCGCCGGTGAGCATGGTAACCATCATGGCCATGCTGAGAAGCCCAAGCTCAGGAAGTTGGAAAGCCATGGATTGGAAATTGCCCAGGGTGAGGAACTGTCTCGGATTGAAAAGCCACATAAGAATGACAACAGCCACCATGACCAGGCCTAGGATATACAATTGGGAGAGTTTAAACTTCAACTCCAATCCTCCTCCACCCTATTCCTCTTCGAGGATGATCGCCCGCTTGGTTTTCGTTCTGCGCTGATAGGCACTGAAGGACACACTGAAGATGATCACCAGTCCGATGAATACATTGTACCAGAAGGAGGAGACCCGCATTAGTGTCAGGCCGTTGCTCATGATGGCGATCAGAGCAACCCCCAGAATCGTACCGAACAATGTTCCGGTTCCTCCTGCCAGACTGGCTCCACCCAGCACTACCGCCGCCAGTACATCGAGCTCCTTCCCCACTATCGAGTTCGGAGCCACAGTCTGGACCAGCAGGGCTTGCACCAACCCGGCCAGTCCGGCCATCAAGCCCATAAACGCATACACGAACATCTGGAGCTTGAAGATGTTGAATCCAACCCGCCTGGCCGCGGTGATGCTCCCGCCCATGGCGTAGATACCGCGACCGAGCTTGGTGAAGCGCAGGATCGCCCAGGCGATCGCGATCGTGATGATCCAGATCAAGGTAATGATGGAAAGCCCGTAGGCTATTCCTTCGGAAGTATGCAGGGTGAATATGCGAATATCGGCGAAGGATCGAAACCAGTCCGGCAAGGCGTAGATCCACTTTCCCCCCGAGATCACCATCAGGATTCCATAAAAGATATTCAATGTGGCAATCGTAGTGATGATTGTCGGGATTTTAAAGTAATGTATCAGGGTTGCATTGATCAAACCCAGAGCAATTCCCACTCCGGCGGCGAGCAGAAAGGCGAAGAAGATGTTGCCACCGTACTTTATAATAACCACTGCCATGACGTATTCGGCTACCGTCGCTACCGCCGTGAAGGAGATATCGATTCCTCCAGAGATCAGCACGAAGGTAACTCCAACGGCAAAAATTCCGATAAAGGAGTAGCTTTTCAGCAAATCGAACATATTCTCCAGGGTCAGGAACCTGGGATTGAATATGGTGATTATGAGGGAAAACAGAACGATGACCAGCAGTACATAGGCCTCGTGATGTTTGAACCACTTCTTCATATGGACAATCCTCTAACTCGTGGCGTTGATGCAGCTCTGAACTTCTTCCTCGCTGGTATCAGAAGCCTGAAATTCGGTCAGAAGCCTGCCCTTGTGCATGACCAGAATGCGATTGCAATTGTGCAGTACTTCGGCGACCTCGTCGGAGATGACAATGATACCCATTCCTTCCTGAGCCAACCTTCGGATGATTTCATGGATACTGCTCTTTGCGGCCACGTCGATTCCAACGGTGGGACCGTCCAGGATCAGTATTTTCGGTTCGGTGGCAATCCATTTGGCCAGAATTACCCGTTGCTGATTGCCTCCGGAAAGATTTTGCACCGGGGATTCGATGGAAGGGATGCGGATCGAAAGTTCTTCGATCCAGTGCTCTATGCTCGCCTGCTTCTTTTTCTGATCTATGAGCCGCAGCACGCCAAGAATCTTTTCGATGATTGTTATGATCACATTCTTGCCGACCGACTGTTCCATGACCAGTCCTTGAACAAACCGGTTCTCCGGCACGTAGCCAATTCCCAGATTGATTGCTTCCTGAACGGAGCGAATCCGAACCTTTTTGCCCTGAATCATGATCTCCCCGGAGTCCGGTTGATTTATGCCGAAAAGGGACAGAGCAAGCTCGGTGCGCCCGGAACCGAGCAGGCCGGTAATTCCCAAAATTTCTCCAGGAAGAAGTATGAAACTGATCCCATCGAAGTTACCGGATTTGCTTAGGCCATGAATCTCGAGCAACGGCTCCTGTTCTTGAGGAGTGTACACGTATTGGCTGTACTCCAGTTTTTTTCCGGTCATGAGAAAGGTAAGCTTGTCGCCGTTGAGTTCAGTGCTCGGGAATACCCCGATCTTTTTCCCGTCCCTTAGAACCGTCACCCGTTGAGCAATTTGAAGCACCTCATCGAGCTTGTGACTTACGAACAGGGTGGCGATACCCTTCGATTGCAGGTCCGTGATGACCCGGAACAGAGCCTCGATCTCCCTTCTGGTTAAAGCGGTGGTGGGTTCATCGAGGATGAGCAGTTTCACGTCGCTGGTCAGGGCCCGGCAGATGGCCACCAGCTGCTGATCAGCCACCGACAGATCGTTCACCAGTTCCTCGAGGGGAATCTGTACCTCGATTCTCTCCATGGCTGACTTGGCTATTCGGCGTACTTCTCGCCAGTTGATAAAACTGCTGTCCGCCGCAATTGTTTGGGACAGGGCGATATTCTCTGCGACCGGAAGATTTGGAAACAGGGAGAGGTCCTGATAGATTACTTCGATCCCTTTACGAATAGAATCGATCGAATGGTAATGGTGGTGAACCTGGCCGTCAATTTCGATATGGGCTCCGTCGTCCGGCTGCTCGACTCCGGATATGATTTTGATCAGGGTGGATTTGCCTGACCCGTTTTCTCCAACGAGGCAGTGGATTTCCCCTCTTTCGATCTCGAAATCCACAGAATTCAGAGCCTGAACTCCCGTGTAGTGTTTGCTGACATTTTTCATGGAAAGAAACAGATCAGCCACCCTCTCCCCCCTGCTGTCAACTGCACTCAAGGCGTAGTAACGGTCATTATACTGCTGCGGAGTGGAAAGATGAATAGAGCCTCTCCTCTGCAGAGAGGCTCTACCATTTTCAACGATTTTCAGTTTCCAGCTTAGAATCCAAAGCCGTCCACGTTCTCGGGAGTGATGTCGGCCATGGCTTCGACTTTGATGACGTCTCCGTCGAGGCTGATCTTTCCAACACCCGGGACTTGCATACCGTCGGAAATCTTGCCGCCTTCGAGCAGTGTCTTTGCTACCCAGGTAAGGGAGTAGCCGGCGTCCTTCGGATCCCAAAGGATGCCCCACTGCATGCAGCCCTCTTTAAGGTATGGGGCGGCGTGGCCGGGAATCACGGTACCGACAACGGTCACCTTGCCACAGAGGCCCTTTTCTTTCAGCGCCTGGGCGGCTCCCGGAGGTCCGAGGCTGCCGAAACCTACGATTCCTTTCAAGTTGGGGTAGGCTTTGAGAAGTTCCAGTGTCTTTTGTTTGGAAAGCTCCTGGTCCTCCCCGCAGGGGATTCTCTTGGTCACCAGTTTGAGGCCGGGGTACTTCTGTTCCGCCCACTTGAGCCCTTCATCCGCCCACAGGTTGTGCAGGGGGACCGTCAACGAGCCCACGAATATGGCATACTCGCCGGAGTCGCCCATGAACTCGACAAGCTTGTCCCAGTGGTGGCGTCCGAACTCCACGTTGTCGATCAGCTCGATATCGTAGTCCTTTCCGACTTGGTCCGGGGATTCATGGGTGAGAACCACGATTCCTTTCTTTTTGGCCTTTGCGAAAGCCGGCTCCAGCGCCTTGGCATCGTTGGGGACAATACAGATGGCGTCCACACCCTTGCTGATCAGATCTTCAATGATCTTCACCTGCTGAGCAGGATCGGCATCGGCGGGTCCGAGTTGGTAGGCATTCACGCCCAACTCGTCGTTTGCCTGCTTTACCCCCTCCTCGAGACGATTGAACCAGGGGATTCCGGTAATCTTGACCACCGTGACGATTTCATACTCCTCAGCTGCTGCCTCCTTACCACCACCGGCGAATAGGGGCAGGGCGAGGAGAAGCAGGATCGTAGCGGTGATCAACCGTTTTGGCCACGTACGCATGACGCACCTCCTTAGATTGGTTTTATTATCGCAACGGGTATCGATCCCGTGTGCTTCCACAGCCGACATTATTTTCCGAAAAGATGTTGACAATCTGTTCTCTTTTTGTTATAAAACACATATAATGAACAATTAAAATGTTAATTTGAACATTTGTCAAGTGTTTTGTGTAAAAAAATGTCCTACGAACGAAAAAAAAGAATCAGGAATATCGTCAACTTGCTCAACCAGAAATCGGAGCTCTCGGTCAAGGAAATTGCCGAGATACTTCAAGTCTCGGGCATGACGGTGAGGCGTGATTTGAATGAACTGGAGAAGCAGAGAATCGTCCGTAGAACCCACGGCGGAGCCACGCTGCTCGATCCGAGCAGCAGCGTGCGGGACCCATACATTCTCGGCGAACAAACCGCCAAGAATGCCCGAGAGAAGAGCATGATCGGGGTCAAAGCAGCATCTCTGGTTCGTCCAGATGAGACGATTCTTCTCGATTCGGGATCGACAACTCCTTTTATTGCCAGGCACCTGGACAAAGACCTGCCCCTCACGGTTCTCTGTTACACCTTCACCAATGCCCTGGAGTTCTACCCCAGAAAGAATGCCAACTTGATCCTCCTGGGGGGGTTTTTCCACAGGGACTCGAACATATTTCACAGCGTTGAAAACAGAGCACTGATAAGCAACATTCGAGCGGAAAAAGCATTCATCTCCACCGGTGGGGTTGATCCTGAGCTCGGTCTGACAACCTATTTTTACTACGAGGCGGATATCAAGAGAGAGATGATTCGCTCGGCCAGGCAGATCATTCTGGTCACCGATTCAAGCAAATTCGGCAAGATCAGCGTCACTCATTTTGCCGGTCTAGATGAGGTCGATACGATCATCACCGATGGCGGTATACCCGAAGAGTACCGTAAAATACTCGCCGATCGAGGCATCGAGCTGATAATCGCAAACCAGAGTGAAAATCAATAGAGAGTAGAGGATCGGAATCCGTGAACTTCGACTTCAAAGGGAAAACAGCGGTCGTTACAGGCGGCAGCCGTGGGATCGGTGCGGCGATCAGTGTTGTATTTGCCGCTTCCGGTGCAAACGTCATGATCGACTATCTTCCGGTTGAGAAAGATATCGAGGGCTTGAAACAGGTCGAAGAGGAGATCCGACGCCGGGGAGGAGGGTGCGAATCCTTTGCAGGAGACATCACCTCACCCGAGGCCATGGATGAGCTCTGTACCAGGACAGTAGAACACTTCGGACGCCTCGATATTCTGGTCAACAGCGCCGGGTTTACGAAATCTGCGAAAATGTCTGAGCTTCCCGTTGACCTGTGGAAGAGCGGGATCGAGGTGAATCTCAGTGGTGCCTTCTACGCCACCCAATCGGCCAGCAAGTATATGATCTCCCAGAAGGCGGGCAGAATCATCTATATCGGATCGGCCGGCTCGATCACCGGCGGGGGAGGCTCAGCCTTTTATTCAGCGGCAAAGGCGGGTATCAACGGTTTGGTCAGAGCCCTCTCCAAGGAGCTTGCTCCGCTGGGTATTACCGTGAATGCAGTGCTGCCTGCTCTTATAGAAACCGATCTTCTGAGAGATAAAGAGCCTGACTCGGAGAGGAGAAAGGAATACATAAAACGAATTCCGGTCGGACGCTTTGGTACACCGGAGGATGTGGCCTACACGGTGCTGTTCCTCGCCTCCGAGTATGCCGGGTTCATTACTGGCCAGAACATCATCGTTGATGGTGGGGCCACCTATAAATAGTTCAGTGGAAAAAAGACAAAAAAGCAGCCTAAACAACATCTTCATCATTTGGAGGATTCAATGAACAAACAGGAAATGTTGGACAAAGCCTATAAGCAGGGCTTTGAAGGGGAGCGCAACGTCAGAGGATGTGCTCAGTGCGCTCTCGCCGGGGTTCAGGACGCCCTGAACATTCGGAATGATTTCGTGTACAAAGCAGCCAGCGGCCTGGCCGGGGGAGCGGGGGAGTGTATCGACGGTCTTTGCGGGGGGTACTCCGGTGGTATTATGGCGATGAGCTTGTTCTTCGGCCGGACACGGGAGGAAGAGGCGAGCACGAAGGGGCGTGAGGATAAATACGTGTCTTTCAGAATGGCCGCGGCGCTGCACGACACGTTCATGGAGAAGTACGGTACCGTGATTTGCTCGGCGATACATAAGAAAATCTACGGCCGAGCATTTAATTTGAGAGACGACGAGCAGAAGCAGCAGTTCAGAGATGCCGGAGCCCATGAGCGTGAAGATGGGTGCTGTGCCGTTGTCGGAGACGGAGCCCGTTGGGCCACCGAGTTGATCCTCAAGGAAATCGAAGAAAAGGGGCTGAAGCTGGAGGATTTCGAGGATCTCAGCTACCCGAAGACGTGATTTCTCGGTACGGAACAGAGGTCTTTTTATCGCGAGGAAACCAGTGTTAATGAATACAGGAGGTAAATGTCATGCCTGAAGTGGATAAAGAAGGAAAAACCTACCACGTGGATATACCCCAGAAATCGGAATTGTTTTTTCTGAAAGGTTCGACCGAGCTGGATTGGGGGATGAAGAACAGATTGGCCCGGATCTTCAATCCCGAAGACGGCCGGACAGTGATGCTGGCCATCGACCACGGCTACTTTCAGGGCCCGACATCGGGACTGGAGAGGATCGACGTAAACATCATGCCGCTGGTCCCGGAGGCCGACGTGCTGATGCTGACTCGGGGTATACTCCGCACAATCGTTCCGCCGTCGGTGACCAAACCGATAGTGATCCGAGCCTCCGGGGGTCCGAGCATACTCAAGGAGCTCTCCGACGAGCAGATCGCCATGGACATGGAAGACTGCATCCGTCTGGGAGTGTGTGCAACGGCGATCCAGGTGTTCATCGGCGGGCAGTTCGAATCCCGCTCGGTGGTGAACATGACCAGGCTGGTGGACGCGGGGCTTCGCTACGGGATTCCCACCATGGCGGTCACGGCGGTGGGGCGGGAGCTGGAGAGAAACGCCAAGTACTTCCGTCTGGCCACCCGGATCTGCGCCGAGCTTGGGGCCCACTATGTGAAGACCTACTACGTGGAGGAAGGATTTGAAACCGTGACATCAGCCTGCCCGGTACCGATTGTCATCGCCGGTGGAAAGAAGCGCCCCGAGCTGGATGCTCTGAAGATGGCCTACAATGCCATCGATCAAGGAGCCTCCGGCGTGGACATGGGTCGGAACATCTTCCAGTCCGATTCCCCTGTCGGGATGATGATGGCGATCAAGGCGATTGTTCACGGCAACGAGAAACCGGAGAAAGCCTTCGATCTCTACGAGACCGTCAAGAACAAAGAAAAGAAGAGATAACTATCACCCATGAGCTACCTGGAGAAATATTCGAGCGAGGTCCGTGACTTCATGCTGGTCTGCAGAAGACTGGCCGAGAAGATGTACGTAACCAGCCAGGGAGGGAATCTCTCCTACAAGTTGGAGGACAACCTGGTTCTGATATCACCCACTTGTGTGTGCAAGTCCGATATCTCTGAGATGGATGTGGTGTTTATCGATCTGGCCGGCAAAACGGTTGAGGGAGAACGCAAGCCGACGGGGGAAGTATCCATGTACCTGAACTTCTACAGGGATCGACCCGATATCAACTCGGTGATCCACTGTCACCCTCCCTATACCAACACCTTCGCTATTCTTAAAGGAACAAACTGGCTGATGAGACCCGTGTTTCCGGAGACGGTGGCGGAAGTCGGGCCGGTTCCGGTCGTATCCTACGGCGAGCCTCTCACCCAGAGGCTCGCCGACAACTTCGCTCCCTTTGTGAAGAAATACAACGCCTTCCTCATGGAGAATCACGGTCTGACGATCTTGAGCCCCGCCGATATTCTGCGGACAATGCAGCTGGTGGAGATCCTCGAAATCAGTTCAATCTCCATCCTTCAGGCTCTGGCGGTCGGCGAGGTAAAGGAACTGACCAGAGAGGATGTTCAGAACCTCGAAAACACCATGTGCACGAGGAACCTGCCCATGATCGGAGCTCCTGGGGTGAATAAATCCATGGTCGATCTGTATTTCCCCGAAGAGAGATA
>Ga0114925_10001740_pt1 | contig 10912 bp, 6 predicted proteins | sample SumtaG_2_FD_87287 | JGI IMG/M metagenome (GOLD analysis project Ga0114925, IMG submission 87287) | Deep subsurface microbial communities from Indian Ocean to uncover new lineages of life (NeLLi) - Sumatra_00607 metaG | ecosystem: Environmental > Aquatic > Marine > Oceanic > Sediment | place...
CGTATTACTGTTGATCCATCGATTGCACGTGGTTTGGATTACTACACAGGTATTGTTCTTGAAAGTTTTCTTGATGAACTTCCTGCGCTTGGTAGCATTTGTTCTGGTGGTCGGTATGACAATCTTGCTGGACTGTATACGAAACAACAATTACCAGGGGTTGGAGCATCGTTAGGGATTGATCGACTTCTTGCTGGACTGGAGGAGTTGGGAAAACTAACCGGTATCGAGACTCCAGCCGAGGTCTTTCTGCCCTACTTCGATAAACAGTATCTGGGGCAGTATCTCAAGATTGCCAGAGCCCTTCGTTGTGCTGGAGTTGCAGTGGAGTTTTTTCCTGAGCCCAAAAAACTAGGCAACCAATTAAAAAATGCAGCAAAGAAGGGCGTCCTGTTCGCGCTCATTCTTGGGAGTGACGAGTTTGAATCTGGTTCAGCGCAACTCAAGCATCTTGATACCCAGAGAACCGATACAATTCACTGGCAAGGGAAAGAGTCAAATCTTGTTAAAGAGGTGCAGCGGGCACTTGCATCTAACCATCAGAATTCAATTGCTTTTCGATCTCTTCAATAGATTTTACCACGATTGATGCAGTGGCGGGGCGATCTGCTTTGTCTGGTGCAATCATTTGCATGATAAAGCTACTCACCAACGGAGGAATATCAGGAGCGATTGTATGAAGTGGCTCGGCATGTCCGCGAGCAATGGCCACAAGTGTTGTTACGATCGATTCTCCTTCAAAAGGAAGTTTTCCACTGAACATCTCATAGAGAATGATGCCAAGACTAAAAATATCACTCTGAGCATCAATGGTGTCACCATTAACTCGTTCTGGAGACATGTAGGCGGGAGTTCCTACGATTGATCCATCATCGGTGACTTTTGAGGAACTTTCTAGAGTGTCTAGTGCAAGGCCAAAATCAATAATTTTTACATGCTTTTTCGGTCCTTCAAGAATAATGTTGGCTGGTTTGATATCTCGATGAACAAGGCTATGTAAATGAGCAGCTTCAAGTCCAAGTGCAACTTCACGACCAATTCTGAGCACCTCTCCGACGGAAAGGCTACTGAATTCAGCACAGTATTTCTGGAGGGTGCATCCTTCGAGTCGTTGCATGACAATGAAGGGAATGCCGTCATGCTCACCAACCTGATGAATGGTTACAACATGGGGATGATTGATAGCGGCCGTTGCCCGACTCTCATTTAAGAATCGCTTGCGAGCAGCTTGATTATGCGCTCGGTGAGAATGCATGACTTTTATGGCAACTTCACGCTGAAGCTGCTCATCATGACCAAGAAAAACTTTCCCCATGCCACCCCTACCAATATCATTCAAGATCTTGTATGACCCAATCTGACTGGGATGCTCAAGCTGATGGGATTGTGCTGAAGGAACAGCTTGAGAGGAGGAGTCCTTGACCATTTCAGCATCGTCTTCATCAAACTCAATTGTGTCATACAGCGATGCTGCTTCTTCATGCGTATCGTGTTTCTCAGTGTTTACAACCAAGGTGCAAAAAGGTGAGCCATGATGCATGCAGCATGTCTCATCAATCGTGAGTTCTTGTCCATAGTGTTTACCAATGCCACGAATGAGGCCCTTGGCTAGAATGCAAAGTTTGCGTTGGGAACTATAAATAATCGTTAGTTCTGAAGGAGACTCTCTTACCGTATCGAGTACTGGAGGTTCTGCTCCAGGATTGGTGGAACGAATCATCGAGTGCATGATGGATTCAGTGTGTTCAATAAGATCAAGAGCGGACCAATCAGGATCGATATATTGACCGGCTACCTTGAGAAGTTGTGGGGCAAGAAACATCCCAAATTTTTCAATAACCGACGGCAAGGGTTCATTGGCAGATGCCGCAAGAGATTCCAGGAGATGAATGGCCTCTGAGTCGGGGTACGTACCTGAAGGGAGATACTTTTCGTGACTGGTAGCTACGGTTGATCGCAAGACTGACCACGATGCTGTATCAGATGACACAGTGTCAGCAAATTTTCGAATGTAAAAGAAGATGAGTCCGTGCATTGATGAAGACGATTAGAAAAAGATAACAGCCAATGCCCCGGTGTATCATAACATTACGTTGGTGCGACAGAAAACATTCTAAGGTTCAGCAACTGTTTTTTGAATACGATGTTTGTAGATAGCAAGTCCATGGATGGCGTGATAAAGGGCCCCACACTCAACGTCAATATCTGCTGTCTGTTCGAGCAAGGTTACAAGTCTGTCAGCAGCTCGGGTAATCCACGGTTCATCAAGACGTACAGGATCAACGGCCGTAGCGACTACTTCAAACACATGTCCAGTCGATCCCAAATTAATGAATACATCAGATGAGTACCCAGGTCGTTCGAAGGAATGTATTGAGAAGCTTCCGTCAGCTTGCTGAAAATATCGAGCTCTCTCTATGCAATTATCGATGATGTCGGCGGCACGGCCCCAGACTCCATGAAGTGCCCCCCATTCAGTATTTGTCGCAGCCATGTAATGCTTTAGCGCAGTGATCAGTCCGTATAAACGATGCGCTCCACCACAGGCACTCGAAAAAATATCATGATCTATTTCCATCTCCACAACGCGTTCAATTGTCCAGTGTTCACCATCATGCGATATCCACTCTTCATCATGATCAAGATATGTTGACAATGCCATCAGTGTCCACGTGGCTTCCTGGCCGGCTACGATGTCGGCTTGACTTTGTGCAAGAAGGTCAGCAACAGTGAACGTACGATCTGCCACGATAATTTTGGTCTCAAGTGAAACCGGTGCTGCGCCACAGGCTGCAATGCCGTACTGGGAAAGGTAACCAAGCCATTGATCAGGGTGGCCTTGGGCCGTTGTGCTGCCGCCTTCCACAATAGCGCGAATACCAAGAGTCGATGGCCGAAGTACCCAGCCTTTTATCTTGCCGCCACCCAATAGGTAATCGAGTGCAGGCGAGACTGTATTGTCATGACGAAGCGGAAAGTCTTTTCCAAATGCAAGGATCCCATGGACCACCTGCCAGGCACCATGGGTTGATGTATCAAGCAGTCGATTATCACGAGTGTGTACAAGAATTGCATCTATACGTTGACAAAGCGAAGTCATGTCTGCAGGCAAACGCTTTTCCAGCGTGTCCTGTTCAAAAGATACATGTTTTGGAGTGCGACTGCAGCCAGGCTCTAAAAAAATAAGGAGACAGAAGGCCACGGCTTTCCAGCTAACTGGCATCGATGTTCTAGGCATCATAGTTCAAGATTCATCCAAGAAAACGTAGCAGTAATAAATACAAAAAATTTATTAAGCTCTAGAATACTATGAATTAGATGGATGTGCTGTCGGATAGAGAATTCTTGGAGACCAATGAGATGCCTTTCTTTTTTTTTGATCCATATCTTATGATTGCCACAGCCCCAGCGATTCTATTAGCAATGTGGGCACAATGGCGTGTTCACTCATCATTTGCATCCGCATCCCAAAAGCCAGCATCACTCACTGGGGCAGCTGCTGCGCGGTATATCCTTGACTCTGCTGGTGCGACGGACGTCAACATCGAGTCAATCCGAGGAACACTTTCAGACCATTACGATCCTAGAAAAAAAGTACTTCGTTTATCAGAGGCTGTCTATGGGAGTCGTTCATTGGCGGCAGTGGGTATTGCCGCTCATGAGGCTGGACATGCGCTTCAGGATGCACAACGGTATCCACTGATGAGTCTTCGGAATGCTGCCGTTGGTGTAGCCAGTTTCGGTAGTGGTTTCGGCGTTATTTTGTTTATTCTTGGGTTGGCTCTGGCACTTCAGCAGATTGCTTGGTTGGGTCTCTTGCTGTTTGGAGCAACTGTTTTTTTTCAACTTGTCAATTTGCCAGTTGAAATTGATGCGAGTAATCGTGCGAAGGCATCATTAGTTGAATTAGGGATTGTGCCTGCTGATGAAATGCAAGCCGTCAACGCAGTGCTCAATGCAGCTGCTTGGACATACGTTGCGGCGACACTACAGAGTGTTCTAACCATTCTTTACTATGCATCATATCTCACAGGAATGCGTAGTGATGATTGATGATGACCCCAACGATTGATTGCGATGAATGCTTGAGGTGAGTCAGGAATCTAGTGGTTGAGTGAGTATAGAAGCACATTAAGAGCAATTTTCTTGGCATCGTCGCGACCATACCCGGTACATTCCATTGAGTTCTGTTTTTCAAGCGCGCAGGAAATATCAAAAGGCGAAAAAATAACAGCCCATCGATCCCCAATGCGGATGCCTTCCAGTTTTGGAGATATTCTTCGTTTTACTGTCCCTAAGGGACCATCCCCTCCAGATGGTTCACGAAGAGTAACTTCTCGAATGTCATACCCCCCGTATTCTTTTGCTGTAAAAATAAGATCGTTAGCGGGAATTTCCTCAAGTTGCTGTTCGGGAAACAACAAGGATAGTTCTGATCGGAAAGCAGTCGTGAAACCACGAGCGGCACACACACTATCTGCAAGAATGGTGCCTCCTCGCTCAATGAATTGAGTGAGTTTCTCTCGCTGTTTTGCAGTGAAAGAAAAACTTTGACGGCCATGCATAAAAACAAGATGGTATGAAAACAGTCTGGGATTTGTTGGGTCAATAAGCTCAGGTGCTTCATTTACCTGAATGCCTAATTCTTCTGCAGCTGTACGAAGAATAATGGTCAGAGCTGATGGTGCTGCATCACAAAGTCCGGCATGCCGAAGTTTGCCAATGGCGAGTTGTCCTCTTTCGGATAACGACGTTGACACATTATCTTGGTGATCAATCGCAAAAAGCTCATCTTTGTTTTTTAATTCACGGTTTGTCGCATAGGCTAAAATATTTACACCAATAGATAACGCGGCATCCACTTCACGCTGAATGGTAGGAGACAGTTTTTTTGATGAAGGTCCGGCTAATTCCCAGAGGCAGGAGAGACTAGGCATCGGAGTACTGTCAGGTTCTAAATCTGTTGGTGGAGCATAAACAAGACAAGTACGACAACCATAGTCAACACCTAAGAGCGGGCGTTGTAACTCAGGGGGAACGATTTTCTCCGCATGCCATGCGGGATGCTCTGGAGGTAGGAGGTGAAGTCGGTATTCAGGTTCCGGAAAGATTGTTTCAATGAGTTTACGTATTTGAGAGTCAAAAGCCTCACTCGACGGGCAGCATGCTTCAGCAAAAATAAAACCTCCTTCGTCTATAAATTGTCTAAGTTTCTTTCCGGACTGATTCCCAAGGTCAAATTCATTTTTTCCAGATAACCAGAGCACTGGAGCTTGCAGCAGGTCATTGACTTCAGCGTGAGGCGTGTCCAGGACGTGCCACGACAGGCCTGCTGGATATTCCCTTCGCCATTTTTTTTCAACATGTGAAACAAGGTGTGCAATATCATGACCATGCCGATTGGAGTCGGTACTTGGTTCATGTCGGCTCTTCGCAACAATGACAGGTCGTCGACCTTTAGCTAAAAACAGAAGTGCGAATGATGTAGCTACCGTGGGGTCCTCAATTCTCCCGCCTTTGAATGCTCCGCCCAGGCCATCCTGCACGCTGAGTAGCATTTCAGCACCTTCACGATACCAGTCATGATCACCAATAAAACGACGAGCTGTCAGTCGTCCGACGCGCTCAAGCCCATACAAGTAGTAGTAAAGCCATGTCTGTCCTCCAGTGGCCGGGTTCTCTTTCACTGAAAATCGCTTTCCAAGCCATTCAAGACCACGCTCCAGGACTTCAGGAGAACCTCCTCCCGCACAGCATGACACAGAGTCACCAAGCGGTTTCGCGCTTGGCCTGCCAAGATGTTCAGCTGTTATCCAAATACTCGTGATCCCAGCGCATGTCATGCTCCCGGAGCCGCCACGATTTCCTATTGTGTATCCCCATGAACCATCACCATTGGCACATGAGAGCCAATACTGTTGTGCGCGTATCCAGATAACTTCTTTTACATTGATGCCTAAGTTTGCAGCTTCGTGTAGGGCAAGCATGGCATATTGTGAGTTTGAGTTGTCCCCAGCTCCGCGATCAACGCTATAGGACCATGAGCCTGTTGTTGGCCCTTGAGCAACCTGAGCCTGTTCAAGCCACTCGACATTTCGCACAATAAGAGGACGATCAGTGATCGGCGAGAGCATTGCAAATACCATTGTTTGCAGTGAGACAGAGTATGTTTCTTTAGGCTCATGCTGTCGTAGCCATGTGAGGCTTTTGGAGATCACGGGATGATCTTTTTCGAGACCGGCATTCGCCAATGCGAGTACCACTAGAGCGGTTGCTCCAACACGAGTTTCTGTACTTCGCATTGTGCATTTCCAGGAACCATCAGCTTCTTGTTCTCGTATGAGCCAGTCTTTGGCCTTTTCAATCGACTGCTCAATGGTTTCTGGTGCTAACTGACCCTTCGTAGGAATCGTTATGGCAAGCCCAATGAACAGAAAAACGAGTGTTTTTAGTGCATAAAAAAAATGGTTGCTGAAAAAAAGATGGAATGGTGCCAAAAATCGCATGTCACCAACTCCTGGTTTCAGTGGATAGTTTGAGAATTAAGAATACACTAGCGTACTTTATCATTATTTTAGAGGTTATGGTCGAACCAAAATCTACGGTATCATGTTCAGCCTGTTACCCCTAGGAATAGTCGTGTGTCGACATCTTCTAAATCTAAGACGCTTGATGACATTTTGCATGAGTTTTCACAGCATCGAAAATTGATGCAGGATGAACTACAGAAGATCATTGTTGGGCAAACGGATGTCATTGAACAGTTGTTCGCTGCAATTTTTACACGAGGTCACTGCTTATTAGAGGGTGTACCAGGACTGGCAAAAACGTTGATGGTTTCAACGTTATCTCGAATTCTCGATGTGGATTTCAAGAGAGTGCAGTTTACACCTGATCTTATGCCGTCCGACATCACCGGTACAAACGTACTGGAGGAAGATGAATCTGGTCGTCGTCACTTCAGATTTGTTGAGGGTCCGATTTTTACCAATATCCTGTTGGCGGATGAGATTAATCGAACCCCCCCAAAGACACAGGCGGCATTGTTGCAAGCTATGCAGGAGAGGGAGGTATCTGTTGGACAGGAGACATATCAGCTTCCAGATCCATTTTTTACGATTGCAACGCAGAATCCAATAGAGCAAGAGGGCACGTATCCGCTCCCCGAGGCCCAGCTTGATCGTTTTATGTTCAACATAAAAGTAGGGTACCCCTCGGCTTCTGAGGAGGAACAGATTCTGTTAGCCACCACAAAATCAGAAAAACCAGATATACGAAAGGTTCTTTCAGGACGTGCGATCGTCAATATACAAAAGCTGGTTGGTAGTGTTGCTGTGAGTGAGTATGTGGTGAAGTATGTTTCCGGGATTGTCAGATCAACACGTCCCAAAGATACCTCTGCCCCAGACTACGTGAAACAAATGGTTGATTGGGGAGCTGGCCCGAGAGCGGGTCAATTTCTGATTCAGGGTGGTAAAGCGATGGCAGCTATGGATGGTCGATTCAGTGTGTCGCTTGAGGATGTTCGCAGGATTGCAGTTCCAGTATTGAGGCATCGCATCGCCACAAATTTTCAGGCTCAGGCTGAGGGGCTTACGAGTGAGTCGATCATCGAGCGATTGATTCAGGAATTTCCAGAGCCTGAAATCCCAAAACTTGTAAAGTGATCCAGCTATGGCCCGCGCTGTTGAGGAATATCTGAAGCCGGAAGTTGTTCGGCAGATATCTCGTCTGGATCTTCGAGCACAGTTCATTATTCGAGGCTTTCTGCAAGGACTCCACTCGAGTCCGTATCAGGGTTTTTCGGTTGAGTTTAGTGAGCATCGAAAGTATGCACTTGGCGATGATCCAAAAGACATTGATTGGCGTATTTATGCCAAAACCGATAAGCACTATGTCAAACAATTCCATGCTGAGACAAATATCACTGGTTATCTTGTGATAGATACGAGTAGCTCAATGAGTTACACATACCAGCAGGAATTATCAAAACTCGATTATGGTATTTCGCTCGCGGCAGCCCTTTGCTGGATGATGATTCATCAACAGGATCCGTGTGGATTAATTCTTTTTGATGATAAAATTCGTCAAAGTCTTCCTGCAAAGTCTCGGCGTTCTCAGATTGCGCAAGTGCTGTCAGTGCTAGCAAAGGTGCAGCCATCGGGCAAAACTGACATTGCTGGCAGCCTCACTCAGATAGCTGCGATGCTTCGGCATCGATCACTTGTCATGGTCTTTAGTGACTTACTAGGCGATCCGCTATTGATTCGGGATGCCTTACTGCGACTTCGCCATCGTGGACATGATGTTATTCTTTTTCACATACTCGATGAGGCTGAGGAGAAATTCCCATTTCGAGGAGTCGTGGAATTCATAGAACCAGAGTCGCAAGAAAAAATTACTATTGATGCAGATGCAGCTAGAAAAGGTTATGAGGAAGAAGTACATTTGTTTCGTGAAGAATTCAAACGAATGTGTTTTCAATCCCGAATAGATTACGTGCCGTTGGATACCAGTATGCAGTTTGATGCGGCACTCGTAAGTTATTTGCAAAGCCGCAAAAATAGGTTCTAGTTTTTGCAGGTCTGTGTCTTTGTACGTTGCGCGTAATAAAACCCGTTCAATCCTGCAATCAATCAGTCTATTGGATGTTGGTGTAGAATTGTTTGTATGGCCTTGTCTTTTCTAGCACCGATACTTTTAGCCGGAACAGCACTTGTGAGTGTGCCGGTTCTGCTGCACTTGCTCATGCGACAAAAGCCGGTGAAGCAAGAGCTCCCTTCGATACAGTTTTTGAAACGAAGGATAGTATCGAATCGGCGAAGCTTAAGAATCAATCATCTTCTTTTGCTTTTGGCAAGGATAGCGGCGATAGTGCTTTTGGCTGTTGCAATGGCGAGGCCCGTTATCCGCAATGTTGGTTGGTTAGCAGATGCTGAAGAACCAGTAGCAGCAGTCCTTGTCTTTGATACATCCCCAAGGATGGATCTTCTTGAAGCGAATAGAACACGGCTGGAGCATGCAATTTCACTCTCGGATGATCTTTTTGAAAAGCTTCCCCCATCGAGTGAAATTGGAATTATCGATACGGCGGGTAATCCTAATGCCTTTTCAGCCACTGTATCAGCTGCAAAGAAGAAGGTGAAGCAGTTGCCGGTAGCTTCACCTGTCAACAGTCTTCCAACCGCAATATCTGAAGGTTTGCAGTTGCTGAAAACGTCTGAGCTTGTACGAAAAGAGCTCTATATTTTCACAGACTGCTCTCGCGGAGCGCTAGGTTCGATGAATCCCTTTGGGGATGCGAATGTACCTGAAGATACAACGTTACTCTGGATTGATGTTGGAGCCACAAGTGTTGCAAATTGCGCAATTGATTCTGTAACGCTGTCATCAGATCGACTTGCGGTTGGTACTCCATTGGTAATTGCCGTAGCCACGACGAGAACTGGGCCTTCTGTTACAAGGGGAATAGCAGTTGAAATACGTGACGAAAGTGGTGCATATGTGCGGCGAGCAGAAAAACCAGTTGAATGGAAGGCAGATAGTAGCAGCCAGGTTAGTTTTGAGATTGCGGGGCTTTCACCAGGCACTCGTCAGGGAAGGGTGGTGATTCTCGGCAATGATGACTTGTCTGCTGACGATGTTCGATCGTTTACGCTGGATGTGGGTGCACCTTCGAAAGTCATTATTGCTGCCCCCAGTCCGGTACATCGGACAGGCATCTTAATGGCTCAGGCAATCGCACCGGCAGCACTCGAAAGAGCTGGTCGATCCCGTTTTGAAGCAGAATTAGTTGATGTTGGTAACCTTAATACAGTGTCGTGGGATGATGCAGAAGTCATTGTTTTAGTTGATCCACCACCTCTTCCTAGCCGGACGTGGCAACAAATTGGTGAATGGGTGGCCGGCGGTAAAGGTTTGGTTGTCTGGCTTGGCCCTCAGGCGACTGAACCAAAGCGTTTCAATACTAAGGAAAGTCAAAATTTGCTTGGTGGAAGTCTCGTCCGTGTATGGCGTTCGCCGGATGATAGAAACTATATTTCTCCATCTTCTCTTAATCATCCCGTGTTGGAGACCTTTCGGCGCGTAGGTGACACTGTGCCTTGGCAGGATTTTCCAGTGGAGCGGCATTGGGAGTTTGTTCCGAACGAAGAAGGTCATGCGGCATCAAGCATTGTTTCCTATCGAAATGGTTTGCCCGCTGTACTTGAGAATCGATTTGAAGAAGGGACAGTGTTGATTGTTACCACGCCCATATCGCAGTCAGCAGATGATCGAGACTCATGGAATCTACTTGCAACCGGATTTGAACCGTGGCCATTTGTCATTCTTGCAAATGAGATGGTGCTGTACTCGATGGGTAATTCAGATAACCGAAACATCACGACAGGAGAGCCAGCGATTATTCACGTTGCTCGGAGAGATGTCCGTAGCGTGTTTGTGCGAACGCCTGTGGGTGATGAGATACCGATTGCAGTTGATCCCAGGAAAGGAGCTATTACGGTTTCAGAAACTCGAGTAGCCGGAAACTATGCAGTGCGATCAGGTGGTGATGTGGGGGGTTTTCGGCGTGGTTTTAGTGCAAATTTGTCTCCATCAGCCACAGATTTTAGGCGACTGAATCCGGATCAATTGAAGATGGTGCTTGGTAAGGAAAACGCCTTGGCTAAAAGTAAGGAAGATTTGGTTCGAGATGTGGAGCTTGGGCGAATTGGTGCTGAGTTTTTTGGTTGGTTTATTTTACTTGCATCCTGTGCCATTTTGACTGATTGGGTTCTTGCCAATCGTTTTTATGCCCCACTCGGCTTGCAGAGTACAGAGCATGACAATCGTTTGAGTGACGCAAGAAGTCAAAAAACACGAGGGCCTTCTTCGGAACATATTACTGATGATGGGATGCAAGCTGAGGTGA
>Ga0114925_10001741_pt1 | contig 10909 bp, 9 predicted proteins | sample SumtaG_2_FD_87287 | JGI IMG/M metagenome (GOLD analysis project Ga0114925, IMG submission 87287) | Deep subsurface microbial communities from Indian Ocean to uncover new lineages of life (NeLLi) - Sumatra_00607 metaG | ecosystem: Environmental > Aquatic > Marine > Oceanic > Sediment | place...
AATAGCTTAGATGTTTTATTTAAAAGACATGCACTGTTCTTTCTTTACACTCACTTATGCGCGAGTTTTACACGGTTAAAATTTAATTATCTTTCAAGCGGCCTTGTTTTCAAACAGCTAAAATATTACAATAGATTTAAGTTCTAAGGAACCAAAAAAGGAGGGAAAAATGGCTACTAGGGAAGAATTAGAAGAGAAAGCAGAAGATTGCCAAACTACTGAAGATTATGTCGAATTAGCAAAGGAAGTAGTTAATGAGTTGTCGGATAAGGAATGGGGCACGAACCTCATTGAAGAGGGTGTGGATTGGGCGCAAACCACTGATGAATTTATAGTCCTTGCAAAGGGTTCGTTGGAGGTATTGGAAAATAAAGAGAAATCAAACGAATATCTGCTGCAGGCCAAGGATTATTGTATGAACGTCCAGGAGTTCGTAAAACTTGGCAAAGCAGCATCAGATATGGGCGATGTCGAAGCCGCCAAAAAAATATTTGCTGCCGCCCAAGGCAAATGCGTCAAGGTTAAAGATTTCCTGGATCTTAGCAAAAACATCAATGAGGTACTTTCAGACTCGGAGCTGGCTAAGGAGACCGCGAACAAGGCACTGGATAAATGCAGCAAAGCTGCGGACTATAATGAGTATGCCAATAGTGTGCTTAAAGTATTTGAAGATAAGAACTGGGCAAAGGAAGTCTACAATAAAGCTGTTGAAACATGCAAAACCGGAGATGATTTTGGGGTGCTTGCAAAAGGCGTTATGGATAATCTTTCCGATAGAAATTTGGCTAAGTCAATTTATGAGAAGGCAGAGAATTTGCTTGATTCAGGAATTGAACTGATAAAATTGGCCGAGTCCGCCGTAGCTGATTTAGAAGATAAAGAATATGCCAGAGTAATTTATAAAAAATCTGAAGGAAAGCTCGAAAGCGGCAATGATTTAATGAAACTTGCAGAATCGTTGATGAGCAAACTTAACGATAAGGACCTGGCGCTGACAGTTTATAAAACTGTGGAAACCAAATTTAGCGACTATGCAAATTATGTCAAACTGGCCAAAGCCGTTTTCAAGGATACCGGTGATGCTACTTTTGCCGGTAATGTTTACAAAAAGGCAGCCGGCACAACCCAAGATTCCAATCAACTGGTGGCGGTTGCAATTGCCTTAGCTGACGAAATTAATGATAAACAAGGCGCCTTGGACGAGCTAAAACGAGCAGAACAATCCGTAAAGACCGTGGATGGATTTAAAAAGACTTCCGATGCAATCCTCAAGTACACAGACGATCAGCAGTGGATTGGTACCATTAAGGATCAACTCGAAAAGCGAGAAACTCACAAAGATTTTTATAGTGAATTTGTTAAGCGGGAACAAGAATGCGAGACAAGCAAATCCATGTCTAACTTGGCTCATGAAGTGATTGAGAAAACAGCTGACACTCATTATGCCAGGAAGCTTTACAAAAAGGCTGAAGGATTATGCACGTATTTCCCTGAATATCTCCATGTTGCCAGGGCCATTTATTCTGATCTCAACGATGCAGATTGGGTACGAACAATTTATGAAAAACAGCTCGAAAAATGCGATGATACCCACAAGTATAACGATTTGGTAGATGGAATAATTACCACCTTGCATGATAAAGAATGGGTTAAGAATATTTATTCGGGATTAGAAGAACGATGCGATAAGGAGACAGATTTTATCAAACTGGCCCATATTATTTTGGCAAAATTAGGTGATCAAGATTGGGCCAAAAAACTTTTAAGCAAGGCTGAGGAGAGAAGTAAAGATATATTTGGATACACCACTGTAGCATGGGCTGTGCTTGATATTTTGGCCGATAAGGAGTGGGCAAAATTGATCTACAACAAGGCCGAAGCTAATTGTAATAATCGGGATGATTACGAAAGGCTAATTTCCGAAGCACAGAAGCAAACAGCTGACAATGACCTTCTCCGACAGATATACAGCTCTGCTGTGAATAAGTTTAGAGAAACAAGAGATTTTATTTATTTGGCCGAAAGTATCTTAAGGCGTTTTTCGGATAACCAATGGGCTAGGCAGGTTTATGCAAAGGCTGAACAATCGTCAGATGCCAATACCTACATGTTTGAGTTGGCTACCAGCATTGCCAACAAGCTGGATGACAGAAAATGGGCATCTCGGGTGCGAAAGAAGTGGCTTCGCGCACAACGCTAAAAATTCTAATAAAATAAAGTACGTAATGAAAGCAAACAGTATCAAATGGAATTTTTTCCGCTTAACCATAACGACAACATACAAAAACGTGTATTCTTAGAAAATTTTGCTACCAGGTTTTCCGAACCTTTACACCGCGAGAATCTATGTATTTCTTAATCTCTGAAATTGTGTAGGTGCCATAGTGAACCATGGACGCAATAAGTGCAGCGTCTGCTTTTCCTTTTGTGAGGATATCGTAAAGGTGCTCGGGTTTTCCCGCACCGCCGGATGCAATAACTGGAATATTAACATTCTTTGAAATCAGAGAAGTTAGTTTCAGTTCATAACCATTCTTTGTTCCATCGGAATCTATCGAATTTAAACATATCTCCCCAGCCCCAAGCTCTTGAGCTTTGATTGCCCATTCTAAGGCATCGATCCCCATATATGTTCTTCCTCCGTTTATCACGATCTCATAGCCCGAAGGAATATTTTCTCTTTCTCCCACATATTTTACGTCCATACCAAGAACGATACACTGGCTTCCAAAAACCTTAGCCCCTTTTGAAATAATTTCAGGATTCTTAACAGCGGCAGTATTAACGCTTACTTTTTCGGCGCCGGCCAATAAGGTCTTCCGCATATCATCAACAGTACGTATCCCTCCACCTACTGAGAAAGGTATAAAAATCGTTTTGGCTACACGCTTTACGACTTCTATCATGATGTCTCTTTTTTCGTGAGATGCAGTAATATCGTAAAATACAATTTCGTCTGCACCTGCTTCATAATAAAAATGGGCCATTTCAACCGGGTCGCCGATATCAATGTTATTCTTGAACTTGATACCTTTTGTTGTCTTACCTTCTCTAACATCAAGACAGGGTATGATTCGTTTGCTTAACATCTTGTTATTTGTTATCCGTTATTAGTTATTTGATTTTTTCTTCACCGTAGGGGCGCATCCTTCAGTATATTAGGAGCTTAATAATTAATTTTGTGCTTTATACGGCAAATAATTTTTTGCATGAGAACTATGCTCTAAGTCATTGGTTATTTGTTAATGGGATGATGAAGATCGATCTTCAATAACCGACCTTAAACAAATAACTAATAACAAATAACGATTAACTCTTTCCCGACAAAGCGGGATATCCGTTGCACTACGATCGGCTTGTCCGCCTCACTCCGCCCGCCCGCCTCGCCTGAGTTCGTGATGGCGGGCAGGCTTGGCTGGAGGGCGGGCCCGTCCGGGTTATGGTTCCCATTTGCAGAAATTTTTCAGCAAAGCAAGTCCTGGCTTTCCACTCTTTTCAGTATGAAACTGAGTGGCGATGATATTTTTGAATCCGATAATTGACGCAAAAGACATCCCATAATCTGTCGTTCCTATAACATACTTTGAGTCATCCGGATCCGGATAGAATCCATGAACAAAGTAAAATTCATCATCTTCACGTATGCCTGACAGCACAGGATGTTTACTTTTGATGTTTATACTATTCCAACCCATATGAGGAATCTTTAACAAGTTTCCATCTTCGGATTTAATTTCATTCGGAAAGTTACGAACATATCCATTTACAAGCCCAAGACAAGGTGTATCATCTTCCTCACTGTGGCTAAGGATAATTTGAGTTCCAAGACAGATGCCAAGTATCGGTTTGCCAACGGCAAAAGCATCCTTTATTGCAGAGTCAAGGCTAAGACGCTTTAAACTGTCCATAGCTGAACCGGCAGCACCAACACCTGGAAAGATTATCCGTTCGGCCTTTGTTATTTCTCTAACATCATTTGTAACAATACACTGAAAACCTAGATAGGACACAGCACGTTTGACGCTTGTCAGATTGCCTGCATTGTAGTCTATAATTGCGATCATGGTTTTGTTATTGGTTATCCTGTCAAATATTTTTCCACTGGTGAACAATTAACTTTTATCCAGGTTTTTAGCTTCTTCCCACAAAATGTTCATCTCATTTTGAGAAATAGATTCAAAATTTTTTCCTTTTACTGAAATTAAATTTTCCATATGCTTAAAACGCTTTTCAAACTTTTTTATGGAAACGGATAGAGCTGTTTCGGGGTGGATATGTATAAAACGTGCTACATTTACAAGTGTAAAAAGGATATCACCAAATTCCAGGGCAACTTTATTTTGATCTTCTTTTGTCTGATTTATTTTTGCTAATTCGGATTTTAATTCGGACCATTCCTCCTCCACTTTCTGCATAACACCGGAAATATCATTCCAGTCGAATCCTGTCCCGGCTGCACGTTCTGAGATTCTATAAGCACGCATCAAAGCAGGGAGTTTGGTAGGTACTGAATCAAGAACAGATTTCTTTGCGGCATGGTTTTTTTCTTTCATCTTAACCCTGTGCCAACTTTGTTTTACTTCATCGGCATTATCGGCATGGTCATTACCGAAAACATGGGGATGGCGGCGAACCATTTTTTCTCTATTTACAATAGCTACATTATTAATATCGAAATGTCCCATCTCTTCAAATATCCTTGCAATAAATAAGATATGAAACAATACATCTCCGAGTTCTTCACAGATTTCATCGGGACTCCCCGAATCAATAGCGTCGATTAGCTCGTATATTTCTTCTAGAAGATAAACGGCAATAGTCCGGCTAGTCTGCTTCTTATCCCATGGGCATCCATTTTCCCCTCTTAAAGTTTCAACCAGCCTAATTAAGGAGTTTATGCCTGAAACTTTATTAGTTAGCGAATTTTCCAAGCCTTTTTATATTCCTCTATTTTGGCGACAAATTCACGTTTCATGTCTTTGGAAACGACTTTGGACATCTTTCCTGATACTGACGCTATGATTGGGGAAAGAAGAGAATTTTTAATAAGAGGTGTATTTTTTGGAAGGAAGGCTGTAAGGATCATCAACAACATAGAGACAATTAGTATGCCTTTAATAGTACCGAATCCAACCCCGCAAATATGATCAACCCACCCTAAAAAGGCTATATTTAACAGGTACTTGATTATTACACCTATGATACTGATAATAATAAAAACTCCACAAAAAATAATAAGAAAACTCAATATATTAAGGTAAGAAATATTTGATATCCAGCTCGAAAAAAGTTTGCCAACTTTCATATAATAGGTATATGCAGCATAGAAACCTCCAAATACGCCTACAATGGAGGAGAGTTCTTTTATAAGCCCTCTGAAAATTCCTCTTACCGGACAATATCCTAAAATAGTTATACATACCGCATCAAAAATATTCATAGAACTCCTTACGCCAGTTTCTCTGAAAAAGGATGTAATATTTTAGCTGTTTGAAAACAAGGCCGCTTGAAAGATAATTAAATTTTAACCGTGTAAAACTCGCGCATAAGTGAGTGTAAAGAAAGAACAGTGCATGTCTTTTAAATAAAACAACTAAGCCATTAAAGCTAATTAACCTTTGAAACACACCAATACAGATCCCTGTTCTTTCTTAACACTCACTAATACTCTCAGACAATTACACGGCTGAAAATTTAATCACCTTTCAAGCTTATTTGTATAAACTGGTTTCAAAGGGCTAAAGTGTTACAAAAGGATATATATCTAATTTGTAATAACTAAGCAGCAAAGTCAACAAGGTAAAAAGAAAAAGAAAGAGAGCAAGACGCTTGAATATTTATAAATTAAATATAAAAAAAGCATGCCGAAAATTATAAGACGTGTCAGCCAGTTGAATTAACAAAGCAAATATTTTGAGTCAAGGTATTTTTACTTTTCTTTAACGGGTTTAAAATTGCTGTTTGCAATCTTTTTAAAAGGTATGATATGTAACAAAACAAAAATTAAAAGAGTGGAGCTAAAACATTTACAAAAGTCATTTTTATGATTTTTAACAAAGGTTTTAAATGTTAGATTTTGGGTTTAAATATCTGTTAGAACAATATAAAAACATTAACCTAAAACCTAAAACCTAAAACTTGATGAATTCGTTTTTTTACGAATTTATCAATATTAAATCCAGTACTAATTGAATCGTCTCTAATGAATAACCAAGATGAAAATTCCGACAATGAGCAGGTAAAACTGACCTTTTCTGATTTAGACCTATCAAGGCAGCTTTTCGGAGAACAAAACAGCAACCTCAAAATAATTGCAAAAGCAACGGATGTTACTATCAATGCAAGAGGTAACACACTATTTATTAAAGGCGATAGTATTGCATCACGCCTTGCACAAAATATACTAAAGCAGCTTTATGGTTTGCTGGAAGATAAATATCCTATTTATCCGAATGATATCGATTATGCAATTCGAGTGCTCAGCGAAGATGATCGTATCAAACTAAAAGATATTTTCCTGGATACTGTTTATATCACATCAAAAAAACATTTAATAACTCCTAAAAGCAAAACGCAAAAAGAATATATTGATGCCATGCGAAACTATGATATAGTTTTTGGAATAGGGCCGGCCGGCACGGGAAAAACATATCTGGCAATGGCAATGGCTGTTGCGGCGCTTTCAAAAGGGGTGGCAAGTCGTATAATTCTCACCAGACCTGCTGTCGAAGCCGGTGAAGCACTTGGATTTTTGCCTGGTGATCTTACGGAAAAGATTGATCCATATTTAAGACCGCTTTATGATGCGCTTCATGATATGATGAGATTTGAAAAGGTATCGAGCCTGATGCAGAAGGGGGTTATTGAGGTCGCACCAATTGCCTTTATGCGTGGCCGAACCCTGAACGATTCCTTTATTATTTTGGATGAGGCACAAAATACCACATCTGAACAGATGAAAATGTTTCTGACTCGTATTGGATTCAGTTCAAAGGCCGTTATAACAGGCGATATAACCCAAATCGATCTTCCGGCCAACCGATCTTCAGGACTCATAGAGTCAAAAGAAATCTTACAGGGAATAGATGGAATAAAGTTTGTCTTTTTCTCAAAAACCGATGTAGTTAGACATAGATTAGTTCAGGATGTTATTAAGGCATATGAAGAAATGGAGGCAAGAAAGCAAAGCGCAAAGAACAACGAGATAAGAGCATAATCCGTAAATATCAAACTAAAATCAGCAAATGAATATCGAAAAAAAGAAAAAATCACTTAAAAAGTTCTTAGATCCCAGCGACTATTTTCGTTGGGGCGTTTTATCAGGTATTACGATACTATTCATCGTCATTCTATATCCGAGTCTTGCTGTCATACAACATTCCTATAAATTAGGTGATGTAGCTAAAAGGGATATCAAGGCACCAAAGGATTTTTTTATTGAGGATATGGAAGCAACAGAAAGAAAACACAAGCAGGTTCTGGAAGGAGTTTTGACTGTCTACGATCATGATACAACCTTTTTAAGAAAACTGACTCAAGATGTTAATCAAGCTTTTGCTGATCTTCGAGTTGTTTTCGAGGCGGAAACAAAGGACCAAATTGAAGTTACATCTAAAACAGCCAAGGTATCTCTTGCCTGGTCTGCCAAAGGAAAACCATCCGTACATGATCTGGTCTGGCAAATGAAAAAAAATTTTGAGGAAAAGATCGGATTATCCGTCAGTAAAGGTGCTTATAAAATCCTCGAGAAAGAAAAATTTTCAAAAAGCATTTCAAATTTTATTATACAAATTTTATCACAAATATTAGAAAATGGCGTAGTATCAGATAAAGATATTCTGATGCGGGAATCCGATAAAGGGGTTGTGTTAAGATCCATCGGCACAAAAAAAGAAAAGGTTGTTCGAAACTTAAAGCATTTTTACGGACTTGACCAGTCAAAAACCATGGTTAGAATCATTGGTCAGCCCCTGCTAAAAGATCATAACTACATCTTGCGAAATCTGATTGCAGACTTTGTTCAAAGTCTAATCCAACCCAATATCACATTAAACAGAAGTGAAACCGAAGAGAGGAAAAAAAAGATCGCCTCGGAAATCAAGCCGATTCTTTACAAAATAAAAGCAGGCGAAATGCTGCTGCGCGAAGGCGAAAGAGTTACCGACCTTCAACTCTTAAAATTGAAAGCTATTCAAGCCCAAACAAAAAAGGGGCAGATCTTTGCAAGCAGCATTGGAGCCGCAATGATATTAGTATGTCTCCTTGTGACGACATATTTACTTCATATGAAACAACAAAATAAGGTTGACCATGACCACCATAGGAATCTAATCTTTATCGGCAGTGTTTTTATTACCTTTCTTTTTCTTGTTAAGATATCTGCATCCTTTTCTGAATTCCTGGCTCCAAATACACTCTTTCCTATATCGGCATCATCAATCTATTTTGGTATTCCACTTGCTTCAGGCGCCATGACCATATGCATTTTTTTGGGTCTTAACATTGCCGTTCCCTTTGCAGTTGTGATTTCAGCTTGCACGGCAATAATATTTCAAAGCAGATTTGAAATTTTCATCTACTTCTTTATTAGCAATGCCATGGCTGCCTATTGGGTACAGAATTGCAGGGAACGTAAAATATTTATTAAGGCCGGCGCAAAACTTGGCTTATTGAATGTTGTGTTATCAACAGCGATAGGCTTCTATATAGCAGAATATTCAGGCTTGAAATTCTTATGGGACTGGTCCTTTGCTTTTATGGGCGGCATCGTAGCAGGTATTTTTACGGCAGGCATTGTCCCTCTTGCAGAAATCGCCTTTGATTACAAAACAGATATCACGCTCCTTGAACTTGCGAACCTTGATCGGCCTATTCTCCACAGACTTATGATAGAGGCTCCCGGAACTTATCATCATTCTGTCATTGTGGGTTCCATGGTTGAAGCAGCAGCATCTGAAATAGATGCCAATCCTCTCCTATCAAAAGTATGCGGATATTACCACGACATTGGCAAGATCAAAAAGCCGTTATATTTTATTGAAAATCAGACAAACGGCAAGAACAGGCATGACAAGCTGGCGCCTTCCATGTCTAGCCTCATTTTGCAAGCCCACATAAAAGATGGTGTTGAGATAGCCAAGAAGAACAAACTGGGTCGGGTCATAATAGATGCCATAAAGCAATCGCATGGAACAAGCATTATAAGCTACTTTTATGAAAAAGCAAAGCGACAGAAAGGCAAAGACAAAGTCAAAATCGACGACTATAGATATTCCGGTCCCAAGCCAAAAACCAAGGAAGCAGGCCTTGTTATGCTAGCAGACGTAGTTGAAGCTGCATCAAAAACCCTTAACCATCCAACACCATCCAGGATTCAGGGACTAGTTCAAGATCTCATAAACAAGATTTTTTTAGACGGGCAGCTCGATGATTGTGGGTTTACATTAAAAGATCTGCATAACATAGCAAAAAGCTTCAATAAAATATTAAATGGTATATACCATCATCGCATCGAATACTCCAATAGCCCTGTTAGCAATAATGGAAAGGGAAAAGATGGGAGTCATAATAGACAACAGGCAAAAGAAATACAAGATACCTCTGAAAAGAATAGAGCAAACAACACAGGCCATCTTAAACGCCTTGGACTCTCCTGATGGAGAACTTTCCATACTTATTGTTGATGACCAGCAAATAGAGGTACTAAATAAAGAATATCTCAATAAAGAAGATCCCACAAACGTTATTTCCTTTCCCATGCGAGAGGGCAAGTTCTTGAATATAAATCCACAGCTTCTTGGTGACGTGGTTATTTCTATTGAAACTGCCGGACAAGAGGGAAAATTAGCCGGAATCACCATGGAAGAGCGGTTTATACAACTTTTGGTACACGGTATCCTTCACCTTTTTAGTTATGATCACGAGAAAACAAAGCAAGAAGCTCATAGAATGGAAAAAAAGAGTAAAGATCTTTTGAAATTAATCGAAGCGCTCTAAACCCAAATCTGGAGATTCACTGATGGCCGGGTTAACTGTTAGTATTGATCATGTTGCTACTTTAAGAGAAATAAGAAAGGTTGCTTATCCTGATCCTATAGCATCAGCAGTAATAGCGGAATTGGCTGGAGCTGACGGCATTTCGGTTCGTCTCAGAGAAGATAGATGTCACATCCAGGACCGAGACGTTCGGATCCTTCGAGAAGTTGTTCAGACGCGACTTATAATGCAAATAGTTTCAACCCCGGGAATGGTTGGAATTGCACTCGATATTAAGCCTGATATTGTTACCGTAGTGCCAAAAGATCAGGAAAGGTTTTCAACTGGGGGCGGATTGGATCTTATTGTTCATAAAAACACAATTGCTGAAACCGTTGCAACACTGCAAAACAACGGTATTTCAGTAAGTGTCTTTATAGACCCTGAGCCCGAACAGATAAAGCTTGCCCACCAGATAAATGCCAACACGGTTGAAATTTATGCTGGAACATTTTGCACGGCAACATCATCTAAAAAAAGAAACCAGGCTTTTTCTAAAATTGTAGATGTTGTCAAACTCGCTAAAAAGCTGAAACTCAATGTTGGTATCGGCCGTGGATTATGCTATAACACCATAAAGAGTTTCAAAGGGTTGTATGAAATAGACGAATATTACATTGGTCACAGTATAATATCAAAGGCTGTTCTTATTGGTATGGAAAAAGCCGTAAGGGAGATGCTGGTTCTGATAACAAATAACGGATAACACCTAATTGGTGCCTGAACGAAAACTTCCGTTCAGGCAAAAATCCGAATACCCGCCTGCCAACGCCTGAGAGAGCATTCACCTTATGTGCAGGCATCTCTGGCAATGGCGGGCAGGTCGAAATTCGAAGCTCCCCGATAGCGGGACAGGCGAAACAATATCGAATAT
>Ga0114925_10001742_pt1 | contig 10907 bp, 7 predicted proteins | sample SumtaG_2_FD_87287 | JGI IMG/M metagenome (GOLD analysis project Ga0114925, IMG submission 87287) | Deep subsurface microbial communities from Indian Ocean to uncover new lineages of life (NeLLi) - Sumatra_00607 metaG | ecosystem: Environmental > Aquatic > Marine > Oceanic > Sediment | place...
AACAATAAAAAGGGTGTTCTCAGCAGGATTGCTTGGTGAGGAAAAAAAACGTAGAATCGTACCGACAAGATGGTCTATTACCGCTGTTGATGATATCATCTCAAAAGCTCTAATTAAAGAAATAAAAAAATTTCCAGAAATAGATGATTATAAGATTTTTGAAGCAACTTATCTTGATAACCATTTCAAAATTTTACTTTTTCCTGGAAAGTTCATTTACGAAATGAATGAAGTATGGGCACCAAATACTTTATGGAACATTTCCCTTGACGGGAGAAATCGTAATTTAAAACCTCAGATAATGACTGATTTCGAATTTTATCGTGGAAGGAAATCTTATGCAAGCAATATCACTGGAGCTTATTATGCTGCAAGAAAATCAGTATGCGAATATCTTTATAAGATCAAAAAGCAAGCAAGAGTCCTTATTTTTCGAGAAGTTTCTGGAGGTTATATTGTCCCGTTAGGTGTATGGGTAATACGAGAAACAGTAAATAATGCTATGTGGACAAGTCAACCAGTCATTTTAGATAATTTCCGTGATGCTGTTAAAACTATGTCAGATGGGTTCATGGTTGAATATAAATATTGGAAAAATAGCAGTAAGTTAATTAATTTTATTAAAACTCAAAGGACTTTAGATACATTTTTATAATTCCCATTATTTCGTTAATTATTCAGTATTTTCTAAGGTTCTTATTCAATTTAAAATAATTGAGGTTTTATATTATGGTTATAGATATTCATGTTCACCCTTTTTGTAAAGAAGCTCACTATGGCGATAAGAAAAGGATTGCTGATGTTATGAGTGGGTATGATCCTATTACATTAAAAAGAAAGAATCGGATGGTAAATGCCATAATGGAACAATATACTCTTGATGACTACATAGCAATAATGGATAAGTTTAATATAGATAAAGCTGTCATTGTATCTCTTAATGTCACTTCTGCTTATGGATTTTTAATGGTATCAAATGAAGATATAGTAGATTTTGTGAAAAGATTTCCTAATAGATTTATTGGATTTGCATGCATTGATGTTCCTGCAACGGACGCAATGGATCAGCTTGAATATGCTATCACTTCTTTAAATCTAAAAGGAGTTAAGATATTACCACCAGCTCAAAAATTTGATATTTCTGATAAAAAATTTGACCCTTTATGGCGAAAAATGATTGATCTTGATATTCCACTATGGACTCACGGAGGTCATCAAGTCTCATTTTATGGTTCTATTGCTAAATATGGACATCCTTTATTAATAGATGAGGTTGCATTAAGACATAGAAATTTAACTATTATTATCGGTCATATGGGAGTTCCTTGGATGTGGGATGCATGGTCTGTGGTAATGAGACATAAGAATGTTTACATTGATATATCCGCATATCCTAATCTTTATAATTGGTTTCCTTGGGATGCTTTCATTTCGGAAGATCTATCTCACAAGATTCTTTTTGCTTCAGATTACCCTTTAAAACATTATAGTGAAATATTTAATGCTTTTAATAAAGTTCAAATTAATGATTCCTTAAAAAGAGCAATTTTAGAAAAGAATGCAGTTAAATTGTTAAAAATAAAATAAATTTTATTTTAGTAAATTTCAAAAAGGAAAAGGTTATGTTTTTAATTGGGAACGTATAATGGATTTAATAGAAAAATGAGAAAAGAACTTGGGTATTTTTTAAAAGTTTGTTGTATTTTAAATATCTAATCTAATTTTTATGATGTCAAAAATTAATATTCCGATTGTTGCTAGAATTACCTCAGCTATTAATACTTGAATAAACATCAACCAGACTGGCAATCCAAAAGCATAATTAAGTACAATCGCAACATAAATCGAAATTATAATCGCGTACAAAATTCCACCCAAATATTTCAGAAGTTTTTTTTCTCTAAGGATTGCAATACAATAAAGCGCTGGCACGTTCACGATACAACTAATTAAGTCAATCGCTCCTAAGGGTGAGCTTAAATTTACAAAGAATACTCCAATAACGTTTCCAATCAATCCTTCCCGGGGAAATAAAATACACATCCCTACAATTAGTTCAGCTACCCTGAATTGTAATCCAAGAAAGCTTATGGGTTGAAAAATATATCCTAGGGCGATATATAGAGCAGCAGTCATAGCAGTTAATGCAACTTGTAGACTTATATCTCGTTCTTTTAATTTTTCAAATTTAATATCCTGTGATTCACTCATACTTTCCGATTCCAAATTTTACACATTTGATTTTCTATGATAATTCAATATATTTATTTAAACAGCATGCTAAAATACTTAAAAATCTTTATTTCTATTTACAGTCCCATCCTAAAGACTCTTAATATTAAAATATTACATAGTGTTGAATATTAGAAAAATTATAAAGTTTATTTCTTAAATATTTGTTAAGTAAAAGAGTTTTTATTTTGAAATATATAATTGGTGAAAAAATATGTGGTTAAACCCTTGGGCATCAATGAGAATGGATAGTGCGCAACGCTGGTGGAGTTATGAATGGAATTTTGCTGATTCAGTACGCCAACAGATGAACTTACCAAACAAAATAATTATTAAAGATGATACTCTAAGAGAAGGAGAAGAAACACCAGGTACATATTTTACTATAGATCAAAAAGTTGAAATTGCTAAATTGTTAGAAGAAATGGGAATTCCAGAAATAGAAGTGGGATATGCTGCTGGAATTGAAGAACATGCAGAGACTTTTAAAGCACTTAAAAAAGAAGGTATAAATATGAAGTTATCCTCACATGCAAGGATGTATGTCGAAGATATAGAAAAAGAAGTTGATGATATTTTAACCGCAGGTGCGGATCAAATAAATTTTCTGCTTGTACCGAGTCCTGCACTAAAAACCAGAAATGATGTTCTCGACAGGATTTCAGAGGGAATAGAATATGCTAAATCTCAGGGAGCATATGTAGCGTTTGGTTCAGGTCGAGTGATCCCAAAATATTGGAAGATATTTTTAGAATTGGCTGTACATGCAAAAGTTGATCGTATAGTGGTATATGACGGGAATGGATGTGCGCTTCCCATTGCTTTTAAAGATAATGTTATTTTTACCAAAAATCTTGTAAAAGACATCCCAATTGAAGTACATACTCATAATGATCTGGGATTGGCTGTTGCTACTACGCTTGCTGGAGTTGAAGGTGGAGCAGAAATAGTAGACGTAGTATTTAATGGTTTAGGTGACAGAGCAGGCAATGCAGCAACAGAAGAAGTAATAATGGCACTTGAAATATTATATGGGATCAAGACAGGTATTAAATTGGATAAAATAATGGAAGTATCTCAACTGATAGAAAAATATAGTAGAACACCATTACAACCCCATAAAGCAATTGTAGGAAAAAATTGCTTTATTCATGAGTCTGATTTACATGTGGAACAGATTTTGTCTGGTAATTGGGTAACTTGGGAATTATTTCAACCTCATGTAGTAGGTCAAACTCGTAAATTAATATTTGGCGCGACTACACTTCAAGATAGAGCAATAAAAGCGAAATTAGCAAAAATGGGAATAAAACCAACAGAAGAACAACTAAAAATACTACGCAATAAGATTCAAGATAGAATTAAAAGTCTTAATTATATATCAGAAGAAGAACTTGAAAATCTTGCTCGAAAACTTATAAAATAAATAATATTATTTCATAATTTCAAAAAAATTAAATTTGGGAAAAAAATGGAAGAAAGATCTAAATGGTTTAATAATAAATTTTGGGTTTCACCATTCAATTATGAAGAAGATGTTAGAAATTCTTTTAATCTTCCCGATAGGGTTTATGTAAGAGATTCCACTATTCGTGAAGGTGAAGAAACTCCATGTGTATATTATACTTTAGATGAGAAGATTAAAATAGCTGAAAAACTTGAGGATTTAGGAGTTGAACATGTAGATTGTGGATATATTGGACATGTTCAAGATCAATGGGATTTAGCTAATAAAATCAAGGAATTAGGGATAAAGTTAAAAACTTATTCTCATTTAAGTTCAGATCCCTCACGATGGACAGCAGAAATCGAAAAATCTTTAGACGCAAAAATCGATTATATAGGGTTTGGAATTGTTTTGACAGAATGGCAGCTTCAATTATTTACTGGTGATAAAAAAATCACTCCAGATGTTATGATTGCTTTGATTCCTTCAGTTTTAAAACGAATAAAAAGATTTGGAGGACAAGCAATACTAGATTGCGTTGATGCTACTCGAACAAATTTTCCAATTTTGAAGAAAGCAATTGAAAAAGGAATAAGAAATGGAGTGAAAATGGTGATGCTCTATGATACTGTGGGGGCATGTAATGTATCTGCACTATCTTATTTGATAAAAAAATTGAAGCCAATTATAAGTGATATCCCACTTGGGATTCATGTACATGACGACTTCGGATTAGGCACGGCATCGACAATCGCAGCTATAGAACAAGGGGCAATATACATGGATTTAGTGGTAAATAAATTGGGGGATCGTGCGGGGAACACTTCTTTAGAGGAAGTTGTTGTAGCACTAGAAATGTTGTATGGCATTAACACAGGTATAGATCTTTCCAAATTATATGATATGAGTAGATATATCGAGAGAGTATCTGGTGTTCCATTACCTTATAATAAACCAGTTGTAGGCAGAAATACATTTCTCCATGAAAGTGAACTTCATGTTATGAGTGCTTTAGAAAAAGATAAGTTTTGGATGTGTTTTACACCTTATCGACCAGAAGTGGTGGGTCAAGAAGAGCAGTTAATTTTTGGGACTACAACATTACATGGAGATGCTATTAAAATGAAATGTAGTCAGATGGGCATTAAAAACATAAATAATTATTTAGATGAAATTTTAGCACAAGTTCATTCTATTATCATTAACAAGAAATTCATAACAGAAAAGGAATTAGAAGATCTAATTAATAGAATTATAAATTAACCATCTGTCTTTTCAGAATATAACAAAAGACAATTAAATAGTGGATTTTCTACTGTATTAGAAAACCTAATTTTAAAAGCATATTCTCTCATTTATTACTCAATTATATTACTAAAAAAAAAATGAAAATGGAATTTTTATGAAAATTTACAGATATAAAACATTTTTGGCTATCTTTATAGTATTTTGCGTTGTTTTACAGTTTTCTATTGTATATCCTAACTATTTTAATAATAATGATTTAAGAAACGAGTCCATTGTTATTTATCCTCAAGCCATTGACCGTACAGGAAAAGTATTTAGTGATTTAACTACATACGAGGAAAGCTGTTATATAGATAGAGATAATCCCGGTTTAAATAATCAACCTGATATATACATTCCAAATTATAATATTTCACATGCTAGATTACAATTTGAAAATATCTATGCTGTAAATTATACTAAAAATATTGAAACTGAGTCTACAGAATTTATTACAAGTTCTCTAAAAGAACCTACATACATTTATCAAAAGTTTTATGTTGAAACTGATCAATATGTAAATAATGTTAGTATCTTTATTCAAGACATTAATGATCCTACTGTATATACTCTTAATAATTCATGGGAAGTTGCTATACTTAATTGTTCAAATGATATATATGGTTCCCCAGATGAGGAAATAGGAGATCCTTTGATAAAACCTCATCCTCTGAATTATGCCGCTCATTGGGAAGTTTTTGATTTTAAAAAATCTGATCATGGATCAATATATTTAGACACTTCAAAAACAAATTATACAATTGAGGATAATATTATTAAATATTGGTTTGCCTTTAGAGTTAAAATTCCTGCTTCTGATGATATAGATCATCCTAAATTTCTCTATATTAATCCTGATGGTGGAGAAATAGATAATATTGGAGCGGGAGATACTTTTAAAAAGGGGACTGAATATTATGATAATTTTAGTCTAAATCATGTTCAGAGTTTTTTAGATGATCCCAGTATTATGAATGGAACAAGAATAAAAGGAGATCTAAGTTCATTTCAACAATTAGACAATAATAGATATCTTGCTCAAGCTGATACATATAATCTAACCTTAGCTATGAATTTTACACTTGCAAATATCTCTTCATTGGGAATTTCTTTCAATGATTTAGTAGATGTTATTGATAATCAGCCAGGGGCTCGTGCTTTTTGGAATATAGCTCACTTTGCATTAGTTTATTCATTCGATTTTTATCTAGCTATTAATGTAAGTGATTCTTCTAAAATAGATTTTAATGAATTAATGGTATATAACTGGTCAAGTAATACATGGTTTGATATAACTGATTGGTTTAACATTACAAAAAATATTGAAGAATTAGGTTATCTACGGTTATTTGATGGAGATTCAAAATATCTATTTATGAAATGGTTTATAAATAGCTCGCTTAATAATGCCGTCCAGTTTGCATTTATATATCATAGCAACCAACAAAATTTTAAAGTATCAATTAATCAATTTACATTCGAAGTTCATGAATTACATGATCTTCCTCCCGTAATGCCCTTTGATCCTATGGTTAGCGAGCTTTATTACCCTAACTCAGATTTATTAGTTAATGCTACTGAACCCAATCCTTTTGGAATTCAAGATTTAGATACTTTAAAATTAAATGATGATGAATATTATTGGGCACAAGCAGATACAAATAATCTTTCGATTGAATTTACGTTCAATCTAGTACCTTTCATAAATTTCTCAGATTTTGATAAGGATATTTATGATTGGATATTTCTATATCCAGATCCTATAATTCCGGCTATAGATTTTCGTGTCAGTTCTAATGTTAGTATTGAGAGTGTAAACAATCTAACTTATGCTGCCTTAGAACTATTTGTAGGAGATGCTGATCTACGTGATATTCCCCCCCGCTTAAAACAAGACGGTTGGATACCCATTACAGGTCCTCTGGATTTAGCTAATGCTAATGAAGTTTCTTTTGGAGACACTTTATATGCTAATGTAACCTGGATTTTTGTTCAATTGATGAAATCGAGTGGTGATAATTCGATAAAAGTACGGTTTAGATATAATGGAACTGCTGACTTTAATAATTTTAATGTTACTATTGATGAGGTTAGCTTTATAGTATATACCAAAAATGCAATATCTTCCGACCTTACTTCTAAAATTGGCTTTGGAATAAAAAATAGTTTATTAAAACCTTCTGACATATATTTACAAAACTTTGGGACAAACATTTTAGATAATGGGTATGGTAAAGGTGTTTGGGAAGGAGATATTGATGATGCTGTGATTTCTCAAGGATTTTTTGAATTCAATGTAACTTCACTTTGGCCTGTTATAAGATTTGATGTAAATATCACTTATGAGGTCTTTAAAATAATACCATATATAGAATTTATTGATAATCCTGCTTCTCAATATATGACGGGTTATACACTTTTTTCTGTTAGGGTTACCGAAGCAAACGGTAAGCCTTTAAGTAATTTTGAAATAATTTTTGAACTATTGAATGCAAATAATATTACCGTTTACGACACTACAGCTATATCGGATGAAGAAGGAATTGCAACAGCTTCATTTAATTTTGAAAATACAGGGAAAAGATTTTCTATTCGAGCTAGATATGCTGAAGAGGGATTATATATTAGTGCAGAAACATACTCCGGATATATCAGGGTTGTTAATGATTACATAATTTTCATGGATAATTTTCTCAGTGTTTTACCTTACATTATAATTGGATTGGCAGCGATAGTTTCTGTTGTGGCTGTAAGACAATATCGACATATACAATTGCGCAAGAGTTGGGCAAAAGAGGCTATGATTTTAGACGATTTGCTAAAAACTTCTCATATAATGATTATTCATAAAGATGTTGGAGTGTCTATCTATGATAAACAGATCTCTTTAGACATTGATGTGGACTTGATTTCTGGATTTTTACAAGCAATCTCAGCATTTAAAAGTGAAATCAAAAAAGAAAAAGAAGAAAGTATTATTAAAGGGAAAGGTTTTGAAATGGATTACTATGATTTTAAAATTGTAATTACCGATGGGGATTATATCCGTACAGCTTTAATCTTAGATGGTATACCTTCAGAGAAACTTAAGGAAAACCAATGGGCATTTACAGAGCATTTTGAGAAAAGATTTGAAGGCGATTTAAAGGAATTTACAGGAGATATTACTTCCTTTAGAAAAGCAGATGATTTAATTGAACGATATTTCAATATCTCATTAGTTCATCCTCTTCAATTAGGAAAACATTATGAAGTAATAAAAGTAAAAGGTTTGGATAAAGCTCTTTTGGAAGTTGCTGAACAAATCCAAAAAGAACGGAAATTCTTTTTTATTTCAAGTCTTTTAAATTTTGCATTAGCCGGCAGAAAAGCGTCAAAAGACGAAATAATAAGTGTTATCATTGATTTGAAAAGAAAGGGTCTAATAATTCCAGCAAACATAGAATAATTTTCAAAAAAAATTAATTTTTTTTTTCTATTTAGATTATGCATCTTAAATTCAAATTAAAATTTGACAAAGGGAATTTGATATTAAAAAAAACGACGTCCAAATCACCCTCAAACTAATATCAAGATTTATTAGAAGAGGTACTGGTACTTTACCTGAAGAATTACGTAAGAACATCAGTGTAATTCATTATTACAATGAAATTGTAAGATTTTGGAATAAATTGAATTTTATTGTCAAAAAAACAATTAAAGACCCTAACTCTCTTGAAATTGAGAAAATTCCTCAATACTTATATATTACTTATAGAATGTTATGGGAGCATGCCTCTGAGAAACGAATTGCTACTGAGTTAGAAGTGATTGATAAAGAATTCTTAAAAAGAGTTAGGACTTTTTCTTGGGATAAAGCTCTCATTCATAAGGATGAGAAAGAACGCCTTAGCATTTCAGCAGCTATCCCTAGTTTCATGATTGATCATCTCCTCCCCGTAATGAGTATTGATTTTCTTAGACGTAACTTCACAATTATGAACGGATTACAAAACGAAATTGAAATTGCAGTAAGAGTTAACAGACTTTCCATAAAACCAAGTTCCACAGATATGCCACAGCAAATCAAAGATAATTTCAAAAAGAATAAAATTGATTATCGTAAAGATATTGATATTCCAGAACTTTTTTGGATACCCTTATCACAAAAGAGTAGAGTTGTTAGAAATTCAATCTATCAAAATGGAAATCTAATTTTTCAAGACAAAGCTTCTGCAGCTGTAGTTCAAATATTATCACCTCGACAAGAAGATAAAGTATGCGATATGTGCGCTGCTCCAGGGATAAAAACAAGTTTAATAGCACAATATATGAAAAATGAAGGTAACATTTTAGCAGGGGAATTTCTTAATACGAGAACAAAAATAATGAAAAAATTGCTTAATCATTTAAATGTATTGAATGTACACATCATAAATACAGATAGTATCGTTTTTCCCATCCGGTTTCAAAATTATTTTGATTGCGTTTTACTAGATGCTCCTTGTACTGGTTCTGGAACTTTTTTAGCAAATCCAGAGTTAAAATGGCGCCAAAATGAAAAATTCTTACATCAAAATGTTGTTTTACAAAAAAAATTACTTGAAAGTGCTCTAAAACTCTTAAAACCTAATGGAATTTTGGTATATTCTATATGTAGTTTTTATCCAGAGGAGGGTGAATTACAAATTCTAAATTTTATAGATCAACTTGAGCCTCTAGATTTACCAAAGTGGTTCTCTCCGAGTTATAAAATTGAAAACAAAGTAATTAAGGGAACAGGAAGGTTGTATCCCTCAGTCCATCATACTCAAGGATTTTTTATAGGAAAATTCAAAAAAAAAAGATAATTACACTCATTATGTCAAAAAGGAAATTTTGGACGGTAGGTCAGATTGATGCCACTGGTGTGCGAGGCCCACATGAGAAGGAACTTGAAGATATTAGTAAAGCAAAAAACCCACTTTTTATAAATTTAGATATGGATCTCTTGAAAGATATCGTATATAATGAGCTTGGTGGTAAAATTGAAAATATTGGATTTAATGAGGATTGGGCAATTAGTATTGAAATGTTTCCAGAATTAGATATTCACATGGCTTATTCATATTTTGGAGATGAATTTGGTGATGGTATTGAAGCTGCGTTCAAATTTTACTTTTCTGGAAAGCGAGCTTGTTGGGTTCCTGGAGAGGATAGCGCTACTTTTATTGATATAGTTATGAATTTCATCGAAAGGAAAGTCAGAGGTCAAGAACCTTTTGAAAAGAATTATAGCATAAAAACGGATTTGATGGAAAAAGTCTTAAAGCAAAGAAGTGAACCATTTTCTCTTCTAAAAGAAGATGATAAAGAGAATTTAGCTACTTTTTTAGGAGCAAAGGTTTGGAAAATAGAAAATGAATGGCGAATAAAAAAAGAATTTTTCTCAGAAATTTTCATTGAAATTATTTGGGATAAAAATATATTAGATATTAAATTTTCAGGTGATAAACTTTCTAAAAATATAGATAGTTATCATGTGGAATTTGTAGGTATCTTTTTTCTCAATCACATACTTAGATTTATTACTGTAAGTAATATGGATAAAGATCTGCCTGATATATGTTACAAAATGTTCTCACGCTATTATACAAAAAACATCGGAAATTGGGACCACAGAATAAGATAAAATTAAAAAGGAATAGCAAAAAAAAATGGTTTAAATTGCTGTCCAAAGAATAGATCTTCCCTTTTTATCGGTACGCCTAATTTTCTTCGAATTTTCTAAATCTGCCATAATTTTCCAAATCTGAGAATTACTTAATTTAAAATATTTTCTCAATTCAGGAGTTGTCATTTTGGTACCATTCAATAAATTCGGGATTAGTCTTTTAATTTCTTCAATAGTATTTTCATCAGAGTCATCAGTATTCTTATCGTCTGGTTCCTCTATTTCCATTTCTGTTATTATTCTAGATGC
>Ga0114925_10001743_pt1 | contig 10904 bp, 9 predicted proteins | sample SumtaG_2_FD_87287 | JGI IMG/M metagenome (GOLD analysis project Ga0114925, IMG submission 87287) | Deep subsurface microbial communities from Indian Ocean to uncover new lineages of life (NeLLi) - Sumatra_00607 metaG | ecosystem: Environmental > Aquatic > Marine > Oceanic > Sediment | place...
AAGGAATTCAAACCCGTAACTAAATCCCCGGCCTGCCATAAAGTATGATGAGAGGGAAATGCCAGCTACAGGAACCATTTTTGTATTATAGCTTGTCTCTTTGATATTTAAAATGGATGTTCCGCTGAATATGGACACGTCCAATTCAAAATCTGCATTTTCACCTGCAAAAAGAATGAAGGGGATGGTGACAAGCAACAGGGCAATGGGGATTATATAAAGTTTTTTATTCATTCGTCTATAATTTTCTTGGTGCTATGAATTAAGGCAATTCATGAATTGATCTGCAAGTTATGTTGTAAGCAGCTTTTTCACGATTAATACAGCTTCCTCGGCATTCTCAGCTCCAATGATCTTTTTTGCATCTAATTCTAAAGAATCAATATTTAAAGATCTTCCAATGAGTTCCGCTGTAATTCCCGGAAGATTTTTCATAACAATAATCGGTTTCCCATACTGCCAGGCCATTGAAATTTCACTGAGAGTACCGCTCTCGCCTGATACGGCAATAACAGCATCTGCACAGCATACAATGATCATATTACGGGCATATCCGATCCCTGTAGGAATAATAATATCCACGTAAGGGTTTGCATCGCTTTTTCTGGTGCCTGGAAGAATACCGATAATACGACCTGAGTCTGGCCCGGCTTCTGCAAATGCCCCCCTGCATGCTGCTTCCATAACACCGCCAAGTCCCCCGCAGATAAGAGAGTACCCGGCAGTTATAATTTTTCTCCCGACTTCGTATGCCACATCTACGACAGGTTTTATTGCCCTGGATGAGCCAATTACTCCGATGAGTATCTTCATTACTATTCCACAGAAAATAAATATTTCACAGATATTAAGCAAATAATCCTGTTTTCCCTCTTAAATAATAAAAGAATATCAGATTATTAACGTAATGTAAAACAATAAATTATATCTACATTGACTTAATTGTCAAAATAAGTTATATTAATGTTTAATGAGGCTTGTCCACATTAGTACCTTAATACTGATTTTTTTGCCTTTTAGGCACAAACTTTAGTTTGCAAGAAAATATCTTTATAATCTTGAATGTGACTTGTCCCGCATTAGGGTTCAGAGCACAGATTATTAAAGGGAAAGGAGTAAAGATGCTCAATGTATATGAAGTGGGAGCCAAAGTTGTTTATCCTCTTCATGGTGTTGGAGTGATAAATAGTATAGAGGATAAAATTGTTTTAGGAGAGAAAAGATCATACTATATAATAAGGCTTGCAATATCTGATATGACAGTAATGATACCTACAGACAAATCTGATCAACTTGGCCTCAGGTTAGTTGTAAGGGATCAGGATGTTCGTAAAGCTCTTAAGCTTATCAATAGTGGAATTACTAAAATGGAAGAGGACTGGAAGGCACGGTATCAACAGAATTTTGAAAAGATAAAGAGCGGCTCCATTCTTGACGTTGCGGAAGTTGTCCGGAACCTCTTTCATAGGAATAGGATTAAAGAGCTGTCAATTATGGAAAAGAAACTCTATGAAAATGCATACCGATTATTGGTCGATGAAATTTCTTATGTTAAGGATATGGAAAAAGAAGAAGTTCAAAACATTGTTTCTGAGAAACTTAAAAATGGTATTTAAACCACAATAAAATCAGGCAGTGACAAAGAAGACAAGTAAAATGTATTAACCAACCCCCAGTCTATGCGTTTAAAACAATTTGTGAGAAATGGGGGATTAGAAGTTTCATCAATTCTCTGTTGTTTAGTTTCTCATGAATAAAATCTAATGTTACATTACTATATCTGGAGGAAAAAATTGGTCATTCGTATTCTATTTATTGTAATCGCAGTGGCGCTGTCTCTGATCTTTACTTACAACCTTAAGAATTTTTATATCTATCCGATTTCTGTGGTTATTTTTTCCCTTATTATTATTGGATTTGAGATGTACATAAAAAGGTTCCAAAGGGAAAATGTTTCAAAAATATTCAAAGGATTTATCTTTGGTTTGGTCCTGGGTGCAGCTTTTACGGCCATAGCGCGATCATTTGGATTGGAAATCACTGCTTTCTATAGGGCTCTCATTTATTTCTCATCTCTTTATATCGGCATTACCCTGATATCTCAACTTGATGTTGGATTGGGATTTATCCAGCCACAGGCTTCTAAAGGTATTACTTCAGAAATCCTTAAAATCCTTGATACCAGTGTGATTATTGACGGAAGGATCGCTGATATAATTGACACAAAATTTATCGACGGTGTCCTTGTAGTACCGAAGTTTGTGCTGGATGAGCTACAACAGATTGCAGATTCATCCGACTCTGTAAAGAGGTCGAGAGGGAGGCGCGGCCTTGATGTATTGAACATGTTAATGAAAGATAAAGAAACTCTCCTTCGAATTACCGATCAGGACTTTCCGGAAACTGCTGATGTGGATTCAAAACTTGTCAAGCTGGGCAAGGCACTGGATGCAAGGGTAATTACAAATGATTTTAACCTTTACAAAGTGGCGGAAATTCAGGGTGTTACTGTACTCAATATCAATCTTCTTGCAAATGCATTAAAACCGGTTGTGCTTCCTGGAGAAAAAATGAAGATTGTTGTAATAAAAGAGGGGAAAGATCCAGGGCAGGGAATCGGGTACCTTGATGATGGAACCATGGTTGTTGTTGATTCTGGAAAGAAATATGTGGGGGATGAGATATTTGTTTCTGTTACAAGTGTTCTGCAAACACCTGCCGGAAGGATGATTTTTACAAAATATGAACATGGATGAGCCTGGAACTCTATATATTGTAAGTACCCCTATCGGCAATCTGATGGATATTACTCTAAGGGCTCTTGAAATTTTAAAAAGTGTTGACTGTATCGTATGTGAAGATACGAGGGTAACATTAAAGCTTCTGAACAGGTATGAGATAAAAAAGCACCTGGTGTCATTTCATTCAAAAAGCAGTGGGGGGGTATTAAAAAAGATTAACAGGATCATGCTGGAAGGAAGTAATATCGCTCTTGTATCAGACAGCGGGACTCCTGTTATTTCTGATCCAGGGAGCAAACTTGTCCAGTACCTGTTAAAAAATGGTACAACAATAGTTCCGGTTCCGGGCCCTTCTTCTGTCCATACTGTTCTCATGGCTTCAGGGATATCCCTGTCTGAGTATACATTTATCGGTTTTTTATCAAGCAAGAAATCCCGAAGGAAAAGAATGCTTGAAAACCTGAAGAATTTCAAAACTACCTATGTATTTTTTGAATCACCGCACAGAATTATTGCCTTTTTAGAAGATGCCTTAGAATCTTTTGGTCATGTACAGGGCTGTGTTGCTAAAGAGATGACTAAAAAGTTCGAAAAGTACTACAGGGGTGAGATTTCCGATATTATTGGCATGATGAAGGCGGATGGTATTAAGGGTGAATATACAATAGTTATTGACAATAGATAAAAAGCGGGTTATAAATATAGTTTTACTTTCCACTGAGGAATTGGGGGTAGAGCAGATATTATTTATTATAATTTCTTAGTGTCTCTGTGGCTAGTACATTAATACCGATTTTCTTGCCTTTTAGGCACAAACTTTAGTTTGCAAGAAAATCTTTATAATCTTTAATGTGGCTTGTCCACATCAGTACCTTAATACCGATTTTCTTGCACAATAGGCAAGAAAATCTTTATAATCTTTAATGTGGCTTGTCCACATCAGTACCTTAATACCGATTTTCTTGCACAATAGGCAAGAAAATCTTTATAATCTTTAATGTGGCTTGTCCACATCAGGTTAGTGTAAGCTTTCTGTAAGACAATCTGCAGGTAGAGAAGTGGGGGTCTTCTCTCAGAAACCTGAATATTGGTTGTTATAAGTGCTTAAGATTATTCATTTTTAATCCGATATAAGTTATAAGAAAAGGAGTAAAGGTAGATGACAATAGATAGAATCGGCCCATTAAATAAGATTCTAACAACAAGCACTGAAGTTAAGTTAAAGAAGGGCAGCAAAACATCGAAGGGTGACATAGTAGAGTTATCTCCTGAAGCGAAAAAGATGGCTGAATTTTCTCAGGTAAAGGCAAAGGTAGAAGGAGTTTCCGATGTAAGAAAAGAGCTGACACCCCAGAGGATAAAAGCACTGAGAGACAAACTCGAAAATCCTGATGAGTATCTTACAAAGGAAGTTGCGGAGAAAATTGCGGAAAAAGTTGCAGAATCTTTTGGTATAAAATGAGGCTTGATAGAGGGGCTATTATTTACTGATATAATTAAATATTATTTTTTAATAAATGGCACATTAAAACCACATGACCCAAAGCCTACTTTATAACTTATTTTGAAGGCGGAGATATTCTCCGTCTTTTTTATTGTGAGGATACAGTGAGTATTTTTGAGTTTTCTATTCCGACAAATATTAAGTTTGGTATAGATGCGATTGCACGGCTTGGACATTTTGCAAGTAACCTGGGAGACAGGGCAGTTCTAGTTGCTGAAAATATGTTAACCCATGCCGGGGTTGTCCGCAATATAGAGAATATTCTTAAAGGGAAAGGGATTGAAGCTATTATATACGATGGGATTTTTCCTCATTCTGATTCCAGAGTGATTGATGAAGTTACACTTATAGCAAGGAAGTCAAAAGCAAACGTTATAATAGGAGTGGGGGGTTCGAGGACATGTAATGTTGCAAAAGTAGTTGCCTTCCTATGTGAAAATGAAGGTGAGGTTTCAGATTATATTCATGGTAAAGAAGGGAATGGACACAGGGTGCCATATATTGAAATTCCAACAACATTTCGAGAGGTGTATGCTTTAACGGATTCTGCCTTTGTAAATGATGCGTATGATCAAACAAATAAAGTGCTTACCCTGAACGGACTGGGCGCAGACGTTCTTATAAGTGACCCTGCCATTATGTCCGTTATGCCTATTAAAACAGCAGCATATGTTGCTCTTGATATCCTCGCCCTTTCCATTGAAGGATACATTTCCCTAAAAGTAAATCCGCTTGTTGAGCCGATTCTTTTAAGAGGGGTGGAAATTGTATTTTACAACCTTATCAATTACATACAAAATCCTCATGATGTTAACATCAGGGAAAAGCTCTGTACAGCAGGCCTGTTTACTTCGATTGCGAATATCATTACTGGCTTCGGTATAGGTTTTGCCATCTCAATGGGCATGAATGGTAAAAAACGAATTTCAAAATCGATTGTAACGTCAATTCTTATGCCATTTGTTATGGAATACAACCTCTCTGTATCTGCTTCAAGATTGGCAAAAATAGGTCGTGTTATGGGAAAAAATATTGAGAATACCCCCGAAACTGATGGGGCATATCTGGCTATTGAAGCTATTAAGGAGTTTAAAGAGCATATTGGTATTGATCTTACGCAAAAAATAAGCCAGTTCGGCCTCAAAAAAGATGACCTTGCAGAAGCTGCTGAAATTGCAATCCGGTTTGAAGACATTAATACTGTTCCAAGAAAGGCCTCGTTTGAAAATCTTATGGAAATACTTGAGAAAGCGTATTAATAGGGGCAACCCGTTTGCCTGTCACCATCGAAAGTGGTTGCCAAAAATATTCCAGCTAATATTCATAGTACCATGCTTCTGATCAGGGCAGGCAACAGGGCTGCCCCTACACCCCATCCAAAAACATGGGAATGAGGGCAGGTTTGCAAACCTGCCCAAAATGGGTAAAGCTATATACCTGAATTCTTAAATTGATAATACCATTGGGCGCTTTCTTTTATCCCATCTTTTGTAGTATATGGCGGGTCGTATTTTAACAGCCTTTTTGCTTTTTCAATGCTGAAACTGAAATCTTTTCTCACCTGTGCTATCAGAGGAGATGTAATAAGAGGCTGTTTTTGTGATTTAAAGATTTTATAGAATTTCTCAATGATAGTTATTATATAGTAAACCGGCATAGCTGGTACCGGAATACGGGGCGGTTTGCTGTTTACTTTTTCTGCAATCATTGATAAGAAATCTCTCCATGGTATATCATTTCCATCACTTATATTATAGGCCTCACCTGCACCTTCTTCTGTATGGATTGCTCTTTCTACTGCAAACACAAGGTTTTTCACATAGCAGGGGGAGGTAAGCGTTTTCCCGCCTTTTGGCCAGGCAATAAGGCCATTTTCAATTCCTCTGATAAGAGGGAATGTAATTGTTATGTCAAATGGTCCAAAAACTGTAGCCGGTCTGAAAATAACGATTTCCATCCTGTCTTTAAAACTCATTACCTTTTCTTCTGCTATTGTTTTTGTAATACAATAATTATCATGAAAGGGGCGTAATTCTTTTTCCTCTGAACTATTCAGATTTCCATTAAAGCCGTACACAACGGCGGAGCTAAAATAGATGAACCTCTTTACACCGCCCCTAACAGAAGCCTGCAGAAGATTAACTGTTCCCTCAACAGTGGACTTATAATAATCCTCATAAGTTCCCCAGAAGTTCATTTTCCCCGCTGTATGTATAACCGCATCGAATCCACGGATAATTTTATCCATGGGATCGTTAATTGAGGCATAAATAAGATTGTAGCGGTTGGGCGAAAGCCTGAATAGGTTGGATGTTTTTCTAACAAGGCCTGTTACATTATACTCTTTTTTTTCAGAAAAATATTTTAAAATATGAGACCCGATGAACCCGTTTGCGCCTGTGATAAGAATATTTAGTTCTTTTGACATTTTTTTATTGAGTAAAACAGGGTTTTATTATATTCTTGTAAAATAATAGCAGTTTTATCTTTCTTAAAGGAATATATATGGAAAGCGCACAGATTAAACCGGTCAAAACAAGTACGGATTTAAAAGTATTTTTCAATCTTCCACGAAAGCTCTATAAGGATGATCCGAATTATGTTGAGCCCCTCAGGATGGATTTAAAAAAGATGTTTAATAAGAAAAAAAATCCTTTTTTTAAACACGGGGATGCCCAGGTCTTTCTTGCCTATAAAGGGAAGAATGTGGTGGGAAGCATTACCGCAATTCATAATAGGTTGTACAATGAGTTTCACAATGATAAAACCGGCTTCTTCGCCTTTTTTGAATGTGTAAACGATGCAGAAGTGGCTCAAAAACTCTTTACAGCGGCTGAAATGTGGCTTAGAGAAAGGGGACTGAAACAAATAACAGGGCCTTTAAGCTTTAGTACGGAAACCATTTCACCAGGTTTATTGATCAAAGGTTACGAGTATCCTCCCTATCTTTTAACGGCCCACACGCTTTCCTACTATCCTAATCTGGTTGATAATGCAGGGTTTATCAAGGCTATGGACGTTCTTGCATTCAGGATACCCATTCAACAGGAGATTGATAAAAGGCTGGTTGAGCTTGTCGAGAAAGTAAAAAAAACCCGAAATATTTCGATTCGTTTCTTTGACCCAAAGAATTTCTGGCGGGATGCAAAAATCATAATTGATATATACAGCATTGCATGGAAGGACAATTGGGGTTTTGTTCCTCCCACAGAAGAAGAGTTAAATGATATAGTGCGGAGTTTAAAGCAGATCTATATCAGGGAGCTTACCCAGATAGCGGAAATTAACGGTAAACCGGTCGGATGGGGGATAACCCTGCCGAATATTAATGAAGCTCTCAAACATATAAACGGAAGGCTGTTTCCATTCGGGATTCTCAAGCTTCTCTACTGGGCAAAAAAAATAAAAGGATTACGAATGTGGGGACTGGGAATTCTTCCCGAATACAGGAAAAGAGGTGTGGATGTCATGCTCTATTATCACTCACTAATAGAGGGACAGAAGCTTGGTTATACTGATGGCGAGCTGTCCTGGGTATTAGAAACAAATACAGATATTATAAATGTCGCCCGCCTTGTAAAGGGTGAAGAGTATAAGCGGTACAGGATATATACAAAAAATCTGTGAAATTGAATGCTGTCATTTTGGAAAAAACAAAAGCGCCCCCAGATAACAAAATAGGGCAATCATACCTGTTAGAAGCAGACCAATGTTAGAAGCAATAATTACTGCCCCGGTTGAAGCAATTACCGAAAGGTATCCGTTTATAGACCACGCCCATGGGATCGAATAATCCTTCCTTTTTCTTAGTTCACCGATTGCAGAAGGAAAAGGAATTCCCATGGCAAACCCGAGGGGGCATATAATGAATAGTGAAATAATTAATTTTAGTAAAAGAGACGCCTTGAAAAGAGAGATATATAAAGTATCACCAGCAAGGAGAATGAGAAGAACATATCCTACTATAAAAATTATCGCATAACTGACAGCCATTTTTCTGTAAGCCTCAAAATAATCTGAGAAAAAACTTCCAATCCCTGAAAAAATTAACAATGCTGCAATAATTATTGAGCTTGAATAAACAGGATTAGCAAGGAATCGTGTAAACTTTTTTATGAGCACTATCTCAATAAACATATATGAGATTGCGATTGAGCTGAAGTAAAAAATAATTTCTACTTTTTTCCTTTTTATTCTTTTTCCAGAAAAAAGAAACGGCACTATTATTAAAATAAATGCAAGGATGATGGATATGATAAATGTGGAAAATAAAATTAAATAACCTCCTTCAACAACAAGAATCCATTTGCGTCCCATCTCTTTAAAGAGGCGGGGTAATTTATTTAATTTAAAAAAGTATGAAAAGTACGGCCTTCCGTCTGTAGTATGTTTCACGTTAAAAAGATAGTTCTTTGTGAAAATATCAGGATTCTTGAATATCTGCATAATGCTTTTATAATAATATGCATCTTTTACTATATTATACCGGTTTGTTTCCTCTTTGCTTATACCAGGATAATACACAAGATCAAACAACATGCGCTCACAAAAGGTCTTTATTTTTCCAATTTCTTCATCAGTGAAAGGGAGCTTTTTAATTAATACAGTCCCTGTTGACCAGCTTCTAATCACAACAATGTTTTTCAGAGGATCAATGCCGTTTTTATCAAGCGCATGTTTTGCAAGATTGACCAGTTTAAGAAGGCTTCTCGGGGGGTATTTTAAAAGAACAGTTACAGATATAGTACCTTTTTCATGAATATGTGTGAGATAATCCTGAAAAGCCTGGGTTGTGAGATTATAGTTTGTATCTGTTGCATAGATTCCTCCTATTGAAGATACCAGACTGTCAGTTTCTGAGATCTCGATAATGTCCCACCTGGCATCCGACTGGTTCAGATAGCACCTTCCATTATTTTTTATTATATCAATATTATTTTCATTGAAAAAATTGTTATTGTAATCTTTGAATGTATCTTTTAATAAGTGCCCAAGCTGAGGGTTTTCTTCGGCAATAACAATACTCCTGGCAGAATTCAGAAAGGCACGTTCTGCAGCAACTCCTCCTCCAAGACCTATAAGAAACACAGAAGGGCAGTTGTAAAGTAAATACGCAGCAGATTGAGTTTGAAAATGAAGATAGTGTACTGATTTTTTACCGTCGGTTCTGTCAATCGCTGACAGGGTGTCTCCATCAAGAAAGAGCCCCAGTTGATCAGGGATACTGCCGTCAAAGGACAAGCTCAGGCCGGGTGCTGTTCTTATTTTAGAGCTTTTTACTACCTCAAGTGTACCGAAAGGGCTTATTTTTCTGTGGATCCTCTTTGCATCCGGCAGGTTTAGTGCAAGTTTTATCCCTTTGTAAGGGAGTATATTAATACTGCCCTTAAATAGAGAGGTATATCCTGAGAAAATAAGTATAATCACGATAATAGTAAGCTTATAATTCGGATTTAAAGAAAAGTACAACAGGATAAAAGAGAATGATGCAAACAGCATGGGAACAATAAAAATTCTGTTCGAGGGTATAAGGTAAAAACTTACAAGTATGGCGAATATACCAAAACCCGAACCGGTAAGATTAAAAAAATAGGCTCTGCCAGCCTTTTCCACTGTAAATGCCAGCACGATAAATGTAGATCCGGCTATAAAGGGAACAGTATAGATGAAATATCGAATGAAAAGCCGTATAAGCTGGTTTTTGTCCCATACGATTCGTAACGGGTCGAAAGAGATTTCCTTTGAGATGTAGTATCCGATACCAAGAAAAAAAATGAAAAGAACAGCAGAGAACATGGATACTTTCCGTTCTTTCCCGTTGAACCTGGTCTTTAACAAAAAAACCAGGGTGCCGCCCCCTCCAAATCCGGTGAGGGCCAGGGCTATTGCTGTGAAGGTAAAGTTCCCGAAGCCTTCAATCCTCAGTACTCTCATTAATGAAATTTCCATGGCAAGCAATGCGGACGATATAAAGAAGAGAGACAGATGATAAGGTGTTACATTTTTCATGTTATAAATTAGAAGGAATCGATAATTTCCCGTGTGAAGGGCACAAAAACTACCGGTATGATATCATGAACACGTATTTCTTCTTTCTCATTTTTTTCAACCAGCTTTAAAATCTGTGTGAAGTAGGGCTGGCCCACAGGGATGCACATCTTCCCCCCCTTTTTTAGCTGCTTGATAAGAGACGGAGGTATATGATCTGCAGCTGCGGTAACAATGATTGCATCGAATGGGGCATACTCCTCCCACCCGTAGTATCCATCACCGAACTTTACTTTGATATTATCGTATCCGAGTCTCTTAATAAGGTTTTCTGCATTTAATGCTAGCGGTTTGATTATCTCAATAGTATAGACATTTTTTACGATATGTGAAAGAATGGCGGCCTGGTAACCCGAGCCCGTTCCTATCTCAAGAACAGTATCATCCTCATCGACTGACAAAAGCTCTGTCATAATCGCGACTATGTAAGGCTGAGAAATCGTTTGCCCATACCCGATAGGTAGAGGATGGTTTGCGTATGCCTCTTTTTTATACTTATTCGGAACAAACTCCTCACGGGGAACTGTGAGCATACTGTCAATAACAGCCTGATCACGAATCCCTGCTGAAATGATATGTATTCTAACGAGTATTTCTCTTTGATTTTTGTA
>Ga0114925_10001744_pt1 | contig 10898 bp, 10 predicted proteins | sample SumtaG_2_FD_87287 | JGI IMG/M metagenome (GOLD analysis project Ga0114925, IMG submission 87287) | Deep subsurface microbial communities from Indian Ocean to uncover new lineages of life (NeLLi) - Sumatra_00607 metaG | ecosystem: Environmental > Aquatic > Marine > Oceanic > Sediment | place...
CTGGTCCCCGATGTTGATTCCTCCTGCACTCAAAGTGGCCACTACACAGTCCACGCCGCCGGGACACACCGGGCAGCCTTCGGGGAGCCCGGTCAGCTCCGCTCCCTGTTTGTTTACCTTGCCCACCACTTCCCAGGACTCGCTGAGCTTCTCCGGAAAGAAGCTCCTGGGAATGTCCATGGCCTGGAGAAGCTCGGTGGAAAAATCCCGCTTCTGCAAATCGAAGATCCCACCGATGTTACCGGCAGAACAATAGTCTAGGGAAGTAAACCCGGTCAGTCTGAAGATGCAGTAACCGTAGGGGGTCATCAGCTGATGGATCTTCTTCCAGACCTCCGGTTCGTTGTTCTTTATCCACAGGATCTTGTTGAATCCGTGATAGGAATCGACGTAGTTCCCTGTGATCTCAAAGACTTTGTCCGCGCCGATGGTTTCCATGACCCAGCCGACCTCCTTGGTGGCCCGACGGTCCATCCAGATCAGACAGGGTCTCAAAGGCTTGCCATCCCGGTCACAGGGTATGCCGGAGCCGCCGTAGAGCCCGCTGATACAGGCCCCCGCCACCATCTCTGGCGGTATGTCGGCCTTGATCAAGGCGTTCTTGATGGTCTTGCACACCGCCTCAAACCAGACCTCCGGCCACTGCTCCGCCCAGAGGGGTTGAGGGGTAAGGACGCCGTACTCGGCGTAGTCGTTGGCCAGGATCCGTCCCTTCAGATCCACAACAACGGACTTGGTGCCCAACGTACCGATGTCGGTGCCCACAAAATAGACTTCCTTCGCCATGAGCCGTTCCCCCTTGCTATTTACTCTTGCATCACCGGCGGTCAGTTCTCCAGGTAGCCGATCACGGTCCGCGGTTTAACCACCTGTCCCGCATCCTTGACGATCTGTGCCAGCTTCCCCGAATCTGCAGCCTCAACCGAAAGGGTAGCCTTGTCCGTTTCGACCTCTAGAAGAACCTCTCCCGCTTCGATCGGATCCCCCATTTTTTTTAACCATTTGTTGATCGTGATCTCTTCTTCCACGGTTTCCCCGAACTGGGGCATGACGATTTCTATCATGGCTAGCTTTTCCGAAGCATCTCTCGAATACACTCCGCGATCCTGTCGACACTTGGAATGACGAAGTTCTCCATGTTGGTCGTATAAGGGATCGGTGTCGGAGCGGTGCCGAGGCGTCGATACAACACCGGAACGGCGGTAGATTCCGCCATTCCGGCGATCACCTCGTTCGCCCATCCGCCGGTGGGTTGACACTCCTCCACCACTAGAATCCGTCCAGTCTTGTGTACGGACTCCCTAATCGTTTCGATGTCGAGGGGAACCAGGGTCCGCGGATCGATCACCTCCGCTTCGATTCCCTCTTTCTGCAGCTGTTCGGCCGCCTGCAGGGCCCTGTGCAGCATCAGCAGGTTGGCCACCACGGTCACGTCCTGGCCCTCCCGCCGTACCGCGGCCTTTCCGAAGGGGATGGTGTAGGGTTCGTTTGGAACCGGCTGGTTGAGGCTTTCCAACTGACCGTTTTTTGTTCCCCCGAACGAGTAGAGGAGCTTATGTTCATAGAACAGCACGGGATTCTCATTTCGGATCGCTGCGATGAGCAGGCCTTTGGCGTCGTAGGGGGTGGAGGGGGTGACGATGTACAGGCCCGGCACATTCATGAAGATGCTCTCCGTGCACTGGGCGTGCTGGGCTCCCCTGCGATTGGCCCCGACAGGAAGCCGGAAGGTGATCGGTACGTCGACCTGGCCGGCGGACATATAGCACAGCTTGGCCGCCTCATTGACGATCTGGTCCATGGCGCAGAAGACAAAATCCCCGAACTGGTATTCCACAATCGGACGCAGACCGCTCATGGCTGCACCGATGGCCAGGCCGGTGAAAGCAATTTCCGAGATGGGAGTGTCCAGGACACGCTTCTCTCCAAAACGATCCACTAGACCACGGGACACGGAAAAACCGCCGCCGATTCGGACATCCTCGCCGATCAGAAAGACCTTTCCATCCGCCCCCATTTCCTGCTCGATGGCTTCCCGTAGCGCTTCGACGGTTCTCAAGCATCTCTCAGCCATCTTTGTACACGTCCTCCAGCGCCTTCATTCCTTCAGGTTCCGGCGAAGACAAGGCGAACTGCGCCGCCACTTCGATCAGCTGTTCTTCCTCCGCTGCAAGGTCGCTGCACCCTTTGTCATCCAGATAGCCCCGTTTCAAAATCGCCCTGCGGCAGAGTATCAGCGGGTCCCGCTGCATCCATTCTTTCACCTCTTCCTCATCCCGGTAGGTAGCCGGATCAGTGCGGGAATGCCCGCTGTGCCGGTAGGTTTTGCACTCGATGAAACTGGGACCTTCACCCCGACGGGCTCTGTCCACCGCCTCGGAGGCGCATAAATACACGGCCTCGACATCGTTGCCGTCGACAGTCGATGCAGGCATACCGTACAATTTTGCTTTCTCCGAAAGTTTCTCTACGAGAGTAGCACTTTGAATCCTGGTACTCACGGCGTAGAGGTTATTCTCGCAGACGTAGACCACGGGGAGCTTCCACAAAGCAGCGAGATTCATCGTTTCATGAAAAGCCCCGATATTGGTTGCTCCGTCTCCAAAAAATCCCATGGCCACAGAATCCGAGGCATCGTACTTGAAGGCGAAGGCGATCCCTGCCGCTATTGGGATCCCTGCACCTACGATCGGAAGGCTCGGCATGATCCCGACCGGAGGATCGGCCAGATGCATCGATCCGCCTTTGCCGTGGCAGCAACCGTCGGCTCTGCCCAAGATTTCCGCCAGCAGTTTCTTCGGATCCATGCCTTTGGCCAGGGCCTGGCCATGGGGCCGATGGGTGAGCATCACCCTATCGGTCGGCCGCAGACAACTCGTGGCTCCGACGGCAACCGCTTCCTGTCCCGTAGAAAGATGAATCGTACCCGGAACCAGACCCCTCAAAAAAAGCTGAGTGACCTTGGCTTCGAAGGCACGGATCCGTACGATCTTGCCGTACATCTCGATGAGGAGCGATTTTGACAGTTTGTTGCACTGTGCTGCCTGGTTCATCCCTACTCTCAACTTTCCCAACGCGTCCCTGAGCCTAGAAAAATCTCAGCCAGCCGTCTTCCCACTTCGATCGGTTCTACCGCGATCGGCCGGATCCACGAGGCATCCAGTCCCTCGATGGGAAGGGGCAGGGCGAGGAAAAAAACGCGCTTCTCCTTCAGTTTGTCCAGATTGTTCATGTCCTCAATGATCAGAATCCCACGACCGAGAAGCTTGCGGTGGTTCACCTCGTGAGTGTCGATAGACCTATTCTCAAAACCGGAGCAGTCGATTCCCAGGGCCTTGATGCCTCTCTCGATCAGCCAGTCCACAGCTTCTGTTTCAATATAGGGCCGCCGATACTTCGGCGTTAGGTAATGTCGACTCAATCCAGTGCGGATCAGCAGGATATCCCCGGCCTCGATGTGCGCTCCCCCCTCGATCATCTCACCCCGGCTGATCGGCTGATCGGCCTTTTTGTCAGAGAAGTCCACCACCGCGGCCGGGCCGATCAAAGAGCGCGGATCCAAGTCGGCAACCTGGGCGCCCTCCTTGAAGGCGTGGTACGGCGCTTCTACGTGGGTCCCCACGTGGGTGCAGGCTTCGACATCCGTCATGATGTACCACTCCCCCTCCGGGACTCTATAGTTGGGGAGGTACTCTTCGACGGAACGAGATCTGACATCCAGGATAAAGCGCTGCTTGCCTGGAGTCATACGGTGGGAGAGCTCGATGATGCGGGGTCCGTCAGCTCTCTTTCTTTCTTCCTTCATACATTCCAGCCATCGCATCACAGCGTGTTTAGAATTCTCTCGGCCGTTTCGGTGTCGGTTACCAACGCCTTGGGAATCCCCACCCTACAGGCGGCGATGATCGCCGCGACTTTGTCACTGCCTGCAGCTACGGCGCACACTTCTGGTATCTTTACCAGCTGAGCAAGCCGTATCCCCAGGATCCGCTTGGCAACAGTGGCATCACAGTCCTCTCCTCGCTTATCGAAGAAATGGCCGCAGATATCTCCAACGCAACCGCTCTCGGACAACAGCTCGACTTCCTTTTCTTTGAAGAATCCGCACTGCATCAACGGGTTGTCGGGGGTTACGGTACCGATACCGACCACGGCTATGTCCAGCTCATCAAAGCGTTTTACCACATCGGCCACGATCCTGTTCTTCAGAAGTCGGAGGAGCTCTTTTTCGCTGGGGAAAATCGCCGGACCGTGGATGACGTGGCAGGTCCCTTCCAGCCTGGAAGCCGCGTTGCGGGCAATCACGTCTGCCTGAATATCGATCTCTGTGGGACTGACCCCACCCATCAGCTGCACCACCTCAATGCCTTCGGCGGTTTTCTTCAAGAAGGGAATGATTTCGGAAACCGACCTCCCGCCAGAAAATCCTATCCGGGTTCCAAACTTGATTTGGGAGGATATCCAGGCTGCAGCGGCAAAACCCAGCTCTTTGCGCACAATCTCCGGGCGTCCGGAGGTGGGGGTCAGTACCACGGCATCGATCTCAAGCTTCTTCTCCAGATCCCACGATAGGTTCTCTGCATTCTGGGTATATTCCTCGGGAGGTTGAACCGTGAACCTCACGATACCCAGTTCCCGCGCCTTCTGAAGCATGCGAGTGAGAGTGGCCGGGGACAAACCTAGATCTTCCGCTACCTCCCGCTGGCTCAATCCCATCTCATAGCAGAGACGGGCCGCTTCGAATATCTGTAGTGTTTTACGATCCATAGTCGTCAACGAAGCTCCGGCAGCGCATCCGCTTCCACCTTGAGCATGGTCTCCATCATCTCTTTGGCCCTGCTGTAACTGTCCACGATCGGATCGATGAGCAGAGCTTGAAGAAGAAGATGCTTCGCTTTCTGCCGGTATGCTTCGACCAGAAGCTTCATGATAGAAATCTGCAGTTGGCACATGCCGGCAATGGCTTCCGGCAGAGGACCAACGGAAACCGGCTGTATTCCCTGGGCGTTCACTATCAGGGGGACCTCCACCACTGCATCTTCGGGTAAATTGGCCACGGCAAATCCTCTGTTTACCACGTTGCCGGCAAGCTCCCGACGATTTCGGTCCAGTTCAATATCGCAGATAATCGGAATGGCCAGCTCCTGGGATGGATGGGTGAGATCCGTTTTAAAGAAAACATCCTTGGTCGTGATTGGAATTTTTCCGTCCAGGAAATCATCGATCCGTTTGACCAGATCCATAGACCACAGTTCGTAGCTGGGCATATCCCGCCTGCCTTCCAGAAGATAGTCCAGATCCGTCCCTGTTGAGCTCAGACGTTGAGAAACCCCGCCGATCCCCCATTCCACGATCTTGGGACCGGCAAGCTCGTGGGCGAAGCCCAGGTACTCCCCCGGATGACTCGGTGCCGGATAGGTGATGAGCCCGAAGATCCGATACAACAAGGCGGAAAAACCGTTAGTGTCCCATTGATAGCTGTCTACCACTTTGTCGAGCTCCGGGTACAGATCCTTTCCCATTGGTTTTTCCCGAATCTGCAGGGCCCAATGAAAATGATTTATCCCTCCAACTGTGAGCTCGACCTCCGCCGCCGGTCTGCCCAAGGCTTCACTGATCCGATTTAGCGTATGAATGGGGCCGTGACACAGGCCTACCACCTTGACTCTAGTGAGCTTGCTCACTCCCAAACAAACTCTGCTCTCCGGATTGCTGAAGTTGATGAGCAGAGCCTCGGGGCACAGCTTCTCCATATCTTTGGCGATCGGAATCATCTGATTCAGGCTGCGCAAGGTGTGAAAGGCGGCCCCGGGACCTGCACCTTCGCCAAAGGTCTGTCGGAACCCGTACGAACAGGGAATATAGAAGTCCTTCTGCCAGTAGTCCCACCTCCGCACCGCCACGGAGGTGATCACATAATCGGCTCCATCGAGGGCTTTTTTTCTGTCGGAAGTGGATTTAACAGAGTAGGGTACTTTGTAGTGCTCTTTCAACTTCTCTGCCAGACGATGCATCCTGTCCAGCGCCGCTTCATCGACATCGACCAGGGCAATGGTGACATCGAACTGCCGCAGCTCCTCTGTTGCCATGATGTCGGCGATCGTGCCCTGGCCAAAACCGGCGCTACCCGCTCCGATCAATACGATCTTCAGTTTTTTCATCTATTCTCCATTTCGTTCAACTTTCCGTTCCGCACAACGCCACGATACCATTGGAAGCTCTGCTTGGGAATCCGTTCGAGGGTTGTATAGTCCACGTAGGCAAGCCCGAACCGTTTGGACAACCCCAGGTCCCACTCCAGGTTGTCCATTAGACTCCAGACTGAATAGCTGCGAATCGGGATGCCTTCCTCGATCGCCCGGTGGACGTAAGACAGGCACCGAGACAGGAAGGCGATGCGCTTTTCATCCCGAATCGTACCGTCTGTCTCGATCCTATCGTCCAGGGGTATGCCGTTTTCGCTGACGTAGATCTCACGGGGTGAGTAATCCTCGTGAACCCGCTTCAGCACCTCGTAGATGCCCTGCGGATAGATCTCCCAGCCCATGTCATTGGCCTGCTCAGCTAGAGGCTCGACCATCTCCACTTCGAGCAGGCTCTCCTCGCTCCGTTTTACCACAAAGCGGCTGAAGTAACAGACCCCCAGAAAATCGAGGGGTTGGGTTATGATACGCGCTTCCTGAGTGTCGAGTTGGGGAAAATCCGTTCCCTTTCTCCGGTACCACTCCAGCATATCCTCGGGAAAGCAGCCCCGGAACAGCGGATCGAGAAACCACCTGTGGAAGTAGCCGTCGTAGCGGTGTTGGGCTTCCAAGTCCTCCGGATTGTCGCCGGCCGGATGCACGGGAAAAAAGATCGTGGAAAGGCCGATCTTCCCTGCGATACTCTCTTCCCGAAAAGCCTGGACGGCCAGACCATGGGAGAGCAGGATCTGCCTGGAGACCTCCAGGGCGCGCTTCAGTTCTCGAACCGCAGGCGGATGCTCCCCTTCGAAGTAGGAGAGCAGCGAAGGCACAAATGGTTCGTTGTGAGTGATCCACAGGCGTACCCGGTCCCCCAGCTCTCTGTACCAAGTCCGGGCATGCTCAACAAAATGCTTGGCCGTATCCTGGTTCTCCCAGCCCCCCTTGTCCTGAAGGGCCTGAGGAAGATCCCACTGGTACAGAACGAGGAAGGGCTCGATCTCGTGTTCAAGCAGGGCGTCGATCAGCCGGTTGTAGAAATCCACTCCCTTGGAGTTCGGCTTGCCCGTTCCCTGCGGGAAGATCCGCGGCCAGGAGACGGAAAAGCGGTAGGTGTTGATCCCCAGCTCCGCCATCAGCTCGACATCTTCCGGTATCAGGTGATAGTGATCGCAGGCCACATCTCCTGTCGAACCGTCCTTGATATTGCCCTTCTCGTGGGCGAAGCGGTCCCAGATGCTCTCCCCCTTGCCGTCCTCGTTCCAGGCTCCTTCGATCGAGTAGGCGGCGGTGGAAACACCCCAGCGGAAATCCGGCGGAAAATTAAGCATCACAACTCCTCCGACCAGCGTACCAGAGCCAGATCGACCAGGATCTTGATCATCACAGAGATCTGCAGCAGCACCCTCGGGGTCAGCTTCTCAGGAATGTTCGCTTCCTGGAGGAAGGGAAACACGCTGCCCAGGATTCCCGCCATCTGGAAGACCGTTTGAATTGTAGGGTCCGGAAAGATCTTCCCGGCTTGGGCCGCAGCGAGCAGCTCAACCAGAGAAATGGGAGCAAACCCTCCCGGCAATGAGGATTTTTTCGGGAGGCATTCATGATAAAATTGTTTCAAGAAGCTCTCCAAGGTGCTCATCGTGGCCAGGGGGAGGCGCTGGTCGAAAACCCGGTCCAATTCGTGCTTGGCCGCGCGCGCCTGCTCCCGACGATCGGGCACCAATCTCTCCAGTGCCAGCTGGACCCGCCGGGGATCAACTTCTTGGGGACCCCAGATCACGTCAAACTTGACCCGAACCAAGTCTGTGAAAAAGCTCTTCTTGAAAGCCTCTGAGGGATAGGACCACAGGTCTAAAATCCGGACCGTGCAGAGGGTGATGTAGGCTGGAGAATCCCGGACCGTTTCCTCCACATCCAGCCCGGGATCGCTCTTCCTGCGATCTTCGGCGACCAGCCGGTCCTCTTCCAGACCCTTGTTTAAGTATTCCGCCGCTTTTCCCAGGTCGGTAGCCAGATGTCCCATGCCCAGCCGCAGATAGATATGCCCTTTGTGCAGGTGTCCCCAGGAAGGTTCCAGCTCCTCGACAAAGAACTGCAGACAATCCTGCCAGTAGGTGCAGAAAGCGGACACACCGGAATGATCCAGGATTGCATAGCCGAGGATGTCCGCGTCGATCCCCCAGCTGTCGTCCCGTCGCGGATCGATGATCTCCGCTTCCCGGATATACCGCTTGAGTAGAGTAGCTGCCTCGTGGAATTTCTTGTCCTCGATCACCCTACTGATCGTCGCCTGTTTCATCTCCCCGGTTCCCCATTCCAGCGCCACCACACTCCGTCCTCTCTCACACGAACCCCGACCTTGCCCTCCTTGGCCAGCTTCACCAGATGCAGGCGAACGGTGCCGTGTCCTCGCGGCTGCGGACGGTTGGGTCCGAATTCGGCACAGATCTTCGCCGAAATGTCCGGGGTGTTGAGCTCTCTACCCGCCTCACGCGCCCCAACGAGCAGCTCCGCGATCCGCAGAGACATTCGGCGGCTGATCTCCAAGGTTCGCCGCATCAGGTCCCGGGCTTTCTCCCCTTCGAGCACGGATTCGTTAAAGGGAAGGTAGGGGTGGGCTGTCAAGAGCAGCTCTACCTCGAGATCCTGCAGGCGTTTCATGGTCTTCGGCAGCGCATCCAGATCCTGGAACACGGGCAGATCGTCGAAAGCTGTACCCTCTCCGTTTACTGCGTCCCCGGTGAACAGCAGCTTGCGCTCCGGATCATACAGGCAGTAGCTGTCGTGGGTGTGCCCGGGCGCGGGGATCACCTCCAGCCGCAGATACCCGGCCTCGAGGAGCTCCCCCGACCCGTAGCTGCGGTCCACCGGGATCGCCTCCTCCCGCCGCGGCGGTCCCCGGTAGTCCGTACCCAAACTGATCGCCTCCCGCTCCTCCGCGGTCAGATATCCGTCATAGAGTCGTTCTTCCCAGGCCGCCCGGCTTCCCGGCTGCTCGAGGAACGTCGCCCCCAACTCGGAAATCCAGATCTCCGCACCGGTCCGAGCCTTGATCTGCAGATCGCTGTGACTGTGATCATCGTGGCCATGGGTGTGAATGACGCGCTTTACTTCCGTCGGCTCCCGCCCGATCGAGCGAATATAGGGGAGGATCCTCTTCTCCCAGGTCTCGGTCTCTCCCGAATCGATCAGTGTCAGGTACTCGCCGGTAATTAAATACACCGCCGTGTAAATCCCATGGTAACCTGAACGAATCTGGTGAACATCCTCAGCCACAAACATCGGAGTCTGTCTCCCTGACCTATTCTGTCAGTCCAGAATAGGTCTCGGGCCGGCGTTCCTTGAGGAAGCAGTGGGATTCGGTCTCCTTGAGCCGGTCCTCGCACTCCTGGTTGGGCACATCTTTGGGATATCTGTACAAGGGCGCGGCTGCTCTCTGCTTCCGCAACCAGGCCAGATCCAGCTCCGCCTCGATCACGTGGGTCCCTGGACCGGCCGCCGCTAGTAAAGCTCCTCGAAAGCGGGGCGCCACGATGTGGGTCGAGCAGTGATTGAAGGTGCTGCCCACCGAGACCACGTAAACCTGATTTTCCAGAGCACGGATCCGGGAGAACTCCAGCCAGGGCAGCTGGAAAGGATCGGGCATGCGGGTGGCGCAGTGAATTACTTCAGCTCCGGCCACTGCCAGGGAGCGGGCCGTTTCCGGAAACTGGTGATCGTGGCAGATGCACAGTCCCAAAACACCGAAGTCCGTTTTGAAGACCGGAAAGGTCTTCCCTGCCTTCACCTCGAACACCGGGGCTTCCCAGGGCCAGAGATGAACCTTCTCGTAGTACCCGGCCACCTTTCCGTTACGATCGATCAGAACCGAACAGTTGAAGACTCCCTCCTCCTTTTGAATATACAGGGGAGCCACTATGTACATCCCATGCGTACGGGCGATCTCCCCGACCCGCTCCGTCTCTACTCCCGACAGCTTGCTGATGACCTTCAAGCCTACAAACAGCTCGGGAAGGCAGACCAGGTCCGGGTTTCTCTCTCCGGCCAGGGCCAACAACTCACAGGCGATGGAGAGGTTTTCATCCCGCATATCTTCAGTCAGGATCGGCATCTGGATTGCAGCAACCCGAATGCGCTCTTTCATATACCTACCTCCTTCAGCAAGTGCTACCCCTTCATCCCGGAGAGCACCACTCCCTGTACGAAGTACTTCTGGATAGAGATCAACAGGATGAGGATCGGCATGATGGCTGCCACGCAGAGGGCCATCTGGTAGTTCCACTCGACGTAACGCTCCCGGATAAACAGGGAAATCACCACCTGGAGTGTGCGCATCCGGTTGGAAGTACTGATGACCAGGGGATAGAGAAGCTCGTTCCAGCGCCATAGGAACATGAACAGGCAGACAACAACGGCAGGTGGGATCGACAGGGGCAGCATAATTCTCCTGAAAATCGTCACTTCCCGGCAGCCGTCGATTCTAGCGCTGTCTACATATTCATCGGGGATGGTCTGGAAGTGCTGCCGGAAGAGAAAAATCCCGAAGGGCTCAACAACCCGGGGTAGGATCAACCCCTGGAAGGAGCTCAACCAGCCCAGGGTCTTCAACAACCTGTACAGAGGCAACAGGTTGACCTCTATCGGTATCATCAAGGTAGCCAGCACCATGAGGAATAAAACGTTCTTCCCATAAAATCTGTATCTAGCAAAGGCGTA
>Ga0114925_10001745_pt1 | contig 10895 bp, 11 predicted proteins | sample SumtaG_2_FD_87287 | JGI IMG/M metagenome (GOLD analysis project Ga0114925, IMG submission 87287) | Deep subsurface microbial communities from Indian Ocean to uncover new lineages of life (NeLLi) - Sumatra_00607 metaG | ecosystem: Environmental > Aquatic > Marine > Oceanic > Sediment | place...
GCAAAGGTTATCAATAGTTCACCGCCACGGGCAAGACAAATGAACAGAGGCGCTGCTGAAGCGAATGGTAAAGTGCTTCTTTTTCTACATGCCGATACACAGCTGCCGGAAAAATTTGATGAGTATATTTTAAAAGCTCTTGCTCAATCCGATATTATTGCCGGCGCATTTCAACTTCGCATCGACTCACCTGTGCCTGGCCTGCGCCTTATTGAACACCTTGCAAACTGGCGTTCCCACAACCTTAGATTGCCATATGGCGACCAGGCGATTTTCATTTCTTCCAAGCTTTTTAGACAGGTGGGTGGATTTCCTATGATACCGATAATGGAAGATTTTGAATTGATAAGGCAATTGAAAAGAAAAGGAAAAATAGTAACTTTATCTGTGCCGGTCTTAACATCACCCCGTCGGTGGCTGAATCTTGGCATCTTGAAAACCACGCTGATCAACCAGCTAATTATTGCGGCTTACTGTATGGGCATTTCACCGGCTATAATTGCACGGTGGTATCGTCTTGGCAAGGGTATTTTAAAAAACAATTGAAGGTAATATTTTGGTAACGTTCAAAAGTTACGGCATATCCGGTTCCCAAGCTTAACGAAGTCCGTTTAACAATCTGTCCGGCAATGCTAATTTCCGATCTATTTATTGCCATAATTATGCAATATGGGAATGAGGAAAAATTTACCAATCATCCGTAACCCGGCAACATCGCTATTTACGCATGAATCTTTGACGGCATACAGAACTTTTGCTGCTATGGTGTCGCTCCAGAACCAATCCACAATGGCCTTACCTGTCGGTGATTTCTGGCCCGGTTGAGAGGAGACAGCCTCAAAATAGTAAGCCTTTAGATCATCCACTGTCAACTTGAGTATCATTGCAAGGGGAATGTCCTTACGAGGGTTGTCAGGAAGATCACCATCAATAAACGAGCCAATAAAATCACTAATTATTTCCAGGTCAAGACCACTCACCCCAACCATACTCCGCCCCCGTTTTTTAACTTCAAGATCGTACCAGGACCTTAATTGGGCCATTTCCCTTTTAAATGCTTCACGCAATTGATCTGTTTTGCTTAAATCCGCATCTTTAAAAGAGAGATTTATCGGACAAGCCCATACGGCACCGGTATCTCCTGAGCCTAAAACCGGCGCATCCTCTGGAAACTCCTTTAGTACAGGCCCCTTTTTTGCCTCAAAAAGTTTTAATGCGGCCTCCAAAACTCGGATCTGAAACTTCTCATTATTCGGTAGGCCAAGCGGTCGGCCAAGTTCAAAGGGTACCCACAGTGCACGCGGAGGAAGAATGATTTGCGTGTGTTCACGGATAAGACTGATCTGGGTTGTCGGTATTCCTTCCTCTTCGAAATAGTGTGCCAGCCCGCCCACGGCGCGCGTGCAAAACGGTCAGACAGGAAGCAATAAGACAGCATCAACCTTGTCTTTTTTAAACAGACCGGACAAATCCCGGGCAGTCGGTTCCATCTGCTCTGGATCGGTCGCACCCATGAAGGAGTAATGGAACGCTGCGACACTGCCGATTGTCAAATGATCGGCGAGTTCTTTGAGTCTGTCTATCGGGAAGACAACGTTCCAGTCCTGCTGAAAACCGGTCCGATCGAAGTTCACTGATATATGACTCATTACCAGGTCATTCGCCGTGATGTCACCGGGTATGATTCTGTATTCTCCGGAAAAAGACGTGAAAGGGCGATCGTCCCTATGATGCAAGCCGGCTGTGGAGACAATGGCGATTCGCCTTTGGTTTAGCGGCGGCCCTTCTACCCATGGTTGAGATTTAAAGGTCGGGCATTCAAGCTTGGCGATGTGGGACCGCATCGGTTCCGGTAGTTTCTCTAGTCGAGCCATGGTATTATCTCCTAATCCCTGTTCAGCAATATCGTCATCATAAAGGGTTTCAAGGAAAAGCTTTATATTCTCAGCATTATCAGTCTTATTCAATCAATCTGTTTATCTATAAATGATTTAATGCTATTTGAAAAGGGTTTTTATAAATGATTTATCTTATAAAAAGAATGGATGCCAAAATCTTTAAGACTGCCGCCCATATTGATCCTGCATATGCCGAGGAATTGAAGCGAGCGGTAATAAAAGGAGTTGAGGTAATTGCCTATGACGTGTATATAGACTTTGAGAAAATCTCATTGAACCAAAAAATAACTTCAATAATTTAACATTGATGGTTTCGTAAAAAGTACAATTTGCTCGCTCTGTGACCATTTTTGGGATTCCTGAAAAGCTTCTCTAAATTGCAAGAACTCGAGCTAACGTCCTCAAACAGCTTGCAATTTTTAACGTTCAGCTTTTCATGAATCTTTTTCAAAAAATGCTCAATATCGCTCGCAAATGACTTTTTACGAGTTTATCAACATTAATATATATCATTAAAGGAGATATAGTTAAAATGGTCGATGAATTAGAAGAAAAAATAGAGAAATGCCGAATAGAAGCCGAATCTGCCGCTAATTATAAAGAACAGCTTCCGGAAAAAGCCGACAAAATTATTGAAAGCTGTGATTCTAAGGAATGTTATACTCATATCAACAACGAACCGATTCCATCTAAAGAATCGGTTAATGAAATAATAAATATATCAAGGGAGATCCTTTTTCCGGGGTACTTTACTAAGGAAAAACTCGATCCGATCAATTTGAAATACAATATGGGTCAATCGACTTCCGTTCTTTTTGATATACTTTCCGATCAGGTAACTCACAGTATCCGTCACGATTGCTTCAGATACAATCAGCCTTGCACCGAGTGTATTAATCAGGGGCACAAAATCGCCCTTGATTTTCTGGAGGCGATCCCGTCAATCCGGAAAACATTGGCAACGGATGTCCGGGCAACATATGATGGTGATCCTGCTGCAAAAAGTTATGACGAAATCATTTTCAGTTATCCAGGGATATATGCCATAACCATTTACAGGGTGGCTCACATTTTGTTTGAAATGGGCGTACCCCTTCTTCCTCGTATCATGACGGAACATGCCCATAGTGTAACAGGAATAGATATCCATCCAGGTGCAGAAATCGGTGAAAGTTTTGTTATTGATCACGGTACCGGCGTTGTTATTGGAGAAACAACCGTGATCGGCAAAGACGTTCGTATCTATCAAGGGGTAACCCTGGGCGCCCTTTCAGTCCCAAAGGATGCAGAGGAGAGTTTAAGGGGCAAGAAAAGGCATCCAACCATAGAAGATGATGTTATCATCTATTCAGGAGCTACAATTTTGGGGGGAGAAACCGTCATTGGTGCGCGTTCTGTGGTAGGCGGAAATGTCTGGTTAACGGAATCGGTGCCTCCGGATACAAAAGTGATGATGGAGGCTCCGCGGCTGATTTATAAGTAGATTGTCAAAACTGGTTCGCTCTGCTCGCCATTGGAATAATGGAATATTAGGTTTGGGATCTTTGACATTCCATGTGTATAGAATAAAAAAATGGTTAGCTATTTCATTGTTCTTTATACAATTCTCTTCAGCAAGGGTTCAAAGAGAATTGTCAGGTAATAAATCAAATTCTCTCAAACTCATGAATCACTTTCTCCCACCAGATGCTTAAATAGGGCGATAGATTTTTTACTATCCCATTCACGTGGCCCTAAAGCCTTGCCGATCATACCTCCATCTTTGTTTAGAATAAAAGTTGTCGGGATGGCCCTTATCCCGAATGGGTCGCTCAATTCTCCTTTTGAATCCAAAAGAGCCGTGAACGTTAACTTATAATCTTTGAATAACTTTTTTATCACAGAGACAGGCTCTTGTATATTAATGCTAACCATTGCAAAATCTTTATCTTTGAGCCTTTTATGTAATTTTTCCATGACAGGCATCTCGATACGGCAGTCTGGACACCATGTGGTCCAGAAATTAAGAAACACAATTTTTCCTTTAAAATCAGAGAGGCTAACTTTGTTGCCATTTAAGTCCAAAAGACTGAAATCAACGGGCGGTGCTATGTGAGGAACTTTGAGAACTCCCATGTCACGAAACAAACGGTCTATTTCCAAGCTATACGCATTTTTATCCCCTGATAAATCGCTTTTCGGCTTATCATATGAAATGATCCTAAGAGTTATCAGGGTTATAACAAAAGGCAAAAGTATTATGATCCATATTTTCTTTTTCATCAGTTCTTTTCTCTTTTTGAAATGCATGGATAAAATCTTACCAGGGCCCTGACAATTTAAATGGGGGTTAAACATTCCACATCAGCATTTTTTATCTAGAATCGTAACACGTTAGCCCTTTGAAACCAGTTTATACAAATAAGCTTGAAAGGTGATTAAATTTTCAGCCGTGTAATTGTCTGAGCTCTCCATTCTTTCTTTACACTCACTTATGCGCGAGTTTTACACGGTTAAAATTTAATTATCTTTCAAGCGGCCTTGTTTTCAAACAGCTAAAATATTGCCTAGAATCTTCAATCTTATCATGTTATCCTATATCCGTATTTTTTCTCTACCAACCTTATAATATTGTCTGTTGCGAATCCCTCCATGAGCTTGTTACGGATGAATGCTTTCTCTTCCTGTGCACCTCTTGGCATATCACAGGTGCACTCAACTAGAGGAAGTTCCCCACAACCGCCACAGGCACAACTAAAATTTGAGGCGATCCGCTTAACCTGCTCATCGATGGATTCTTCTATTCGCGATGAGGTTTCAAGAATTTCTGTGCTGCTCACAGGAATGTTAACCGGGAAAAAGACTATTTTAACAATAAAACCCGCTAATAAGATTATTGTAATAGCAACTGAAATAATCAAATAGGAGGGCTCCTGTTTCTTATAATTTAGTTTTGGTTTATAAGCTTTTCTTTCCTTTTTTCTTGCCATTTATCTCAATCCCCTTTAATTTTTGTCGCATACCATAATGGTTCAATTTGATTTTTGAACATTCTTTCCCGGAAAAGGAATGATAGTTTACCCGAATCACATAATCAGGAATTCAACCATTTTCTACCAAAAGACCATCAGATACATAAAGTATTCTCTGGGCATATTTAGCGCATTGTAGACTGTGGGTAACCATTACAATTGTCACGCCTCTTGTGTTTAATTTTTGGAGCAATTCCATAATTTTATGTTTCGTCTTGTTATCAAGATTCCCCGTAGGTTCGTCGGCAAGTAAGACAGGTGGTTCGTTTACAATGGCGCGAGCGATCGCCACCCTCTCCTTTTCTCCCCCTGATATCCGGCTTGGTAATCGATTTGCTTTATCGTTCAGACCAACGTTATTAAGGGCTTCTTCTGCCATAGCTCGTTTTTGCTTCCTGCTGGCTTTAACCGTAGTCAATGGAAGCATGACGTTTTCTGCGACTGTAAGGTAGGACAAAAGATGAAAGCTTTGAAAAACAAACCCTAAAAACTCTCTGCGAAAATCTGCTCTTTGTTCCTGTCTAAGACTGTAAACATCAATTTCGTCAACCATAAAATTACCGGAAGTGGGAGCGTTCATAGCTCCCATAATGGAAAGGAGCGTTGACTTACCGGCTCCCGATTCCCCCATTATCCCAATAAACTCACCCGATTCGATCTGAAAACTTATATCGGAAATGGCTGAAACTGTGGCATCACCGTTTCCATATTGTTTGACAAGATTTTCTGCTACGATAAAACTCATAAACTACCTCCTAAAGAGCCCGCAAAGCTTCGTTTGGATCGAGCCGGGCTGCTATAAGTGCCGGATAAGCGCTGGAAACAAGACCCACTAATACAGCCATGACAATGGCCCAACCCGCCAATTCAAAATTTATGGGAATTGATACAGACTGGCTCTCTGTAAAAAACCGAACTGCAATTTTTGTTGCTGCTAAGCCCAACAGATAACCCATTATTCCGGCAAAACCAGAGACAATGGCGGTTTCGATAAATATGATCCGAACGACATGACTCTTTCTAAAACCGATGGCCCGAAAGATTCCGATCTCCTTAGTGCGTTCCCTTACGCTGCCCATCATGGTTACCAATACAACAAGACTTCCCACCAGTATGACAATGGCGGAAACTCCATAAGATAATTTTTTAAATTGGGATAAAGTTTCCATGCGGCTTTTTACAACTTGCTGAATAGCCATCACTTTGGCACTGGGAAGAGCATCTGAAATCTGCTTTACCATTTCAGTAATGGGGCAGGCTGTGCAAAGAGCTGCAACCTCAGCCATGGAAATACGCCCTTCTTTACCAAGTAAAGATTGGGCTGTCTCGAGGCGAGAAAAGATCAGTTGATCGTCCTGGGAGCCGGTGGGTTGGAGAACCCCTGAAACTCTGAGTTTTTGACCATTGATTTCGATAAAGCTTCCTGTTCTTAGATTTAGAATGCGGGCTGTCTCATCTCCTAAAATAACTTCGTTTTCGATTGGAAGATTTCCTTTTACTTTCCACCATGGTTTTAAAATCTTTATAGCCTTAAAATCTGTTCCTGCCAGCAGAACTTTGTGTTTATCTACATTAATTACACCCAAAACTAATGGACCCACTGCTGCAATATTGGCGGCATTTTTGATCGATTTTATTCGCACCAGATCTTTCTCACGGATTTCCTCCATCTCAAATGCAACGCCCCCGAGAGAAATTCCACCATAAGTAAGGGTAAGTTTTTCTGATTTAGGAACAATCAGGATGTTCGCTCCGTATTTTTCAAGCTTTTTGTTAATGTCGCTGGTCATTGCCTCCACAAGGCTTATAATGGTAACCACAGTGCATACACCAATGACAAGCCCGGCAAGAATAAAGGCTACTTTGCCTTTGCGACGTATCAAGTTCTTCAATGCAATTTCTTTTAAAGTCATTGTTAAACCTTTCCGGAAAAATCAAAATACTGTTTTCCATCAAGAATGTCATTTGTCTTGATTACCACTTTGTTATTTTCAATATTTCTATATAAAGGCGCCGGGTTACACCCACCCTTGACCTCATTAACACGAACGGAAGGAAACCTACGACCGCAATTTCTGCAGACCATGACGTCTCCGCTCTGGTAATATCCTTTGCCCGCAGGCCAGCAAACATCACAAGCATCAAAAGCAGCGCGGATTATTCCGTCAGAACTCTTGAGGATGAAATACTTAATAGTGACATCTTCCTTTTTATATTCGTAATGACGCGCCTTACCATCTTCAAAAAGACTTACAGGATATGTGATTTGATTAACCTGGAAATCTTGTGAAATTTGCGACGTTACAGCGGATGATTCTTTACCGGTGTTGAAAAAATAATAGAATGCACCAACTGCCAAGAGGGCCGCACAGATTAGAATAGCTAATAAATGCAGATTGCCCCTTTTCTTGTTTCCAATAACTGCAGCTTTTTTGGCAGCTATTTTATTATGAGTCGGATTTTGAACTGTACCTTTTTTATTGGCAGATTTTTTATGAGTCTGGTTATTTTTATTCCTTGACATAAAATACTTCTCCTTTAATTCAGTTGCTTTTATTTCGAAAACACGATTCTCATTTTCCGGAAGTTATTGATGGACTTAAATAGCGTAATGTCACCAGGAGGAAAGTAAAAAAATGAAGCATCCACCCCTGGAAAAGTTTAAAGAGTAAGATAGAGGACAATAAAGTCCCCTTTTAAAAGAATTAACGGAGTAAAGAAAGGGTCTGGAGGTAAATCGGTGCGGATCGAGCAGACGCTTCTGTAAAAAGCTGTTGAATAAAATTATTGAAGGTATAGTTGCCGGAAAGGTCATTAGTTGCAATAATTACCATACATGGATGATGATCTTCCACCCTGACGTTCAATATGTTGGCCTCCGGCATACTATATACTATGCCTCTTTCGAGATCGCAGGGGATATCCTTAGTTTCGGAGCAGCATCCGTGAGGCATGGAAGCCGCATTGGTCCCTGCTACTTGACCATGATAGCATTTAACAGCAGCCATGCAGCATGCTTTCCCGTAACCGGAGTTCGCAACGGCACCGGCAGAAAAAAGACTCAGGCTGAAAAGCACGACAATAGCGATTTGAAGGGCTTTACGAGTAACCATAGAGAGCAAATTCGATTTAAAATTCTTTTATTTCTTTATACTTGTTATAGGATCATATCGTGATCACGAGAGAATATATAATACCACTTTGTAGCACTGTCAATCTTTTATTAAATTTTTTCATATTGAGTGACAGCACGGCATGGCAAGAAAAAAGAAACAGGGTTTAAAACTCGGTATGTACATTCAGAAATAGCCTTGCCTATTCAACTTCCGTTTTATACAAAAGAAGGCTGTTTGATACCACGGAAATGCTGCTTAAGGCCATTGCGAGAGCCGCAAGTATTGGATGGAGTTGTCTTAAAAAGCCGGGAAAAACATCAAAAGGTTGTAAAATACCCGCTGCTATAGGAATTAGCAAAATGTTGTAACCAAACGCCCAGAAAAGGTTTTGTCTGACCGTCTTCATGGTTGCCCGGCTGAGCCTTATAGCCTTTGATACGCCGGTTAAATTACCGCTGGAAAGGATCACATCCGCTGTTTCAATTGCCACGTCTGTGCCGGTCCCGATGGCAAGGCCGACATCCGCCTGGGCGAGTGCGGGTGCATCATTTATTCCATCCCCTACCATACCTGTCTTTTTTCCCATTTTCTGAAGCTCTTTAATTTTGGATGATTTATCTTCCGGACGTACCTCTGCAAAAACGTCATCAATATGCACTTGAGAAGCAATTGTTTGAGCTGTCTGGAGATTATCTCCCGTAAGCATGATCACTTTAAGATTCTGTTTATGAAGTTGCTCGATGGCCTCTTTCGATTCCGGTTTCAATGTATCCGAAACTGAAATTAAACCTGATAGTGCTTGATTCTTTGTCAGAACCATAACAGTTTTGCCTTCCGACTGTAACTCACTTATCTTATCTTTGGCTTTATCAATGTCTATTCCAAATTCATGAAACCATTTGGGCTTTCCCAGTCTTAAAAAATTGCCGTTTACTTTTGCCTCAACACCAAAACCACCTGAAGCTTTGAAATTTTCCGGCTCCAAAAGATCAATATCCCTTTTTTTTGCTTCATTTACAATGGCTTTTCCAACGGGGTGTTCCGATCCTTTTTCAACAGAAGCTCCGAGTCTTAAAAGTTCATTTTCGGTTTTAATCGCCGGATCAAAAGGTATAACGTCTATTACGGCAGGTTTTCCCATGGTGATGGTACCGGTTTTATCCAGCACAATAGTATCCAGCTTTGTAGCATTCTCAAGGGCTTCGCTCTTTTTAAAGAGGATTCCTTTTTCAGCCCCTTTTCCCGTACCGGCCATTATTGCCGTGGGTGTGGCAAGCCCTAAAGCACATGGGCACGCGATGACAAGCACAGCAACCAGCCTTATCATGGAAGGTACAAATTCGCCTGTTATTCCCCACCACAAAGCAAAGGTAATAAAAGCGATGGCAATGACAGAAGGAACAAATATGGCCGCCACCCTGTCTGCAAGAGCCTGTATGGGAGCTTTGCTCCCCTGGGCTTCCTGAACAAGTTTAATAATTTGAGCAAGGGCGGTTTCCTTGCCAACGCGGGTTGCTTTAAACTTTAAAAGGCCTTCTCCGTTGATTGTTCCGCCAATAACAGTGTCGTTTGGACGCTTATCAATGGGAAGGGGTTCACCGCTGAGCATTGATTCATCTACTGCCGATTCTCCTTCCAGTATGATGCCGTCAACCGGAATCCGTTCACCTGGTCGAACAATAACAATATCATCCTTTTTAACCCGGGTTAAGGGGATTTCTTTTTCGATCCTGTTTTCAAGAACGGTCGCGGTCTTTGGCTGAAGACCGATAAGTTTGCGGATTGCACCGCCTGTTTTTCCCTTGGTTCTGGCCTCCAGCATTTTACCAAGTTTGATAAGGGTGATAATTAAGGCAGATGTTTCAAAATATACATGCTTGCCGACAAAGGGAAAAAGTAAAACGCCTAAAGAGTAAAAATATGCAACCGATGATCCCATGGCAACAAGAACATCCATATTGGCGCTTTTGTTTTTAAGGCTTTTAAATCCTCCCACATAATAATCCCATCCTGTGTAAAATTGCACCGGCGTGGCAAGGGCAAAGAAAAGCCAGTTGACCCAGGGCATATGACTCCAGGGACCGATAAGGCTAAAATCCCGCGACATACTTAATATAAAAAGCGGAAGGGCAAACAAAACCCCTATGGCAAACTTGCGGGTCTGATCCTTAATTTCAGCATTACGCGCGGCCTGTTCCGCATCTTCACCTTCCAGGACTTCATCAGGCGTTATCGCGCCATATCCTGCTTTTTTTATGGCTGATACCATCTCATCGATGTTTGTTATTGAAGGGATATATTCGACGTAGGCTCGCTCCATTGCAAAATTTACCGAGGCATTAACAACCCCCTGGACCTTTTTGTTTAAAGCCCTTTCAATGCTCATGGCGCAGTTGGCGCAAGTCATGCCGGTTACCGGCAATTCGACATTTGCTGTTGCAACATTGTATCCTGAATCATGAATATTTTGAACCACGTCCTTAAGATGAAGCTGTTTAGGGTCAAAAGAAATCGTTGCCTGCTCCGAAGCAAAATTGACGTTTGTATCTTCTACGCCCTCAAGCTTTTTCACGGAATGTTCGATATTCATGGCGCAATTGGCACATGTCATTCCTGTAACAGGTAGTGTAAATTTTTGCTCAGCCATGTTTCCACCATATAAGAGATCCGGAATCCTCAGGTTATTCAGCCGGATAATTGATCTCTTTTAATGTATCTTTAATTTTTTCCAGTGTGGTTGGAGCTTCCCATTCAACGGTAATACTTTTGTTTTCAGGATTGCCATCAACGGTTTCTACCCCTTCCAATTCACTCAATTCATTCTTAATGGTCATTACACAATGACCGCATGTGATATTCGGTACTGTTAA
>Ga0114925_10001747_pt1 | contig 10890 bp, 16 predicted proteins | sample SumtaG_2_FD_87287 | JGI IMG/M metagenome (GOLD analysis project Ga0114925, IMG submission 87287) | Deep subsurface microbial communities from Indian Ocean to uncover new lineages of life (NeLLi) - Sumatra_00607 metaG | ecosystem: Environmental > Aquatic > Marine > Oceanic > Sediment | place...
ACGCCTGTGCGCGTGCCAGCCCAGCAGACGTCGCAGGCGTATCTTGCCCGGTCCGCCCCCGTTATTTCTTTCGGCTTGTCGTATACTTCGTTCTGCAGGCCTTGCGGAAGCCAGAATGTATTCGGATTTATCCTGCGCCACTGCGGAATCAACTTGTAGGCAACGACGAAATAATAGTCGCATGCCCTGATGAGCGGAAAAAGATGGCTCCATTCATTTATGTCGTATCTCGTATCGACATTCCACATGCAGGCAACGGCGTCTTTAAAGCGTTCCTTAATCGCTCCCACGCTCTCGGCTAGTGCCGCAGTTCTCGAGCAGAAGATGAGATCGGGTTTAAATTCAATACCCGCAACATACGAATGTCTCCAATTGAGCTTGGCATCGACCGCTCTCACGATATGGCTGAGCTTCTCGAAAGCATGTTTTATCGCTGGACCAGTCTGCCCGTCTGCCATCGGGAAGAGTAAAAGCACTCTCATTTCTTTAATACCCCAGCAGAATTTCCAGCGACAACCGCAGAAGGCACCACGTCTTTAGTGACGACCGCGCCTGCTCCGATAATCGCGTTCTCTCCTATAGTGACTCCGGCAAGTATCGTAGCTCCTGATCCAACAGACGCGCCTTTTCTTACGAAAGTCGGGATGACCTCCCAGTCGTCATCAGTCCGCATCCTCCCTTCTGGTGTCACGGCGCGCGGGTGCAGATTATTTATAAACGTCACATTGTGGCCGATGAATACGTTCTCTTCAATGTACACTCCTTCGCAGATGAATGTGTGGGACGATATTTTGCAGTTGCGACCTATAACGGCGTTTTTCTGAACTTCGACAAAAGCCCCGATTTTGGTGTTATCTCCGATTTCACATCCGTACAAATTCACGAAAGAGAATACCCTGACGTTCTTCCCTAATTTCACATCGGGGGCAATAACGCAATATTCCATCATCCTCTCCTCTCTGCATGAGAGTGGTTGTAAATCTTGCTGATAATCTCGACAGTTTTGAGCCCGTCGTCACCGTTCGCAGTCATCTCGTCTCCGTTCATCAGGACATCCACCACGTTCTCATAGACTTTGTCATGATTGGACATCGAGCCTTTGTACTCGCCATAATCATTGGCGGGATTGCCTTTCGGCAAATCTTTTATCTCACAGCCTTCTATATCTTGGTATTCCAACTCATTAAGGTACTGCCCGCCGATCTTGACCGTCCCCTTGCTACCGAAGATGGCGAGCGAGCCTTCCATATTTTTTGAATGCGCATTGATAGTATAGTTTATAGTGCCGAGAGCGTCGCTGGAGAACCGCAAAATGACCACTCCCGTGTCCTCGAATTCGATTGTGTCACTATGTGCAAAGTTATGATCCATTGAATAGATTTCCTTCACGTCCCCTATCATCCAGCACAAAAGGTCTATGAAATGACTGAACTGGGTAAAGAGCGTTCCGCCGTCTTTATCTTTGCTTCCCTTCCAGTCCGAATCACGGTAGTAATCGGGGTTCCTGTTCCAGAAACAGTTAAGCTGGACGCTGAATATCGTCCCCAGCTTGCCCTCGTCTATCATCTGCTTTACCTTCTGGATCGGCGGGTTGAAGCGATTCTGCTTTACTACGAAGAGGCACTTGTTCGCTTTTTTGGCTTCCGCTATCATTCGCCTGCAGTCGCCGACCGAGAGCGCCATCGGCTTCTCGCAAATTACATGACAACCGGTCTGCAACGCTTTTATCGCATGTTCGGCGTGTAGATAGTTTGGCGTGCAGACCGAGACGACGTCTATTCGCTTCCCGTATTTCAAGAGCTGGTCGATGGACGAGCAAGCCAAGATATCTAAAACACGATCATCGCCACTATATTTTTCTTGGAGCCTCCATGTTCTTTCTATTTTAATGTCGCAGACTGCCCGCAATTTACCCACATTGTTAATATGTTTTGCGTGACGCTGGGCGATCTGTCCGCAACCGATGATCGCAAACCTAATTTCCCTCGTCATCGGCACTCCTTATAAATAAATATCGTGAAATCATTGGTTCTGTAATCATGGCGCAGGACGACTTTCGGCGACAGCTCTGCCATCACAAGCTCGAGTATCTCCCACGGCTTGGAGAAACGCTCGCCAAGATTCTCCCTTCTTGCCTCAATGGCGCTCAAAAGATTGAATCCTAAGCCGATGTTGCTTATGCTTAGTAGTTTTTTGCAAACGGCGAGGAAATGTTTCTCCCACTGCAAGCCATCAAGAAAGAAGATGCCAGAGGCGAAAACATAATCAATACTCATGAGGGAATCGAAATCCAGCACATCGGCACAGAAGAAAATCGCACACGGATGGCGTTTCGTTGCGACCTCAATGAAATGCGCATTCACGTCTACTCCCACATATTTCGCTATGAAGATGCCTTTGCTGTGCAGAAAATCATAGAAATCGCCGAATCCGCAACCTACATCAAGGATATTCTTTCCTGTCAGGTCGCCGACTTGGGCAAGAACCTCAAAACGCTGGCGTTGAGACTTGGCGTTCCATCCAAGCGCCATAACATTCTCGCCATGTTCGGTATAGCTCTTGTCGAAATAATCTCTATACCTTAGCGACATCTCATTCATGTGATTCCTTTCTTGCTGGACTTGATGAATGCCACTATCTCTCCTATGCACGCAGCAACATCTATGCCCCCATAATTATTGTCGGACACGCTATAGAATCCTACACTCGTTCCCATCCAATTCTCGCCTTCCATGTGCCTCTGCCGTTGATTGCCTATCATGTATGTCGGTACTCCTTGGAGGAGCGCAATCTTCGGCGGTCCCGACTGGCTGCCCACAGTGGCCACCGCTGTCTGACACCGATCTATCATATCCTGCAGGCTGCCGGCTTTTCCTGTGTGGTTTATATAATTCGACTTATTCACATTGATGTCATACGCACCCATCGTCGTGCCGATTGTCCTTATATTCAAATTCGGGAATTCATCGCACAGCTTGAGTATCAGCTGGGCATAGAATGATTCAGGCAGATTCCTGTAGCTGTACCATCCACCCAGTCGGCGACGAGGGAAGATGAGCACTTCTTTCCTGCCATCAAGCTTCTCTGAGTATTTATAAGGTTCGAATGCGAGCCTATCCCCGAATCGGCATCTGCAGCCTATAATGAAATCTTCTGGGATGCCATAGCCCGCGGGCAGATATGGGATGAAAAACCTCTTCAAGATATCCGGCGATATTTTTTGCAGACCGAGGCAGTTCTGTTTCCGTATGTCAAATAATCTATAAAACTGCGCCGGCGCGTCAATCACTATATCGGCCAGCCCCTCGAAGAGGCATCGCCTGTCCGGGTATGTGACAACAGCCACAGACGCGTCTCCCTGTCGCTTGAGCCATCGGATGTGGGCGTTGACGTACATGCTCCAGCCAAGTTCCCCTATGTCTATGAATGCGGTTTTCAATTCAACCCCCAAATTTTATGTGTCGCCCTTCGGCCACTCGAAAGCGCTAGGTCTTTCTTCCTGTACACTCTCGCTTCCCTGTGCGTCTGGTCTAGCTCTTTATGATTGAAGCTCGGATGGTAATGCATCAATTTTGCATCTTTCTCCAAATGAAGCCGATTGAGCCTGTTGCCCAGACGTTCTATCTCTTGGCAAGAGAAATGGAAGTATTCCGGGAAGAACAGTTTTCGCTGCGGGTACCTCCGCAGGAACTTCTGGCCCAACAGCCCGACTCCGGCCGCGGAAAAACCATGCTCATCGCCCTGGTTGAATCCGATGATCCCGTCGCCGTCGGGAAAGTGTTTGGTCATCGATCTGACCGCCGCCTCTATGGCGCCGGGTCTGAACTCTATGTCGTCGGTGGCATAGAGCACGGCGTCCTCGGCGCACTGCGTCATAAGGTTGCGACAATAGACAGAACCGCTGTGCTCACGAACATAAACAATCCGCCCAACAAAGCCGTTGGTGTCATCCAATAGTTGGCGTGCCGTAACATCATCACCATCACAAATTATGATTATATTCAGCGTAACATCTGGCACTTCCTGTGGTATAGACCGCAGGCAACGCTGGAGCTTCTCCCAACGGTTTCTTGTTGGTATGATGATATCTATGCCTTTCATCCAAAGCTCCTATACGTCATAAGGAAAATTTTTCTATCGATAATTTCAAATTTTAGACCCTTCGTGTTCAGGGTGTTGAATTTTGCTCTCCACCATTCTACTGGTTCGCGGATGAGATGAAGCACTCTGCCGTTCCTAATGTCTTTGAAATTGGCTATGCTATGGAATGTCCTGTATCGCGTAACCCTAAAAATCTCGGCTATGGAACTATCGACAAATTCAGGCGGGAGGTGTTCAAGCAGATCGGTGGAGAAAGTGAAATCAAAACTATCGTCGGGGTAGGACATCTTCCAAACGGACTCCTCCTTGAAGCCGTCTTTGCCGTTCTTGAGCCCCGCCAATGTGATATCGAGGCCTTGGCAGTTAAATCGTTGCTTTCTCAGGCTATAGACGGTCAGGCCGTCGCCACACCCTATATCAAGGAGCCTCCATTCGGGATTGCAGGACCTGACCACATAATCTGCGAGCGGCAATGCGCATTTTGAAGGTTTGTAGCCGTTCTTCCACAACCATTCGTATTTTTCTTTCTCGCTGATGTGAACGATGTTTTTATCAGGCATCTAATACCTCTTTGTAGACCTCGATGTACTCTTTGACCATGTCCATCGCATGCCAATGCTGGAGTACCCAGAGGCGACTGCGCTCCTGGAAGTCGTTCAGTATGGACGGATTATCCACGAGCCACAACAATCTCTCCTCCAGAGTATCGAGCGTCGCATAGACGAAAGGGCTTTTCATTACCTTGTTGAGCACGGCGCAGCCGAAGCACATGCCTTCAAGCGAGGTGCGGTGCCAGTTGCCCGTGACAACATCGTCGATTAGGATGTGCGATTGTCGCTTGAGTTCTAAATTTTCTAAGTACGAGCGTCGCTCTATCCAGACTATTTCGACATCCCTTCTGTCGGCGATACTATCAAGCACAATTCTGACTTGCGCATACCCCTTGCTGCCCGGATGCCCGATTGCATAGCGCGTGGAGGGAGCGAAGGCTATTTTTACGGGCGACCTTCGACGCCTGGGTATATAGTTGTCGGGGTCGATTATGTTCGGCAGGCCCTTGAGCTTGTATTCCTTCTCCTGATTCGGCTGGCGTATCGTATAGCAGGCATCGGCGAATTTCATCAACTGCTCCCAGTTGCCGAGCCGAGGCAGGGAGTGGAACTGCGCGATGACTTTTTGGTTTTTTTTAACCATGATAAGTTGCGGCGTAAGATAATTATGAACATGCCAGAGATCGCTCTCCCGCAATACCCTCATCGCAACGCCGTTGCGGTGGGAGAGAAGCAGGTGGTGGGGGAAAGTGCGCCCGTCGTTGTAATGAACCATGCTGTTTATTAGGCTCACGTCCAGTGCCGTGTATTTTCTAAGCGCTTTGTAGAGCTCCCAGGGAGCCGCTGCCAGTGGTGTTTTGCTGAATATAGCGAGCTTCATTTCCTTTCTCTTATTCTATTTTTGATAAGTGAGTCACCAGGCTTTGGATTCTCTTTGCTTTCAGCCACAGCCGTTCGTGAAAATAGAATATGAAGATGAATATTCCATGATGTATAAATGTAATTAAGCCGGTCTGAATCCACTCTCGCGTGTAGGCATAAGTGACTGCAATTAAAATCAGAATGCCCGCGATACGCCATATTATGCTCTTCAAAGCCGACCTGATGCGGGACTCTATCATTTGCTTCTGCCCCCCTGCTTCCTGCGCTTTATGTCCGGGTCTATCAGCAACACCTGATATACCTCTACGCATTCGGTCTTCTCCAGTCCCTCGAATGCGTGATAAAAGCCCGGCGAAACGGCCGAGGCCTGACCTGCGGTCAAGATGGTCTCGTCTTTGACATCATTCTCACGCCATATGGTTATCTTCATTCTGCCCGATATCACATAGAAAAGGTTGTATTTATGCTCATGGATATGCTCGGAGCAATATCCGCCCTTGTCGATCTCAAGATGATGGGCGGAGACCATTGAATTCCGGAAGAACTCGGTCGTATAACCCCAATCTTTCCCCTGCCTCAATGAAGCACCTCCTCGCAGGGTCTCTTGGGAAAATACGGCAATGCGCTCTTCGGGTTGAGATTGATGATCTCAAAGCCCTTCTCTTTCGCCTTGACCGCCGGGAGCTGGAAATACTGGACGAACCTCTCCACCGTATTGGGGCTGTGCGGTTGCGGATGGCCTTCATGCCAGTGGGTGCGCGTCACCGCATCGAACGGCCCGTCGTCTTTGATCTTCCTATAGCTCATATCGTATCCGAGCAGATAAATGGGATCCGCCCCCAAACAGACGGCCAGGTTGAGCGCTCCGTAGCCCGAGTTGTTGCCGTGGCCGATGCCGTTGAGCATCGTATCCGGGAATGCGCGGAAGCCTTGCGAATAGTTCTTCCACACCTTTACGATATATATCTCCGGCGCCAACTTGCAGTTGTAGGTGCAGAGCCATACCTTATAGGCTTTTGAGGCCATGAACTTCTTCTTCGCTTCATCTCCGTATTTCTCTTCCATAATCCATCGCAGGAAGCGGGTGTCCATTGAGAATATGATGGTCGGGTCGAATCTCTCGTAGACGCGATTCACGCCTATCACGCGCCATCCGCGGAGAAGTTCCCAGTCGAAGTCATCGAGACTCGGCCCGCCGCCCACCAAGATGCACGGCTTGCCCTTCCAGCTCCTGTCGGGTAGCACCTCGTAGAGGAAGTGGTTCGTGAGCTGCTCTGCGCCGAACGGGAATCTCTCTTTGCCTGGCACGTTCGAGTCGTCTATCTTCATTCGTCCTCCAACAGGATATGCCAATGTTTATGGCATATTATCCGCCTGGCCTTCATACGTACCTTAACTAGCCATTTGCCGTAGAGTTCGATGACCTTCTGTCGTGCATGATGCTCTTCGGCAAACGGTATGTCTCCGTGTCTACGGAAGACGAGCATAGGCACTCTACATCTCAGGCAGTCGCAGATGATTATGACATCATCCTCGTAATGCCAATCAGTGAGCTTCTCAAGCACACAGAGCTCGCAGGTCATGGAGCCAGCACTATCGGCTTCCTCTTCACATAGAGTCGCAGAAACATATCCGCCTCCATGATTCCGGTCAGAATATCCGCCTCTACTCCTGCGATATTCGTGTATGCATAGTCTCCTATCTTCTCGCTCTTCTTCAGTCCCATGTAGGTATAGAGTGCCGGGTCGTTTTCCCACTTAGCAAGAATGACCGCAGCCTGCTTTATCGCCTCTGGCACCGCTATGCTCTCGCCCATCGTACCTATGACCCAGATGTTGTTGTAGCCACGGGGAAAAAGCCCTTCTGTGATATCAGCGGCTATGGCCGCTATCCCAGCGGTCAATACTCCCACATTGTCAAAGTAAATTGAGGATGAAGCCGAGAGGAGAATGTCGTTCTCTAAATAAAGCTCATAATCTACAAAGTCTGGATGGCTTGTGAAATCGAGTGAATAGTCAGTCCATGCCACCGAATTTGGAAGCTGAACAGGAACCGCGCCAGCCGTCCATGTTCCATCAGCCTTCAGGGACACATTAAGAACGCTATTCCACAGTATGAATTCGGCATTTTTTGCCACCGCGGAATTCATGTACTTGAATGCCAGCCTATAACTTCTATTCCTCAAAAGAGAGAAGTGCTGTTTTAGGCTTGCCAGGCTTCCTAACGCATCAACATCAATCCGTACGCAATAGCTTCCGACTTGCACTTGAACTGCATCCCGATTGATTGTCGATGTTCCAGCAGTCGTTTCTATCCAATAATAAAGGTCGGTCGTCGGCGCAGATACTTTCCAGTTGAAAAAATCACCATCCCGTATGGCATTTGACCCCCACATACTGTCGCCGATGCAGGGATCAAGGTAAATACTGTTGACATCCCAAGTGTACCAAGATGAATCAAGCTCGACACACGAGATATAAACATTTGTAACAGTCAGGATATCCGTCTCAAGCGGAATGAAAAGCCGATTTTTGTTGTTGCCGTTGAGCTTTATGTCGAATGCTTCACCGCCCCATTTGGTCTCTGTAACCTTGTCTATTATCTGCTCGACCTTTGTGATGATCTCCCATTGCTCTTCCTCGCTTATCCCGGAAGGCCAGTTGTCAATGTGACCAGCACACAGGTAGTCTCCACAAATATCTCCCGATATATATTGCATCGCTGGCGCCTCTATTACCCTGAGCTGGCAATACTATGTTCACAGCTCGATAATATTCTTGAGGAACCGTAGCTTATGAGCGATGATATGCGTGTTCGCCATGAAAGGCGAGTGCCAAATCTGCTCTTCCTGATGCGAGCCTATGCCAGTCTTCGGGTAATATAACGAATCATGAAACATTTCCTAGCCTTCGATAACTCTCAGTTGTGCACTCTTCACATAGTCGACCGCAAGGGTTTTCTGCGCGTCTGCACCTGCCGCAATCCCGAAGCCGAGCGCCAGTTCAGTTGTCGGGAGATTTGTAGTGTGCGATCCTGTGGCAAGAACTGCCTGCGGGAAATTTCCATCCTGGAACAGGAAGTACCTTATGGTTCCTTGACCATCCCAATGGATCCCTAATCGGTACCACTCGCATTCAACTAGCGTTGCTATTCCGGGCGATACCGTGGCTACTCCGGCAATCCTGGTCTCGAAGTTGAGCAGCGCGGAGTCATCGTTTTTGTAGAACACGGCCGCTTCCTGCGGCGGGGGAAAGAACCAGCTGTTGTCCTGCGTATACCCGAACCAGAAATCGCACTCTACCGCATCGTCCAAGTGAAACCGCATCTCGCCGTAGCACGGATAGCAGTTCAAGAACTTCCAGCATTCGCAGTACTGGGTAAGCTCTATCGAATCGTTCTCATCCTCGCGTGTAACCAGCTCCAGCACGCCATTCACCATGTCAACGCAACATTGTGAGTGCGCGCCCGAAGTGCCCGGCCATTCGTGGCGCTGCCATATGAATCCGTTTGTGATATCGGGGCAGTTGCAGAAGTCGTCCTCGAAGCGGTGGCAGTCCATGATGTCCGTCACATCCTTCAGCCACCGCATTTTGTGCGAGTTGATGTGGATATTGAACATCTCCCAATCGCGCCAGATCTGCTCGGGCTGATGTGTGCCTACGTTAGTTTTTGGGAATTTGTCATACTCTTGTCCCATGTTTTTCCTCCAGTTTTTTGATTAGGTCCACCTTCTTCATAGAGAAGGTGCCTTTCACTCCCTTCTCCGCGGCAATCGCGCGCAGCTCATTTATACGGTATCCGTTGTAACCGAACTCTTGCGGCAACGGAACCGGAGCCTCCGGCCGGCTGGGCTCTATGATCTCAAATCCGAGCTTATCGGACTGCTCAAACACTTTGAGATCGACCAGCACGCCTTCGTCGCAAATTTCATAAGGCATAAGCCTGTCGATGAAGATGTTGCCTATGCGGGTAGGGAATGTCCTACGACCATAGCCGTAATTGGTCACTATGCAACGCATCTTCAGCACTGATGGGTGAGGCACTTGGTCAAAACGATGGCATTGACGTTCTCAATGGCCAGCGCAACTTTCATGGTATAAAAGTAGTAGGTACATTCGTCGGCCGCGCTGCGTTGCGGCTCCATCTTTATCTCTTTCTGTATGCCGATGATGAGGTTGTTCTTGAAAGTGAGCAGGGCGTCGGTGTAAGCTCCGGTTCCGATTATTCCGTAATTGTCAGGTGCAAGGCCATCCGCACCGAGGTTGGTCGGCATGAGCGGAACATCGACTATAGGTACGCGGCCGTACTGTGGAGCGGCCTTGCCGGTGAATACAGCATCTCCCAGAGCCGTTGCACGAGCAGAAAGCGCGCTGATATAGTCCATCGTAACAAGATCACTGTTCAGGAATACCATGTTTTGCAGGCCGAATGCGGCTTTGTACTGGGCCGGCATGTTCTTGATCATCTGCTCGTACTTGAATTCCCAATTATAGGGTGCTGCTGCATTTTGCTCGGCTATCATGCCCGGCAATGTCCAGTCTGCATCGCTTCCGGTGTAGCAGGCCATTTTGATGTGGGCGGCACCACACACATTGTTGTAATATGTTTGGCCACTCTGACTGTGGGTAATTATGTAGCGCCAACCGTCCCATAGACTTTCGATATCATCGGGACACCAGGAAGTCCCGCCTGCACCCGCAGTTCCTTGATAGCCTTGCGTGTCGCCCATCCAGTAGGCAAACTCTAGTTCGTTGGCTATTTGCTTGGTTATGATTTGCACAAGATGGGCCTTGAAGGCCGGACCTTCAATATTCTCTTCTAAATCGTCGTCGAACACGGCCACGCAACCGCGTATCTTCTTGGCCGTGAGGGTTATGCGATTATGAGTCCACTGCTTCTTGTATTTGCTCTCATCGAAATAATCGCCGGGATAGAGGAACTTGCCTTCCCCGAATCCGAGGTGACGGATGTATTTTGTGGGCTTGGACATCTTCTCGAGTCGCGCATAGTTCTTCAATATACTCTGGTCATAGATGCAGTCGATGAATTTGGTGGCCTCCTCAGGGGTTAGGTCAATTGTTGGCAGGGCGATGAGGTTAAACTTCTCGAGCTTCTTTTGTCTAAGCAACGATTTTGAATCTTTCATCTTTTCCTCCGATTTGAAATTTCAAAAACCTCCCCTTCTAGTCTTTCACTAGCAAGGGGATCGATGGATAGTCGTCTTCTTCATCGTCCGCGCCTTTGTTTTTCTCATCGTCTTCCTGGCCGTCGATGCTCTTTTTTGTAGGTTTCTCCTTCAGCTCCAGTTGCTCAAGTCGTTCGTCGATCATCTTCTGGATATCATCCTTCTGCTTCT
>Ga0114925_10001748_pt1 | contig 10889 bp, 26 predicted proteins | sample SumtaG_2_FD_87287 | JGI IMG/M metagenome (GOLD analysis project Ga0114925, IMG submission 87287) | Deep subsurface microbial communities from Indian Ocean to uncover new lineages of life (NeLLi) - Sumatra_00607 metaG | ecosystem: Environmental > Aquatic > Marine > Oceanic > Sediment | place...
CCGAAGTTCAGAAAGAAGCCAGTAGTGGTCGAGGCAGTGCAGTTGACGTGGCCGAATTGGTCCGAGATGTGCGACTTTGCTGGGGTGGGTAGGCTGGAGGACGGTAAGCCGACCGGCACCAACAAGGACCTGGGGGGCGACGTGTTCACCGATGGTGGTCCCGGGCTGTGGATCCCCTCGCGTGAGGGTCTGCTGCTGGCGTCACCCGGCGACTGGATCGTCAAGGGTCTCCACGGCAAACTCCATCCGTGCAATCCGGACATCTTCGAGGAGATCTACGAGCCTGTGGACGAGAGCTGATGGGTAGGTGGGACCACGTCTGGTTCTGGCGGGCGAAGCTGCCTGACCGGAAGGGCCAGCCTTGTAGGGTTCTCGTGAGGGGCCGGATGAACACGGTGCTCGTGGAGTTCGAGGATGGCTACAGGGTCACGACGAGCAGATACGCGGTTCGGAGGGTGAAATGAGGTGGTCGAAGACATCCTTTCTTGAACAGGGCGGCGACGAACTCCTCGCGCTTGTGGGCCAGGGTAAGCCGGTTGGGTGGATTACCCCAGCTATGAAGAAGCGACTCAAAGAACGTGGTTGGACCGAGGGTCGCATAACATCTAGGCTGACAGGAAAGAAGGGATGGGCATCGGGAAACACCATCCCACTCTACACTCGCGCACCTCAACAGGAGCCCGGAGTCTTAAAACAGGCAATCAAGTTGCTTCAGGATGGCCTTGGACGAATCGCCTCCACGGAAAAGAGTCAGGTGTTCGTGACAGACGGAGAGCTTGCCGCCTCCTACTTGGCTCAAGCCGATACCATTCTGAAGGCCGCACCCCAGGAGCCCGGAGAAGGAAAATGAGCAAGTATTGGAATGAAACGCCTGACGACGATGGGCTTAGGACCCCGGAGGGCTTTGCGAGGGTTCGGGGTGAGGTCTATGTAGGCAAGGGGGAGATCGTGGTCGTGGGAGATCCACCCAATTGCGAAGAAGAGGAGTCGTCTCACAACTGTGATGAGATGGGATGTACGACCTTTTCCCACGTACTTGTAAGGGGTCCGGTTGCCCAACCTTACGCAGAAACCAGGATCGAGGAGCCCGGAGAACGTAAGCCTGGGGAACTTTTTCAACGCTGGATGACAGATCCCTTTCTGGTCTCTAAAAGAAATCAAGAGGTCGCTGAAGCTGTTCTTAACTTTCTCGGGGAGGAGCCAGATGGATGGCCAGCCGGTTGAAAACGATGCTCCAATCTTGGCGGGGATCTTTGTGCTGGAAGAACTCGACACACCAGAAAAGGACGAGGTCACTTATGACGATATGGTTCGTTGTATTCTTTCTGCCCAGTGGCGAGTTGGAAATGGGGAGGAGCCTTATCCCGCAGCCACACAGGCGATCAAAGATCATTTTGATGGGCTGGAAAACACTCAACCAGAGCCCGGAGAACGTGAGGCGAGCGAGCGGGACCACGAGGCAATGGAAGTGTTGAGGACACGCAAGGGTATTCTCGCCTATGGAACCCAAGAGATAGGACCTGGCGAAGCGGTAGAGGTTTGGACCTATGTAACCCTTGGCCCCCAAAAATGGCAGAGCACCAAGACCGAGCGGAACGACCCCGCCGACGCAATCCTCTCAGGAGGGAACGAACGGGAGCCAAGCCATGACTGAGCCCAGAGAGATGTTGGAGAGGATGGCCCAAATAGTTCGGGAGCAGACCGGAACAGGTATGACTTGGGAAGAAGCCGAGGAGGCCGATATCACGGGAGCATTTCTCTATGCCATCCAAGCCGCCTTACGGGAGTTGCGGTTAATAACCCAGGACGCCAGAGAACCAGCCGATGTGACAAGGATCGTCCTCGCCATCACGGAGCTAGAGTTATGACTGACCGGGAGAGGTGTACGTGCCGACCATTCATCCCGCGTTGGGGTTTGTCCTTTCATAACCCAAGCTGCCCAATCCACGGCGAAACTCCACAAGCAGAACCGGAAGGAGGAAAGGCTGATGATTCTCCTAGAGGTCATTCAAACAGTAATGATTGTGGCGATCCTACGGTTGCTGTGGGTGATCGGGAAGGTCCTGAACGACGAAATCCTACCCAAGATGTAGCGGAGCCCCGGAGCGAGTTGGTATGCGGTTTCTGCGGAGCGTTAAGGGGTAAGAGTCATTACATGGGATGCGAGGAAGGAAACAATCCTGAGTACATACCCATTTCCTCGTGGTCACCCCGCTTAACCAGTCCTTCAGGGCAATCCCCTGAAGATCCGAGAGACGCAATAGGATTCCAAGATGCTCCGGGGCCATCCGTCGAGACAGGAGCAACTAATTCGCCAGTATGGGCAAGTGGACGCTTCTCGGGGCCATCCGACCCACCTGCCGAGGATGTGGTGGAGAGGTTGGAGGTAGTTAGAGAGGCAGCGGCAGGATTTGAAGATCCGTTTTTCTTGTTCGGGTTGGTAAGATCAGACCTGCTCCAAGGGGCCATGACCGACGCCATCGCAGAGCTAACCCGGCTGCGTGAAGAGAACGAGGAATGGGAGGCAAGTTTTGACCTTTATACCAGGGCAATACACAGGGCCACTGAGCGATTTTTGGCGGACCACCCTGAGTATGGCGACCTAACGTACCCGGACACGGCGGACAATCTCCATCATTGGATGGGTGTGAAAGAAACCGAGAACACCCGCCTCCGGGCAGCGTTGGATGGTCTTAAGCCTTGGATGGTAGATTATCAGCGGGGCGACCACAGGACGATACCACCCGGCATCCAGTATGACGAAGAAGGGCGGTTCGTCTCTATCGACAAGCAAATCGCCATAGCAATCGAACGCGCAATCCTCCTAGGGGGGGGTAAGTGAACACATTGGGTCAGATCCTTGCGGGGATTAAGAATCTTCTGACTTGGTGGGTGACCGTCGCTCCCTGGGAGCAGTGTGTGAGGGTCAGGCTGGGCAAGCACCTCAAGCTCTTGAAGGCCGGGGTCCATTTGCGGTTCCCCATCTTTGACAGGGTCTACATCCAATCGGTCAGGCTCCGGTCCACGGATTTCCCAATTCAGACGATCACGACGAAGGACGGCCACACCGTCACCGTGGCGGGCACGATGCTCTACGAGATTGTGGACATTATGAGGCTCTACAAAACCCTTCATCATGCGGAAAGTGTGGTGGTGGACATCGTAGCCTCTGCGGTTTCGGACACGATCCACGGACTCGACAGGGAGGAGTGTACTCCCCGGCGGGTACAGGAGGAGGTGACCAGTCAGGTGGACCTCGAAAAGTATGGCATCAACCAAACCTCCATTCATATCACCGACTTTGCATTTGTGAGGACCTACCGGCTCATCATGGACCAAAAGTACCGCAACTGGGAGGCCTTCCTCGATACTGAAAGAGAAGAGAGAGAATGATTGGCCGTTCGATCCAGCAGCGCGGGAACAGTGATTGTGGGGTGGCGGCTCTCGCCATGGCCCTGAGCGTGACCTACGATGAGGTCCTCGAGATAACGAAGGCCGAGTTTGGGCGCATCACTTCGTGGGGGCTCTCGCTCAAAAAACTCGTGACGATTGCTCGTCGCCTTTGCTGGGAGCTTGAACCTCAGCGTCAAGGATGCTGGTACCCGGGAGATGGGAGGAACGGGGTTGTTAAGGTGTTGCGGAATCGCCAGGGCCGGGACGGGCATTACGTGGCGAACCGGGGTGGGCTCATCTTCGACACTGACGGCGGTGTTTATGATCCGGCAGGCTATTCTTTCTGGACGGACTCCCGTTATGCGACCCGCCTCGTTCTCTCTAACTGCCTGATCCCGAATCCAGCCCCGGAGCCCCAGGACCGGCAGGAGGAGTGGCAAAGAGCCTTCGACATTCGATCCCTTGGTCCTCCCAACCGATTGGTAAAGGAAACCACTGAGGAATATTCAGAACGTCTCAAGGCTTGGCAGGAAGCTGGCCGCATCCTACAGGGGCATGGCGATGGGTGAGGGGATCGCAGAGCAATTGGCCGAATGGGTCAAGGGAAACCCCCAGCACAACACAATCCGTGACGAGTGCTGCCCAGACTTCTCGTGTTGCCAGCCAATACTCCTGGCCCCTGAAGAGATAAGACGAGAGTTTGCAGAGGCCGGTGAGGCGAAGAGGCAGGGGATGTTAATGCAGTTCTTGGGCGCTGCCCTAGCTTTGACGGGCAAGCGCGACGAAACCTATATCGCGGGACTTGATGGAGCCGCGGAATCGTGAGCGAGACGATGGCTAAAATCAATCCGACAACCCATTGTCCGTACTCGAAGCACCGTGGCCTGCGGTGGGACATGGTGGTGAAGGAGGACCGTGAATACGCCGAGTGGCTAGTAGGCGGCGAAGGGCCGGAGATGGACGAAGAGATGTACGACGCCATCATGGAGGCGCTGGAAGAGGATCTGACATTATGAGCAAACGAATAGTGATCCAGCTTCGGGTGAACGCCGAGGAGAAGGCGTCGATGATCGAGGCCGCAGACGAAGAGGGCATGAGTCTGAGTGCATGGATCCGCTGGGTCTGCCGGAAGGCTGGGAAGGGATCATGAGCGATACCTCGATTCTGCGGTTCTCTGACGCCACGAGATGGACCGAGATCCCGCCACCGGATATGGAGACGGCCTCGTGGGAGCAGATAGCGGCGTTCGCGTCATTGGTTGTGTTGGCCCTGCAACACATAGACGAGGCCAGGAGTTGGGGCATGAGCCTTCAGCCCTTCCCGCCGCCAGTGCATTTTGACATCCTGGCCGACCGTTACATGAAGGAATGGGGAGAGCTGGATTTCAATAAAGGAGGGGAAAATGAAAGCAGTGGAATGGAGGCGGAAGGTGAAGCAGGAGCGGGAGAATTTGCTGGCTGAGGCCAAGAATGCTGAGGCGAGGCTGGTGGCTGAGGTCAGGGCGGTCAATGCCGAGGTCGAGGCGAAGCGGGGAGCGGCCCACGTCTTGGACAAGCTGCTGGCCGAGGATTCCAAGGCCCCGGAGCCGGATGACGAGAACGGCAACGACGACCCCGAGAACGCCGACGAGGACGCACCGGCACCGGCCGACGAGGACGATGATTGGGCCAAGTCTGTTGGTGGTGCGCCCCCGCCTTCCGAGTGAGACGCGCCAGCGCGAAGAAGCGGAAGAAGAAGGTCCGGACCCAGGAGATTGAGGGTCAAACGGTTCTCGCTGGCGAGAAGGGCAAGAAGTTCTTCCATAAGCACCTGTCGGACAGGTCACGCCGGAAAAAGCGGAGTCGGCGGCAGATGCGGAAACAGAGCCGGAGGGGTTGATTGAGTAGGCGTCGAGCGAAACGCCGGGTGGCGAAACCGCTTCCCGAGATCCAGGCCTTCGAGGTGGAGGGGTACATCCGTCGTGGCCCCGACTTTCAGGCTGGCTTCGAGGGCTGGAGGGTTTACGCTCACGAGGTCCCCGGTCAGATCGACATCCCCGTGACCATCCGGAGCGGTCATGGGCCCCCACCGAAAAAGAAGAGGGGGGGGAAGTGAGACAGCAGGAGCCCTGGTTCTTCGATGGCGACATGAAGGACCCCCTGAGTTGGGATCCGTGGACGGCTGGCTATTTGCCGGGGATCATGTGTAGTTACGACTTCATCGAAGCGAACGAGGTCATACAAGAGGGCTGGGGGATCGCCTGGAGAGACTTCTGGAGGGACGGGGCTGTGGTTATGCCGATCCCGTTCAACCTGATTTATGCCGCAGTGATGAAACTCCGGCGATGGGCGAAAGTGCCTCCGTTCGTCCAGAATGTCGGCCTCGAAGAGAGAATCGCCAGAAAGGCCGCGTGGGATAGGGGTCATTCGAAGGGCTGGAACGAAGGTTACGAACGTGGTTTTCACGCAGCGAGGGACAGGAAATGACCGAGATCCTCCGCACAGTATTCATGAATGCGATAGTGGAGCTCTATTGTGCGGCCCAAGAGGTGGTCAGGAATCCGGGTTGCGTTTGTGGTGTTCCGTCTTGCAACATGGAGAAACGGAGGAAGAGTGCGTGGGTCCGGCTGGAGGCCGCTCTCAAGGCCTGTGACGCTACCGGCGACATGATGGCCATTACCGAACATTTCAACCAGGGAGAGATGAAGGAATCATGAATATCCCGAGAGAACGGATCGTTGGTGAGCCGATGTGCGCCACCTGCAAGTTCTATGACGAGCATTGTTGCCATCACGAGCCACCCCGTCCGTTGTTGATTCCGCTCCAGGTGCTTCAAGAGCATGGCCCTCCCTCCCCAGTGACGCTTTGGCCCCCGGTCCCCGACGAGGGTTGGTGCGGCGGGTATGTCCGTAAGATCACGGTGGCATGAATGGAACGCGGAACCTTTCTGAAGATATGGCTGGGCCTTCCGTTTGTGGGCGCCCTGCCGAAGTTGAAGCCGGAGGAGCCCCCCTGCCCCCGGTGCCAGGGCGACAAGCAGGTCGTCTACACGCCAGCCGAGTTGGAGCGGGTGGATCTGAGTGCCTTCAAGGCGAATCCGCCAACGCGGCTCGATATATTCCCCACCGAAGGCGGCGATCAGGCCTTTGGTGGCCCGTGTCCGGTCTGCCGCGAGGAAGACTTTCTGGCTGCGTTCCCCCAGAGGCATGTCCCCACCGCATCGGAACACCACGAGGCGTATGTGAAGGTCTGCGCCACCTCTTCGGATCCATCGGACCAGGCGGCAGCTAGACTCTGGAACGATTTCCTCGCCAAATCTCCGTTGGATTCCTTCCTCAAGGAGGTGGCCGAGACGTTTCGGCGTGCGCAAGACCGGATTTGGAGAGGCATCGGATGACCCGTACCATCTTGAAGTTCAATCGGTCACCACCCGGTATGCCTCACCACTTCGGCATGGATTGGCTGAAGAAAGTGAAGGCCGACCGGGGACTCGACCCCGTCATGCATGACTTCCTAAACCGGGTCGGCCAGTGTGGCTGGATCCTCAACGGGAAGATGGCCAAGATAGAATTGGAGCTGGACTGATGTACTCCCTTGAGGGCAAGCTCACCTTCCTGGCGATGGAGCGAACCGCCTCCCGGGCGGTAAGGGACGCCTTCATTATCGCTGGCGCGAAACAGGTGGCGGACCACCACGACGGTCCCGATCAGGGCCACGAGATCGTGGGGGTGCCCTTCACGGTGGTCAGGAACCATTGGGACTACATCGTGAGTCACTGGTACAACGCCAAGATGAACGAGAAGTCCAACGAGCCGATCACCAATCGGTGGTTGTGCTACCATTTCATGTCGAATCGGTACTGGTACCGGCCCGGTTCAATCTTCCGCTTCCTCGAGGTGCCCAACATCCACGTTCTCCGCCATGAAACCCTCCAAGATGACCTTGACGACCTCTTTATGGCCCACGACCTTGACCCGGTGAAATTGGAGATGGAGGGCGAGAGTGAGGAGCGCCAGGGGCGCCATTATCGCGGATTCTACAATGCCGCGAGTGCTGGTTTCGTCGCTTGGTGTTTCCGTCCCGAGATCGAGAAGCTGGGGTATCGCTTCGAGGGCCCACCTGGGTACTAATTAGGATGGCGCTTTATCTGGAGAGGTGTCCCTCACCCGGGCGGTTGCCACGTAGGGTCCAGGCCGTCCGGATCCTGACCGACGAACAGGGCATCCTCGATGTCTTTGCCTTCCTCGAGGGGGCCTGGGAGAGTGTGGAGGTTCTTGACCATCCCCCCAGGGTGCGGATGAGCCATAAGGGTAGGTCGTTCACGGCCTGTCAGGGCGAATGGATCGTCAACCCGGCGAAGGGTGCTTATCTTAAAATGGGGAACGACAGGTTCTCGATGCTGTACGACGAGGCGAGTGACTGATGGTCAGGAGGGTCTACCACCCGATCAGCGTGGATGTCGAGGGTCAGGCGTTCCAGATCCAGAAGGGGCATGGGCGTCAGGCGCGGGTCTACCGGAAGCTGTCGAGTGGAGCCCTCCAGAGGGTACAGAATGACGACCCCGTGTTGGTGACTGTAGCCACGGCCTTTCGAAAAGGTGTGGACGAACACAAGGCCGCTGCCGAGAAGGAAGAAAAGAGAAGGCGGGGTTGGGTGGCACGATCTTTCCGGTGGATTGGGGCCTTGTTGGCTCGGTGGTGGTTCTCACTCTTTCCAAAGTGACGGTATGGCGATCCGGCGTCTCACCGATGAGGAGATTCGAAGCCTCGTGGGACGAGTCGTCGCTGGTGAGCTAAGGTCCCTTGACGAGGCCCTGACCAAGGCCATCTGGGGCCCTTCGCCTCCAGAGACCTGGGGGGAGTGGCCCCAGGAGGCGAAAGACGACTGGAGTTCCGGCTTGAAGATCTACCGTGAAGGTGAGGAGTTGCACCAGTTGATTCGCCAAGCGCCCCAAGGGGGCCTCACTGTCAACATCTCGTGGCGGACCATCCTGGGTTTGGCCCCTAAACCCGAAGAGTGGTGGCTTCTCCCCGGTGTCACATGGCTGGACATCGGGAAACGAATAGGCCTTGCGCCCAGAAGGGCTGCGTATCGGATGACCGCTTTGGGTTGGAGGATGAAGGGTGTCGGAATGAGGGTGCCCGGCCGTCGTGTCGTCGCGGCTCCCTGTGAGACCTGTGGTGTGGCGTGGACCCCTCCGGAGATCAAAGAACGTCAGGGCCCCTGTTGCCTCGGGGAGGACCCATGCTGAACCAACTTCAAATCGACTTCTGCGAAGGATTGCTGCGTGGAGAGGCTTACGCAGACGCCTATGAGGCAGCGGGTTACCAAACCAAGACCCGGAGGACCGCTCGGAACGCTGCCACGAACCTCATTCGGAAGAACGCGGAGGTAAGGCAGTACCTCGCCACGCGCCGAAGGGAGCAACAGGAGCGAACGGACGTTACCTGCGAACGGACACTCAAGGAGATCGCCAGGGTAGCCTTCTCGGACATTCGGGAGTTCATGTCCTGGGACGAAGCTGGTGTCACCCACGTCCCCAGTACGGACCTTACCGCCGACCAGGCTGCGGCCATCGCCTCCGTGAAGTCGAAGCGCACTATTCGAACGGATAAGGATGGAGGCGTGACCGAGTATATCGAGATGGAGGTCAAGGCCCACCCGAAGATGGATGCGTTGGAGAAGCTGGCGAAGGTGCAGGGCCTCTACCAGGCCGACCGGATGAATGAGGCCGACGTGCAGCGCGACCTTCTGAAGACCGTTCTCTGGCGCTACGTGATGAACCTACACTTGGAGACGGGGATCTCCGTTCCCGAGGCACTGACCCAGGCAGAGAAATATCCCGATGAGGTGCAGAAGTGGGGCAAGGAAGTGATGTTGCTGCTTCCCAGCGTATCGAGTTCGTAGGGGGGCCGCTGGACGGCGAGTTCATCTCAGCAGAGTCTCCGATTGTGCCTACTATTGCGGTGGCCATGCAGGGACGGGGGCTGATGGCGGCGGATCGAGCCCTGAAGGGCTATCTCGGAGAGATCGAGGATCCTGGCCACCCTCTCGGCGTTTATCATTTCGAATGGTACATTAAGGGCATCCCGAGTGATCTAGCGGATTGGGTGAAGATTTTCCGGTACGAAGGAGAGCGGTTCGGATGACCCATATCCCTGACCATGTAGGCTTGATCGGGCAGATGGAGAGTCTGGAGGAGTACCTCCAGGCTGAGTTGGAGAAGGTTCGGCTGGATCCTCTCACGTATGGCCACCCCTGCCATGCTATGCAGGAGGAAGTCCAGATGAGCAGGTCCCGGCGACGGATTGTCATTGCGGGCAATCGGACTGGGAAAGCTCTTCGGAACGGAACGCCGATCCTCACTCCCATTGGTTGGCGCGAGGTCGAAGCCTTGGAACCCGGCGACGACGTGTTCGCTGGGGACGGCAGCATTACGACGGTTCGGGGCGTCTATCCCCAGGGAGGAAAGCCTCTCTATCGGGTTGAGTTTGATGACGGAACCACGGTGGATTGCACTTCGGACCACTTGTGGAAGGTTAAGGATCCTTCGGCACGGTTCCTAAAGCCAAAAGTGTGGCGTACCACTAAGGAGAGTCGGGGTCTCACTTATGGTCAGCGGACGGTAAAAAGCCTAGGGGAGATCCTCGACCATGTAGGGCCGAGTCCCAGCCCAAAACAAAGGTATGCGATACCCCGCTGTGGTCTGGTCGCTTTCCCCGAAGCAGACTTGCCGCTCGATCCTTATTTGCTTGGCGCGTTGCTCGGAGATGGGGGACTTGCACAAAAAGCCGTGACCCTTACCACGGCCGACCGAGAGGTACTTGAGCGGGTGCGTCGGGCCCTACCGGGGCCCTGTCGGATCGTGAAGGATAAACACGATCCTTATGGTTACCGGCTCATTCGTCCCGACGCCCCAGACAATCCCGTCATAACCAGCCTTCGAGAGTTGGGCGTTTGGGGGAAAAAGAGTCCAGAGAAGGCAGTTCCAGAGCCCTACCTCTTCGCGTCTCCCGGGCAACGCCTTTCTCTCCTTCAGGGGTTAATGGACACAGACGGAACTGTGGACAAGAGGGGGTGTTGCAGCTTTTCGTCCTCCTCCTATCAATTGGCCGCAGACGTGCGGTTTCTTGTTCAATCATTGGGTGGCAAGGCGCGAATCACTCTAAAGAAAACGACACACTTGGACCATTATCGAGTATGGATAAATCAGGGGAGACGGTCTCTATTTACCTTGAGCAGGAAGCGGAACAGGGTTCCCGAACACAGGCCCAGAACTAGGGACAGGATTATCGTCTCTATTGAGTATATGGACATTGGGGACGCCACTTGCATCGAAGTCGCCCATCCGGATGGCACCTTCATCACCACGGGCTGCATCGTCACCCACAACACCGAAGGCGCGATGAGAGACATCCTCTGGACGGCCCGAGGCAACCACCCCTACAGAAAGGCCAGGAGGGCATCCGTACTTTGGGTCGGCTCTCCTGACTACCCCTCTTACCTTCGGTTTCATCG
>Ga0114925_10001749_pt1 | contig 10889 bp, 23 predicted proteins | sample SumtaG_2_FD_87287 | JGI IMG/M metagenome (GOLD analysis project Ga0114925, IMG submission 87287) | Deep subsurface microbial communities from Indian Ocean to uncover new lineages of life (NeLLi) - Sumatra_00607 metaG | ecosystem: Environmental > Aquatic > Marine > Oceanic > Sediment | place...
AGGCAGTAGAAAAGGAATCCGAAGTTACGCATATTCCTGTTGAAAGAGCTACATTTAACATTGGTAAAAAGAAGAAACATTTAACCTTATTCGATGGAGGAGTAAACGATGAAAAAGAAGATTGAAGATGTAATCGTTATTTTTACTACCAGCTCCGCCGATTTTCAAACAGAGCTTAAAGCACAGACAGATAGAATGCAAGCGAAAGGCTTAGAAGTAGAGATAAAAGATCCGCGATTCATCATCAGCCCTGATGCTATAGGTACTTTCAATTACATAGCTACTGTCATAGGCCGTAAAAATTGGTTGTAAATCTCTTGAAAAATAAAAGAAAGGCGGTGAGTCAGAGATGAACATCTATCTTTTTGATTATCGATTAGTACTCGCTGAAGATCCTCATTATGGAAGATTTCTAGATAGAGAGGTTATCGAACCTGAATCCGGACCGCGTGTTCGCAGAGATGAACTAACCTATGCTGTAAGAAACACTGAAGATACAGAAGTAGAAAATGATATCATCGATTTCGTTCATGATGGAAGCGCAGCCCCATTAAATACGCTTGATGCGGCGGAAGAGGACGCTTATGATGCAGATGAATCATTCGATATTAAGCCTATTGAAGTCGTTACTTTAAAAGAGGAGTATGAAGACCCTCCGAACCCAGACTTCAATCCTAACACGCTTGCACTTCCACCTCCAAATAGATTCCTACTACCCGGAAGTAAAGTTTGGCAAGGCGAAGACACTTTGTATAAATTCACTAAATCAACCGGGTATCATGAACAGAATTTCATTTATTTTATCCAAAAATACCGATTTTCCCAAGCTGAAAACAAGATTCGGCTTCAAAAGACTATATATCGATTCGATAAAAAGAGAAATTTTACCAGTGAAATGAAGAAGCACTTTCAGATGCTGATTTACAACACTGAAACTAAACAACTCTATCGGCTCAGGAAAATAAAAAGCTCAGCCACGAAAAGGGCGCGGTTCTGCAGCAAGGTGACGAACGTATTTAATACGTTGCCTCATCTCTCCTGGAATAATGATGGCACACCTAAGAGGCTGCAAGACAAGTTCGCAAGTGCCATTATTGGGGCGGCTGTTAAAGATGTTCCTGGGTTAGCAATACTGGACATCGACGAAACTGTTTATCCCGTTAGACGTAACCCTCGTGGATGGTCCACTGAAAGGACCCCCCGAATATCTGAAACAGTCACTAGGTTAGTGACTATCAAGGAAGCTGAAACATTAAGGCTGGCAGCTGTTATTCTTCAACATAGGGTTGGTCAGCCAATGCCATGGATAAACCTTCTCTTATTACGGAATATGTGGGACATCATGTCTAACACTTCCTACTATGATAAGGTTCTATCAAATGGAACCATGAATAGATCCAAACAGACTATGGCAAAATCTAAAAACATAAGAAGGAGAACCATATTTAAATTAATCCCAAATCTGCGTAAAAGTAATCACATGAAAACCGCTGTTAAAACTCTTCTTGGTGATTACCATAATAATTTCTTTCTTAAGCTATTCAATACAACCCGATTAGATATTTTTCTAGCAAATTGGATTCTTTGTGCGCATCGTGATCTTATAAGGAAGAACATACGCCATTGGCTTGTTCAATCTATTCATAGTAACGACGATGTCCTCCTGAGCATGGTAATGAGTGTTATCAATCCTATACTAGAGCATCTCGGATATAGTACCGATGAAACATTAAAAACAGTCTCGCAAGAAGTAATCGTGATGGATTCCTATGTAAAAACATGTCAAAGACTAATGGCAGGATTTAAATCCAACCAGAATTCTCATTCGGTAGCTAAAGAACTTCCCAAGTGGCATACTTGGCGAGATTTATTTAATATGGCCAATGAATTAGGAATCCGTATAAGACCAAACCGGCTTAGGGATGTTGCTGAAATTAAGAAAGTCCATGATAAGCTTTCTTCTATTATCAGTCGAGACATAGGCATTCTACGAAAATATGAAAATGTGATATTTGACGAATTCGTCAGTCCTGATAAGGAGTATGGTGGATTCAAATTTGCACAACTAAGAACTGCCGGGGAATTAACGCATGAAGGAATAGTAATGCACCATTGTGTTGCATCCTATGCCAGCAGATGTGCTGAAGGAAAATCTATTATATTCTCAATGCGGAAAGATGATAAAAGCTATATAACCATTGAATTAAATCCAAGGACCTACGGGCTTGTCCAACAGTATACTCTGCATGATATCACAGTTACAAGTCAGGGTGTCCTCGATCTAATTAAAGAATGGCAAGCGGATTGTCTTGAACTTCATAAGGATGAAAAAGAGTCATATCATGACAAGCATTCAAAGAGATTGAAAATTGAAACAATCAATGCACAGATAGAAAATCTAAAAAACATAATCGCAGAAGGCATGGTAGAAAATGAAGGCCATATACTGGAGCAAATTCGCAAGTATGAAAATGAGCTTGAGGATATGACAGTTGAAACCAGACTTCAGGAGGTTATGAATGCCTAGGCTTTCTAACAAAGGGATGCGTCAACAGAAGAACAGGGGCAGTCATCAAAGAAGACGTACCACCAGAGGGAATAGGTTTCTCTCTAAGTTAAAGAAGTATAAGTGGTATGAAACCGTAAACTCTAAGAAGAAAGGAAGTGACAATGTTAAATGACTTATTGGGACGAACACAATGGATGAGTGATTTCCTAAAGCCTAAAAGAGAGCAGCCAACTAATGTTCCATGGAAGAGGGTGGCCAGTAAGCCTGTAACAGTTGAGATAACAGCTGATAAGCCTACAACGGCGGAATTGAAGCATAGAAATTCCAGAAAAAAGAAGAAACGTATAACCCAAGCAAGTAGAAAAGCGAATAGGAGGTAATCGTGAAAATTAAAAAGTTCTTTAATTATTTAAAAGCCCGTTGGAACGGGGATAGGGAGTCAGAACTCTCTATCGATTCACGTTGGGTATTGCTTCCGGTTATGGGTTTATTAGCCTATATAATCGGCGATGTATCATTATGGGTGATAATATTAGTATGTATCGGATCATTCAAAATTGATCTGATGATTTAAAGGATGAGGAAGGAGGTAAAAGTAAATCATGAGAGATTTAGTAGCTTATAGACAAAGCATGACTTTGTCAACAAAACAGTGGAATCCTCCTTATAGGAAGGATGGTAATAACTGGGTTAGGGTTGAGAATGTCAAGCCGCTCCTTGATAGGCACGATAAGTCTTTTCGGTCTGCTATCATCAGGTTGAAAAGTCAGATGGAGAAAAGACGGTATAATAATCTGCCTATCTGGAAGTGTCGCATGACAAGTAAAAAGGTAGGTAGATATTGGGTTTATTATCTCACCTGTAAAAGAATCCGTCAGATATTAGTATAGCGGAAAGGAGAAAGGATGTTAGGAGACGATTTAATCAGAATGAAAGAAAAGGGCTTGGATACCTATAACACCAGCAAGTCATTCAGAGGGAAAATGGGTATAGGTAATACAAAGCCACCTGCAATAGTGATTGGTGAGGAAAACCTTTCCGATTTACTAACCGAGCTGGCTGTTGCTTGTTATGGTAAAGAGGTGGAGATTACAATTGAAATAAGTGTAACTTTATAACTGGGGGTAATATGTCTATCTGTCCTAATTGCGACAAAAAAATAAACAAGGGCACTGGGAATAAAAGAAACGTACATGGGGTTACGATTCATAAACTGTGCCCTGGTAAAAAATCGAATAGGAAAAGGAAGAAGGAGGTTAAATGAGAAAGTATCTCGGAATTGTTATAATCGCACTCATATTCCTTTGCGGCACGGCCCAAGCATCAGAGCTCACTATTTCTTATGGTGAGAATATATGGAATGAGTCTTGGTGCTCTCCAGGCGTCGAAACTCATGCGCTTGAAATAGACTTCAAAACTCCATGGAATGAATGGCTGGATTATGGGGTTGTTACTCATTTAATATGGAGTGAAACCAACCCAGGACGTGTCATCAACGGCAACGCCTATTTTGAAGGTACTGATGTCAGCCTCATATGGGCTGGTAGATTAACCGCTCACACAATGGTATCAGAACGAATCTTCATAGAAGGTTTCGGCGGGTTCGGTTTGATGGTCCTCGATAAGCAACCTGAGATGGGCCCAAGGCACCTTGCCGGTAACTTTGGAGCTGGCATTGGGCTTGAATTTGATGGGTGGGGTGTCGTATACAGGGTAGATCATTGGTCTATGTTTAGATATAAAGGCGACAAAGGGCACAACCGCCATTATATCGGGGTAAGAATTCCATTCTCTTTCTTTTCAAGCAAAAAAGGAGGAAAGTAATGTTATGTAAGGATTGTAAGTCCCGCGACAATACTGGGTATTGTAGTGTCAAAAGGACCTACGTACCAAAGAAAACCAACAGAGACGGCAGCCCTGCCACTTGTAAAAATGGGGTTAGCAAGAAGAAAGGAGGGAAGTAATGCCTACTAATAAAGAACTGTTTGAATCCATTAGGAAAAAATTCTTTGACCGGCTCAACAGGAAAACCGGCTGGGGAAAAGAAGAGGTCAAGCAGGAATATATGAATGCCACAAATGAAGCACTCGTTGAATTCATTGACGCAACGAAACAATAAGAAGGGAGGAAAGTGATGATAAGAACTCTAATCATTGGCCATCTGGCCCACAACAACAAGCTCTTCAGTAGGACTTGTGTCCAATGTGGTGGTATTTACACCAATGATGGGCCCGTAGTTTGTCCTACATGTAACAATCCACTTGTATCCATCACAGCCAAGAACGGCAGGGCAATGATGGTGTCAGAAGGAACCATCTACCCACTAATGACTCAAGAGCAAAAGGATAGGGATGCTCAGTCCAGGGCGAAAAGGCGGAATTCTATGGAGATCACGTATCGATTCGTTCTTCTATCCTTTGCAAATCCTGAGAGTGGTGTTGTTGTCGAGCCCCCAATTCATCAGTATCTCACGAAGGGCCGGCAGATTATGGTTGAAACCAATCGCAATCCTATTGTTAGCCAGTTCAAGGCTAATGATGAAACCATCAAATGTGAGGTAAGACTCAGTGTTCTAACCAACGAGGGTGATTTCATCAAACTCCTGGGTAGAAAAGAATCCATGGAGAATCTTACTTCACCTGAACCAGTCCCAGTTCAGCCAGCAGTGCAGAATGATCAACCAGGTCTCATAAGGGACGCTGCTCTTTCAAAAGCTGTAGAAGATGCGACAGCAGCTTTCCATGACTCACTGGTTCAAAACTCTGTCCAGGCAACCGGAGTTGAAGAACCCGTGGTTATTCAGAATCAAACAGATGACGGGTTCGACGATGTTGGACCATTTTAATACTAATATAGATGTTATATGGAACTGGATGAATTGTTGGAGGATGGAAAACCCGGGCAGGGTGTGGCACCGCGCGGAGAAGGTGTGACCCAGACCCGGGCAAGATGTGAGAAAAGGCCAGAAACCCGCAGAATGAAAGGAGATAGCAATGAGTGAAATAGGTTATTCAGACGCTATTCTTATGGGATATGAAGAGTGGTACGAAAAACATGGCGATGAGCTATGGATAATCTACCACGAAGAGGGCGCCAATTATGACACCGATTACGAAGATTGGTGCGAAGAAAAATACGACTCAGCAAGGCAATAACAAGATACCCACACCGGGCATGGTGTACCCACACCAGCTCGTAACCGTACCATAGAAAAGAGGCAATTATGAAAGAGACAAAGGGCAATCTTTGGGAAGCCAAGCCCCAATTTATTAGATGCATTACCACCAATGGCACTATCAAGAAAAACGGAGAACTGGTAATGGGCAGAGGTAATGCACTCCAAGCTAAGCAAAAACATCCAGAACTGCCCAAACTACTAGGCCAATATATAAAAAATAGTGGTAACATAGTTTACTACCTCAAAGAATATGGTATCGCTACATTCCCGGTCAAACACCACTGGCAAGACAAGGCAGATATTGGACTGATCATACAATCATGCTACCAGTTAAATGCGCTACTTGACAGCCTCAACAAACCAGCCGTTTTGCCAAGACCAGGATGTGCTAACGGCAAATTAAACTGGGAAAAAGAAGTTAAACCAGTAATCTCAACAATACTATCCAACAAAGTATGGGTAATAACCAATGAAAGGAGTTAGTGAATGGACAAATTAGCAAAAGCGGCGAAAGAACTCTTAAAGTTCATCGATGAAAACAATGTCTTTGATAGTTCATGCGATGACGGCGATGGGTATACCGAAGAATGGAAATCCAAGGAGTTCAATGCACGTATTGAAGACGTAGAGAAAGCCTTAGAAGAAAGGAGTTGAAAATGGACATAACAGTCACCCTAACAGCTGACGAAGCCATAGACTTGGGCATTTGGGATGATCTCTGTAAAATGAAAGGAATAAGTATATGGGCAGTCAATGAAGGCATGTCCAGCGACCACGAATTCACCCTTACCAAGGAAGAAACCTTTGACTTAGGATTAACTATAAAAGGAGATAAAGAATGATTACCTTAACCCCAGACGAAAAGGAAATGATAATTATCGCTTTGAACATGCGGCGAAACTACATCGAAACCGGAACCGTATCGATGGCAGCCAAAGACGCACAGAGACAAATAGAGAGACAAAAGCGAGCGAAGGACAGCGGACGCACGCTGCTTGGAGAGGAAAAGGCAGAGGTTAAAGCTCTCTCAACCGAACAGATGCGATTAATCATTAATATGGAGAATCTAATAAATAGAATATACGGCTCGTAACCGCATTAATGAATATATACGTAAACATTAACATAAGGAGATAGAAATGACTATCGAGATTAAAATCAAAGAAGAACCCCCCAGAGAATTAGTTAAGGCAATTGAAGAAGAATGTTTGCCAATAAAGACCATCAAAAGCGTCCTAATCGACGTTAACAACGAAGACCTCATTGAGGGACAGATAGCTGGATTTGATCCAGACTCAGGCGAAATGATTATCGACCTTGCAAGATGTGGTGAATTCAGAAAGTTCATAGATAGAGGAATGATGATGATCCCAGCAATATGGTTCAACATGCTATACGCCCTCTATCACGAAAGCGCCCACGCCAAACAACTCGAAGACGACCCAACACTACTGAAAACAGACCATCTACCTGAGATAAAAGAGCATGCAGCTGATCTAGAAGCGCTGGATAAGGTATACAAATGGGCCGAAAGCAAAACGATCCCCAAAATAGATGAAATGGGTTGGGCAGGAGAAAAGATCAAAAACCTGGTGAATACATTCTACACCGATCCAGAGATGAGAACCATACTACTGGAAGAACTCGACGTCATAGAAGTAAACGGTGCAGCTGAGATAGAAAACCTCGTAGCACTCAGAAAAGATGACTTCTCAGGAGAGAGCTATAAAGCCCTCTGTGAATGTATTGACAAGAAAGAGTTCGGCATCTCATTGAAGGGCAAGAGATACTTACACGCAGACGAATTCCTTGCGGCCTGATCGGCTCAGGACCGTATTAATGGTTAATGCAAATCACATAATATAAACAGGAGATGACAATGAACAATCAGCAAAAGATGGAACTCATAATGATGGCTTATCGAGCAATCTTTGCAGCGCGGCCGGAAAATATGATTGCCGATCTAAATAGTGCATCAATAGACATCGCTGTACGCTTTCAGAACATCTTTAACGTCCAAGGAAGGCTGTTCAGAGATTCCTCGACAGGCATCCAAAACATCCCAGGATATGACATCAGCCTCGATGTCGGAGAAAGGAATCCAAACAACACGATAAAGCCGTTGAATCTCAGGTTCATCGCACAAAATCCGAACAAACGTGATGCAAAAGGAAACCTGAAAGAAAACGCCATTCTCGCCCAAAAAGGCCACAAAATCATGTGGGTTATCAACCAAGGCATAGCCAATGGCTTCCTTGGTAAAGTCATGGATAACACCTGGCAAGCATCGGCGCCTCGAGCAACATATCCAGCAAATCAGAATCTCAACTACCCGAACCCCAGACAGGCAGTAGACCAGAGCGGCGGGCAGTATGACATGAACCAAGGCAACTGGGTAGAAGCACTGCCAGATATTGGTCAAGGAGATATATCCGACGCTGTTGTCGAAGCAATGGGCATAGATGACGGAGAAGACGGATGCCAGTTCATCATGGAATAAATGAATTAGAGGGCATTGTACAGAGCGTTTCTAAAGATAAAACAGAAATCACTCTGTCATTACCAAGAGGCGGTACAATAAAGGCCCAAAATGAAGGGTTTGAAGCAGGCGAAAATGTCTGCTTCTTTATGAATACCGCCGGAACGAAAGTCGTCAAAGTAATCCCAAAGTTGGTCGCTGACCTGAGCGCAGCAATAGGAGAAGACCCAATGCTTGCACACAGCATAGTAGAAAGGCCGGTCGAAGAAGACGAAGACTTTGACGAATATGAAACCGATGAAGCAATAATAATAGAGGAAGGAGACGACCATGAATGCCGAGGAGAAACTACAATCAATCCAAATGAAAGAGAAAACCAAGCTGAGTTTACTATCAGCGACGGCAGCTAGAGTAAGGGACTGGAGTGAACACAGCGACATACCAATCCCAATCCACGTAACGGACCCATTCATGAGGCTGAGACTAATCGAAGCCGCTGAAAAAATGGAACAGTTCCTGACTGATGGAAAGATTATACTACTTACAAAGGTTGAGCAGAAATCACCTCACGGACTGGTCACTAACTGTATGATAGACAAACCCATCGACCACAAGCCAGGTATCATATATTTCACATACACCGTCGATACGGACCAGCTTAAAGCATGGCTGCAGGAGCACAACTACCTCGAAGGCCCATTCAGTTTCATGAGTAGAGGCCTACAGATCACCTACCCAGAAAAAGAGGTGAAACCAGAGCTCTACCACAAAATCCTCTTCTCTATCGATACCGAAGTGACAGAAGAAAACCCAGCGGGCAAGATATTCTTAGACATCATGGTAAAGGAGACCATCTTTGCAGCCCACAGAGATGTATTCAATGAGAAAGAGTGGATAGTCAGCCAGATGACGTAGGAGACAAACTGAGGCACAGGTAGCAACAGTGAAGCTCAAAGCGAAGCTCAAATCGCTGTAGGCCAGGTCGACTCTGGCGGTGCCTCAGTTCCTTCACTCCGAGATAACATAGGAGAGTAGATGTATATCAGTGAAGAAATAATGAATAAAGTAGAGGAAATCGAAAAAGAAGCAGCAAAATTCAAACGATGCCTCGGCGCCCGCATTTGCCCTAAATGTGGCAACCACCTAAATCGCCGAGTAACAGACGACGATAGATTACCAGACGAAATATTCGAATGTTCAGCTGTAGGCACATGCGACTTCTTCCACGCGAGGCCAGTATAAGAAACCCGCATGCGGCTCATACCGCACTAATGAGGAATTCAGGCAAAGCCGAGAATCTGGTAAAGCCAGAGGGTCTAGAAACCCACAATCGGCTAAGTCCCGAATTAATAGGCCAAATAGGCCACAGGTAGATTCCTGGAATCTGCCTACAATTCCCAAAAATCTATAGAAAGGAGAACCGAAATATGGGAGAATTCGAAGCTATATTAACTGGTGCAAGAGTTGCTGGTACACCCACCTTCATTCCCGGCATCACTGGTCCAGAGAGAAACCATACCATTACCACGGTTATGGTGAATCGAAGGGGTAGAGATAACAAGGAATATAGCGACAGCCTGACCGTCCATTTCTGGGGCAAGTCGGCCAACATGGCGGCTAACTACCTCTCCGTCGGAAAGCAGTGCAATATTAGGGGTAGGCTTCAGGACTACACGTCCGATACGGGCCAGGTAAGAAATGGTAAGAGAGTGCTCAACCGCAAGGTTGAAGTCAATGCCATTCGTTGCGAATTGCTTGCCGATTCCATGAAGGAGGTCCAAGCGGCATTTGACGCCGGCATTATCGCCCTGAAGAGCGCTGGCAGATTGGATCCTAACACTCAGATCGCTCTGAGTGATATTCTTCCCAAGAAGAATTCCATGATAGATTTCAATCCTGTCCTGGCCGCTCAAACGGGGACATATGGCCGTGCCAAGGTATGGTCCAAAGACCGAGGTTTCTGGACACCCGGCGTAGCAGCCCCTGTTGCTGCTGCCACTGCGGTACCGGTCGATGGTAGTGCCGCTGTTATCGCAGCGCAAGCTGCGGAGATAGCAGCCCTCAAAGGCCAAGCCGTCGCAGCGAACGGCGCTGGCGCCGACGCTGGCATAGGTCCTTTCTAAGATAGAGGACGCCGAACACCTCAGGGGGATTCCCGCAATGGGGGTTCCCCTGTTTTTTTTTACCATTACAGGAATTTTTTGCAACAAAACCGAATTATTTTGCACAGTTCCAGCTATATTAGGCAAAAAGCGTACTAGTATGAATAAAAGTACAAATTTAACAAAGGGGCAAAAAATGGATATGTATAGCAAATTAGAGAGATTGATCAGAGAGGTTACCCGTATTGCAATTGAACTTAGAGACAGCAGCCCAAAAACCAAAGCACTTGCCATATCTGGTATAATAGTAACTACTTTTCTACCATTATATATTGGTATAATTCTATGGCTATTAATGTCGCCTGTAGGATTTTGGCAAGTTTTCGCACTTGCCGTAGCACTAGTTATACTCCTAGGCACAACGCAATTAGGATGTTTAATCATATGTGTTATAGGCATTTTCAAACTATTGATAGGAAAGAAGACTAGAGTCAAAAATAGGCTGGATAAAGTCATAGCCCAGAGCGATGAATGTAGGGAAGGCTAATGTGCCCGATGTGCGGAAGCTATGAGGTAGGAGTATGTGACCAAGACCACTGGAAGTGTAGAGAATGTGGATGG
>Ga0114925_10001750_pt1 | contig 10888 bp, 14 predicted proteins | sample SumtaG_2_FD_87287 | JGI IMG/M metagenome (GOLD analysis project Ga0114925, IMG submission 87287) | Deep subsurface microbial communities from Indian Ocean to uncover new lineages of life (NeLLi) - Sumatra_00607 metaG | ecosystem: Environmental > Aquatic > Marine > Oceanic > Sediment | place...
AACCTTTGTTGTACCCGTTTACGTTGAGCTACTACGATACCCCACATAATTATTATGCCAAGAACTACCCAAGATAGTATTAGAAAATTACCGAAGAAAACGTCGCCGGCGTCTAGTAATCTATCTTGTGTTACTGTAGGACGTAATTCTTCAAACCACATACGATAAATCATAGGACTAAAAATGTTAATTGCGATCATAGTGATAGCGGCGGCGGTAATAAATCTAATAATAAATACAAATACCATTAGTCTAAATCCCCTAGGCGCGATTTAAAAGCCTTTAAGAATAATGAAAGCTTCGAGATCCACACCTTTTACAAATTGCTTTAGAAGTTCTATTGCCGCAAGTCATACAACTTTTAACTAATTTCTTTTCTTGGTATTCGTTACTTCCGAACTTGTTTGTAAAGCTAGTACCGAACCTTGCCGCTTGCATTTTACGAAGGATAAATGGAAAGCCTAGGAAGATCCCTAGTGCTGTAAAAATTCCGAAAGGATAAGGTAGTAATAATTGAACCCCAATAGATACGCCCAAACTAAAAGCTAGAATGAATATGTAATTTTTATAATTCAAATTCATTACAATTTAGATTAACTACTCATTGAATAAGTTTTAGTTTATAGTGATAGTTAGTATAACATTTTTGTTTGATAAAAAGAAAAAAAAGGGAAGTTAGAGGGCTTCCGCCCTTGCGGGATCGCTTCTAGTTGTTCTATGTAGAAACTACGCCACGGATAACGGGTATGACTAACAATAGCACTAGAACCGCTAGAATTGTAAACAAGACGGCGCCGTTGTTAAAGAAGGCGTCGCAAGCATTACCCAAAGTTGTGTTTGTAATTTGGGTACAATCTGCTACGTTTCCAATGTTAGACAGTAACGTGATAGCAATAAAGCCGACTAAGACAATTACTGCTATGTTAATCATAGTATTAACGTCTACCATTAACTATCACGAATTTATACAGATTAATAAGTGATTTAATTCGTGATAGAACTATCACGTTTAGGAAGCTTTGTTTTCTTCATAAGTAATTCAATGAACCAATTACCTAATTGGATTAATGTCATACTAATAAAAATAGACATGAACGCCGCGAAGATAACGTAGCGATACCCGAAGGTTCCTTGCATGGTAAATAAATGAATTACCGGCGTAGTAGCTAAAATGTAAACTAACCAAATAGAAACTAAACGTTTGTTCGGTATTGGTACCTTACTTTTTAACTGCAATCCAAGACTAGCGAAGATAACTAGGGCGGGTAAGACTTCCCAAAAGATACCGATATTTGTAAACAAAGCGGCTTCGGCATTTTCCGGAAAGAAACCAATAGACGCGCCTACCGTTATGTTTGCTAGATTCTCATAGAACATAAAACCAATACCGGAAGCGGCGCCTAGAAGTATACAGATAATTAAAATGAACGTCCAATCTTTTCGAATCTTGAAATATGAATAAAGCCATAATGGAAAGAACGCTAGACTAAAAGACTTTGCGAATACAGCTACGCCCCACGAAATAAAACTTCCCGCGTTAGACTTGTATAATAAAACTATACTTAGTAAAATAAAGAATGTCCATACTTGATCATACGTTCCGGTGTTAGTCCAATTTGTATACAACGGATTAAAGATCATAGCAAGCATTGAAAGTAAACCAATCATTCGATCCTTAGTTAGATAATATCCTAACAAGTAAACCAAGGGAATACACGCCGGCGCGAATGGCATTAACAAAGCGTTAGGGTATCCCGTTACTTCATAACTTAAACAATGCAGATACCATTTAATCGGGTTTCTAGTTATGCCGCCGTTTCTTTCGCCGAACTCATTTAGATCACAATCAAATACAAACGGTAAAATTGTATAATAGTAATCGGGGTATTCATCATTAGAAAACATGAACGGAACTATCTCTATAAATTCCATAGCGGTTAAACTAACAACTAATAATAAAACAAACGTAGGTTTATTTCTAATGAAGGCTACGACTTCCCGCATTATGATTTTACCAAGTAAGTAAATAATCGTTTGATATGTGATCGATTTAGTTTATGTGATTCTTTAACAAAGTCTACTAATTCCTTTTCATAAGGTGTAACATGATTAGAACGATACCCCTTCAACATGGCTATACCATGCTTCAAACCTTTCCTTTTTGTATTAACAAAACATCTACCTAGGGCGTAAGAACTTGTATATCCTAGCGCTTGCATAGCTTTACCATAGTTATAAGACATTGAAGGCTTGTAGGTATTACCGGTTTTACGTTGCGTCGTAGTATGAATATCAGAATAGTATTTTATCTCGTAGCCAAGACTAAGCGCCTTGTATAATGCGTATCCTTCATAGCCGTAATTCATAGGATAACATGAACCGATCTTTTTCCAATAATGCGCTTTAATTATCCTACCCGATCCCCTTGGCGTCGTAGACCATTCGCCTAAAATCATACCGCTAGCTATCACTATACTATCACTAACGTTCATTCGATCGGTAATTTTTTCAATGTAATTTTTAGGTAAAATATGATCAGCTCCTAAAATCATTATGTAATCTAAATCAGAATCTAAAGCTTTGAATCCTTCGTTAAGTATTGCGGCTAGTTTGAAACTACCTACCCAATTTTCTTTATGATTAAACGGATAATCAATAACGTTACACCCGAAACTTTGCCCTACTTCCCTAGTATTATCTATCGAATTATCATTAACTAATACAACTTGGGAAGGTTTTACAGTTTGTTCGAATAGACTAAGTAGTGTTTTGTATAGATTCGTTTGTTCGTTCCTTGCCGGAATCATTACGCCAATCTTCATCTAGCCCGCCCCCATTAGAAATATGAAGTATATAACTTTCTAGTTCCTGTAATTCATCTTGTTCTTTTATTGTCGAAGCATGACGTTTTAGATATTGGATTAATGCAAGTTGAACGGGTATATTGATCTTAGTATTGTAGGGGTTTTGTTTTGTCAGAATATCCGCTTCGGACTTGTAGGCTTTTTTATAATGCAGATAACCGATCGCCATAATCGCCGGTACCCCCACACCCGCCGCAAACAAAATAAAATATGCTATGTGCGGGAAGGCGTCGCGTATAAAAAACATCTTATCGCCGGCTACAAAGTAAACTAGAATGATTAAATTAATTGCTTGTATTAATTGCGCGACGTAGTAGGCTTGTCCGTGTCGATAGTAAAACCAAAGCTTATTTATTTTCGTTTAAAGAACCCCTTTATTTTTACCCAATAACAATAAAAACACATTGACTATCTACCCCAAACCCAATACACAATAGAACGCGCTAACAAAATTCCTATAATTCCTTGTAGTGCGAATATGAATATTGGCGGGAAGCCAAACAAACCTATTACTTCGAATATGAAAGCGCCCGTTACGAATTGGATAAAAGTCCATAAGAGAGCAAGCGGAAAGAATACAGTATCGAACGGGTTTAACGTCGCCGCCGTACCGCCAAGCGTAGAATTATCTACGTCTTGCGCGGTAAGTTTATCAGTCAAACCGCCGCCGCTTGTAGCGTTAAAAATTTCACTAGGTACCCCGTCTTTAATCGGTACAACGTCGGACATATCAAACGGTGTTTTTAATGGCGTGTCAAAAGTTGCGTCCACTAAAAGCAAGCCGCCATTAATACAAAGTATTACTAACCAAATATCGAACGCTATAGTTTCACTACCCAATTAGATCTAACCCCTTCATGTTATGTTTAATGTATTTCTTTTTGTTTAGCATAATCAAAACACGAACTTGCATAGGTTGATATTGTTCGGTAAGTTCTAAGAACTTATCGTAATCTATTTTTCCTTCTTTTAACATGACCGCGTATTTATCCGGAACTTCTTCAAGCCATGAAGTAAGAGTATTCATATTACAAACCCCCCGCCTTGAAGTTAAAGATCTTGTCTTGGAATAACGAAAAGATATTGAATATTGAAAACGCCATGAAGATAAAAGAGATCCAAGAATAAGTTTCGCCGCCGGCAATTAAGATAATCTTTTCTACGTTTTGTCCTACTTCTTGTCCGCCGGCATTAAAGATCGTTGTAGTAGAAGTTGAAGCTACTTCAAACCCCGCCGCATGAATTACAGATAGACCAATAAACAAAGCCATAGCTAACATTTGTAATGCTACTTTCGCGGTACCGAATTGTGTAAATTGTACGAAAGTAAATACGGCGGCGGGTACTGCCATAAGTAACCACATACCAATTTCTAAAGTAGGCATTTCAAACTCCTTAGAAACCACTTATTAATATGTGATAATCGGGCTAACATAAATTACCGTCCGGAACTATAAAGCGCGTATCCCAAATAGAAATAGATCGATAGTCTAACGGGTTAATTACAAAGTCGCCGGTAATATCGTATTGAACTTCTAGGGCGCTAAAGTTTCTAATCGATTGAACTTCGGGCGGAATTGTAAACCATTTATGACGAACCTTATCTGAATCAGCGAACTCTAAAAAGGATTTTTGGTTCCTAATGGTTTCGGATAAAGTATAGTTTTGGGGGTTATCGTCGCGGGCTATTTCTTCTTCTAATATTGTAGCTACTAACGTAAAGTCTTGTCCTTCATAATCACTTCTAGAATATTCAATCTCTAGAATTTGTTCGCAAGATTCGTTTAAGCTAGGACTTGGGATCGGTTCTAATGCTAATCGGTAAGATTCGTTTTGAGGATTTAATGAAGTAGTAAAAATTGAATTAGTAAACGTATCGGCTTGAACTAATTGAAAAGGTACGAACCAATCAAACCAAAAAAGAATTGGGGTTATGGGCGTAACGGTTCGCCCCTCTATTAAGTGTCCTTGGCTTTCTACATAATTAAAATGTATGCGCGGGTTAATGAAGATCGGTTTAGTGTCGTCCGAAAACATGGGCGTAGGATTACCTTGTACGTTAGCGGTTCCTACTGCATAAGTATAATCGTGTCCGGCTTTAATATCTTCGTCCAAATAGAAAAACATTTCTTGTCCGCGTTCGTTTACTACGGTTTCTTCTAAGTCGCGTAACGAATCAAATACAGCTACAAAGTTTTCTGATCTATCTACGTCTTTAGAAACTGTATAACGATAAGGAATATTCGCCGCCGTGTCGTCCGGATTTTCCCATGTAACAAGAATAGCATTATCACTAACTTGCTTAGCGAAAATATCTACCTTCGGCGCGCCGCCGGCGCCTTGGGAATATGCTAACGGAATACTAACGGTAAGTAAAACTAATAACGGTATTACAAAGGTTAATCTTTCCATTCTAAAGCCCCGCCGAATACAGTAACCGCGCCTTCATAATCACTAGCTACAAAGTCGTTAGGTCTATGCAATCTAATGAAAACTAAATCTTCGGCGGCGAATCCATGACTAGCCGAAGTAACGGTAAATTCTGTAATAGAAAGATTATCCATACCGGATCGATCCCTACAAACTGTTTGTCTACCACTAAAGGAACCGTCTACTATTTCACTAGCGGCTAGCGGAAGGAAAGCTATTTGAAAACATACAGGAAGATCGGCGGTACCTTCGGTAAATGAAATAGATATTTCGGGCGCGCTTCCCGCTTCGCCGTCAAAACTTTCGGCGTGTCTTTCGGCTAGCGGTTCGCCGGTGTCCGCCCAATCCCTGATCATAATTGTTAATGAATTACCGGACACCCAAGATCCACGGTCTATTATTTCTTGAACTATGCTAGACAAGTCCGGCGTTAATTGTGCGGCGCCTTCGTCCGAAGTGTTTACCCAATCCGGTATATTCCAATTAACCGTAGCCGTAGTACCTACACGATCCGAAATATTACCGTCAGTAGAATTAAAGATCGGCGAATCGTCTACGTCGTGTCCGTCGAATATTACTTCTAAAGCCAAGTCCGGATTAGTTGAATCTACATGAAATTGAATTTCCGCGTTAGTGATAGTAGCGGCTTGCGGTATGGTTATGTTTGTCCATCTCATACCTACTAAGTCGTTCCAATTAGCGCCGGCTTCCGCTAACGTTTCATTATGTAGTTCTAAATCACTAGAAGTTAATGAAATGTTAAAGGGATCTGTAGGACTGTTAGGGCTTCCTTCTTCCGCGTCGTTTTCATCAGCATTAACTCGTCTTATCACGGTACCCGATCCTACGCCTTCGTCCGTCCAATACAGTTTAAATTTAAAATCAAACGGGGTATTCACATCATAATCTTTTGGAACGGTGTAAAGCCAAGTAATATTATCGTCCGAATCTGAATCGCTACAAAATTCTATTGCTTGCCTTCGGTATTCGTTTATGTCGGTGTTATCAAATAAAGAGTATGTAATATCATTTACACAATCAACGCCACTTAGATCGTCTATACTTGCTTCTTCGCTGTTAAATCCTACGTCTACTATTCCCGTAAGTGTAGCGGGGTTAGCGTCCGTCCAATTACCCGAAGTTTCATTGAAAACTAAAATGTCGCCCGTATCTAGATCCGTATAGGTTACGTCGTTCAATAGATCCATAGTAGCATTAAGATCAAAAACAACGGACGAACCGTTAGAAATGGCGATCCCATTACCGAAAAACTCAACGGTAGAAGAAGTAGCGGGCGCGGTAAATAATCCGTTAGGTGTTTGAATATTAGCTATTGAATTGTTAGCCCCCGCGCCGCCCGTCTTGATAGTAATCGTTTCGTTATTCTGAATGATATTAATCGCGCCTTCGCCTATTAGCGTTCTAAAAGTTGTATTCAATCCTATTATATCGTCTTTCAAAACTTCGGCGCCCCCGCCTACGTTAAAATGTGCTGTAGATTGATTTATTAAAAATTGGGTTATGTTTGTATTAATCCATTCGCCCGTAGAATTATCAAAAATGATAATATCGTCTTGGTTAGGATCGCTAGCGTTTACGTCGAATAGTTGATCTAAGAAGCTAGCTCCCGTATCCGAATCATGTAATACAATCGGTACCGCTACAACGCCAAAAGCTACAGCAATTACCCCTACCATGACAAGCCCTAAACCTTCTACCATTAGATCCCCTTCAAGTCTTTATCTTTCTCGTCTAACTCGTCTAGATCTTCTTCAGAACGATTTACTTTATCCGTGTGCGTATCGTCCTTCATGTATTCTTTTTTAGATGATAACTCTAAACTTTCTAATCCAATGTTTTCGTTTTTACGTTTTCTATATGCACGCTGTTTAACGCCCTTGTTTGTTCTATCCATGTTTTCTAATTCTTCGGCAAGCTGATCGGTTCTTACGTCGAATTGTGTAAAGATTCTATTCTCTATAAACTCCATAGCCGCTTTTAATTTTGGACTGAATACATCATAAAAGCCCCGCTTGTATAGTGCCATTTTCAAAGCTTTATTTCCGTAGCCCTTGTAAACTTCCGTAGCCATTTTAACGATCTCTTTTGGATCTGCATACTTCTTATAGTTCCGTTTGGCGCATTTACTACAGGTATCTTTTTTACTCAATAGAACTATACGGCTTTCCTTACCCATAACAGCACACCCCGCGCGACATGGATCGTCAGTTTTGTAAGTTATTATTTGTCCGTTAGAGTGCATTAACTGAAATTGATCTTGCGTAAACATCTTATCGGATATGTTACTAAAATGTTCTAGCGTTCTTCTTCCTATAGTTTTCTTAGGTAGTATGGTATCTATGTTTGTATGTTCTTCCGATCCGAAACTTAGGAAAATAGTCATACCCAAAACCGCGCGAAATTCCTTTTCTAAGTTCTTACTGTAGTGATAGTTTACCAAAAGTATCGTAGGAATTTCGCCCTTGGCGGCGTCCATTATCCATCTAATCTTAGTGAGATCTTCGAAGTTCTGTTCTATTTCTCGTTCGCCCATTTGTTTAAGTGCGCCGCTAATATCATCAAAGATAATTACTGTAGGTTGTTTAGGTAGTGATAGCAAGAATCTTTTTAGGTGTCTAAAGTCGGACGCTTCCGCCCAAACTATATTCCAAGCGGGATCTTCAAGGTGTATATAATGACTAATTACAGTAGCCGCCGTACTCTTACCATGCCCCATAGGCGCTATGAATTGACACCCGAACGAATGTGTATGTCTAACATATCTTAGAATATAGCGGGCGATAGATTTAGGGTGGTTCCAAGGTTCACATTGAACGCCGTGATAGTCTACGATACCGGCGTACTTGCTCTTAGTCTTACCTTGTATCTTGTCCTCTAATTGTTCAAGCGTGATAGCCATAGCTAAACCTAGACTTGCGGCGCCACACCAAACTGATTAGATAGTTTAATGTTAGTCAGTAGTGTCTTTTGATATAGACCAAGTGCCTTCATAAGTAGCCGGCTATACTTCTCATAGTAGTTCTTGTAGTATACTTCTGGATTAAGGCGGTCATGTATATCAGTCGCTACGTCCTCAAAGTCCGGAATATCTTTTATGCCTTGTCCAAATCCTATAAGAAAATCATTTAATTGTAGTATGTGAATACAAGCTTTATCGTACTGATTGAATCCGTAAGCCTTTTGTGCGGGTTGTATGAAGTCCTGTAGTAACATATCCGTACTGAATAGCATTGAACCCATGACACTACACAAGGGGTAGGAGTGCTAGATAAGGGTAGTGATAAAGCCGTAAAATATTCTATTTCTTATTATATAATACATAATATCCTTTCGTAGTATATGTAACGGCGAAGCGGACTTTGTAAAAAAATTTCTTCCGGAATGAACGAACTTGTATGTATAGACTAATGTTAGTTAGTATGACATAACAATTTTTTTACGGAAATAATTTTCTTACAGTTAGTATTAACCTGTATACCCTAGGGTAATCAAGGTACATTTAGGACTAAGTAGGATACTATAGAATGATCTAGGTATCTTTAGATAAAATTATCATACAGATTAAAAAAAATCGCTAGGACTTGTCGGCTTATACCATGTACGATATTACTTTCAAGCCCTAGCGATCAGTTTGCTAATGAACGCATTATACTACACGGACGTTTTTAGTCAATGAAGTCTACAGCGTATTAGGTACGGCTTTTTCGTTTATAAAAATATCGGAAGTAAACCACTAGACCAAATACTTCTAAATGTTCTATTAAAAATACTGTAGTAAAATGAATTAACCAATTATCCGTAAAGTCGTTTATTACTGAAAATAAAGTAAAGCCTAATTCATTCGGAATTATGATAATCGCTAGACCGCCTATAATACCCCAAGCTTCAAGCCCGCCTTTGAATCCTAGATTATCGGCATTAGTTAAGCTTGAAAGATCTTCTACACCTTCGGCGGCTAGTATTCCTATTACAATATCTTTTTGATCTTGGGGCGCCGTTTCTATTCCATAAATGGCAAGTGAAAAGAAGTAGATGAAAAAGACGGTTTGAATCATAGCGATCTTTCCGTATCTACTTTTCGAAAAACTCATAACTTGTTTATTGACTATATAGCCTACCTTCCCAAGCTTACCTTTATTTGAAAAATAAATTAGGCTTAGCATTATACCCGTAATTAGACCAAAAGATCCGATCCAATAATCAGAAACGTATGTATAGAAAACCAATCTAACCGGCAAAAATATTCCTGTAAATAATCCAATCGTAAGAAGCTTTTCCTTGGCGTCTTGTTTGGTTGTTATCTTCATTTTAATTTCCGTCTTGTAGGCACTCTCGGCATTTAATAAAACCCGTCATTAATGATTTATACAAAATGGCGCCGTCAGTTTCGCCGCAATCTTTACACTTATGAAGGTTCTTCATTCGCCTATAGCCCCCGCGATCGCGTTTCTATATTTCATATAACTAGATTGATTTACTTCATGTTCGCCGTTTTCATATTTCCATAATTTACAAAGTATTCCTTTAGGATCTTCTTCGCATGGGTTTACTTCGGTATTGGTCATGTTAGTTTGATTAGTTGTAAGGTTAAGATTTAAATTTTCTTCCGGTATTTCTAAAATTTTATTCTTTTCATGGTACCTATAGACTTCGCATATTAAACCCCTAGGATCTTCTAAGCATGGATTAGTTTCTACTTCCGTTATGTTTGCGTAGTTAGCCGTACCGTCATTAAATCTTAAAGTTTCTTGTAGGTTTATTGTGTAATTCATGGGGGTAATTAGAGTATGATCGGGGTTAGAAAACGGTTGTTCTACTAAATTTTGGTAATTACAATTAGTAGAACATTGTTTTTTAATTTCAGCTAGCCATTGTTGATTAATGTATTTTTCCGAAGTTGTTATATCGTGTTGAGTACCTTCCCATTTTTCTAAGCTTGTAGCATTGTACCGCGTAAATTCTGGATCGCAATCGTTTAGAAGATAATACAAACTATCGCCTACCCATTCTAACCAAAAGTTAGAACTAACTATTACATAGTTACAAGTCGATCCTACATATCTATTATTTCCTACATAGTGCGAAGCGTTTGTAATTGTTTGGTCTAAAATTTTGTATTCGAAATTTTCGGCGGCGATTATAATTCTTTTATGCGCGCCAAGTAAAAGATCGGCGGGCGGATCTACCCATTGAGTTAATTCTTCTTCGAAGGTATAGAATCGTAAATGTTCTTTCATTGTAGGTTTTTGGCGTTCATAAAATCCAAATTCATTATATTCAAAGCCCCCGCTTACAGAATGATCGGAAGTATCGGGGTAAACTTGCATAATTTCTTCGTATGTAGGACAACTTGTAGAAAAATTGTTTTGTAACATTGTTATACAGGTATCCGAAAGCAAGATCCCCACATGATCGGGGATCGGAAATGCGGCGCCGCTTACTTCGTGGACATTGACAGTTAGCGCGAACAGTAGGATAAATGACGCGACTACTACAGCGAAATAAGGGCTAACCACGAATTAGGGAAAGCTTAGGATAATAAAAGAATTATGGACTTAACCGTACCGCTTCTT
>Ga0114925_10001751_pt1 | contig 10882 bp, 11 predicted proteins | sample SumtaG_2_FD_87287 | JGI IMG/M metagenome (GOLD analysis project Ga0114925, IMG submission 87287) | Deep subsurface microbial communities from Indian Ocean to uncover new lineages of life (NeLLi) - Sumatra_00607 metaG | ecosystem: Environmental > Aquatic > Marine > Oceanic > Sediment | place...
CCTACTGGCGCTCAAGGAGATATAGGACCCACTGGCGCTCAAGGAGATACAGGACCTACTGGTGCTCAAGGAGATATAGGACCTACTGGTGCTCAAGGAGATATAGGACCTACTGGTGCTACTGGACCAACAGGACCTAATGGTTTGATAAAACTTAGATACGATTTTAGAGCAGTTGGTCCAACAGGTCCTCTGGGTCTATCAACTACTTATTCAAGTATAAGATGGAATAATTCTACTCAATTTGATCTCGGTAATATAATATCTATTAATGGAGCTGATAATAGATTAATTGACATAGCTAATGGGGATACTCAAAAGAAGAGATTCTATATTTTAATAAAAGTTTGTATTGAAAATAACAATAATTTTCGTAAACAATCTAGTATTATTTTGAGATTAGCTCCATCAGGATCACCTCAAATTATAATTCCCGAAACGATATCATACGGATATCATAGAAATAATAGTGCAGGTATTGATTCTCCTGTAACTGATTATATTTTTGAAGTACCTGCTGGTACAACATATCAACTTTCAGTTCAGGCAAGAGAATCAGCTGGACCAGGTCCTTCGAGTTTAAATTTATTATTAAATGAAACTACGATTTCCATTATTGAATTAGCTTTGAACCCTAATCAAATATAAAAAAATAGAAATGTTTATAATATATTAATATCATATCTAGAATATATTAATATAATAATTACTTTAATAGATGTTAGTGTATAAATATTATTTAAATTTTATAAAAATAATATAAATATTATAAATGTCTGAAATATCAAATGAATGTACACTAAACGTAGTTGAACTATTAAATGTTACTAAACCACCTAGTGGAGGTTACAATGAACATATTAGAGGTATTTATAATTGGAGAAATACATACTCTGGTTCTAATTTATATTATGTTAATGATGTAGTCGAATATAATTCGTCTCAATATATTAGAATATCAGAAATACCTGGAAGTGAAGTTCCTACAGATTCAACATGGCAAGAATTACCTGGAACGAAATCTTTTAAAAGAGATTTACAATCGATTACTTTAACCAATAATGTAACATGGAATTCATCAGTTTACACTGATCTTCCAGGGATGTCGTTAACTACAAAAGATTTAGATGGTAATGGAACATATAAAATAGCATTTAGTGCAGTGGCTGTGACTAATAATAATAACAGTAATACAATATCTTTTAAATTACAAAGAAATGGTATAGATGTTACAAACCAAGTAAATGATTTACGCCAATATGGTTCAGAAAATTCAACTGCTAATATAATATGTGTTGTTAATAATGTATCTAATGGTGATATTTTTAAAATACAATGGAAAAGAACGAATGGTACAGCTAATTGTACATATAGAAGTCTAGTAATTGATGGTAATCTTTCATCAAACATAGTTTAATATTTTTGTAAAAAATACAATAGTTTCAATAAACTTATTTCAAAACTGAAATAAGTGATATCAACCCATTAAGATAAAATCTTATTTAAATTTAATTTTTATAAAAAAAATTTACCTAATTTTAAAGAAAATATCTGAATGAGCGAAGTATATAGTATATCTGTTGATTTTGATGGTGTTTTTCCTAACACAAAACAGTTATCAGCTGAAATTGAAAATTCGATTAATATTATTACAGACCATATAGGTATAGAAACAGAATATGATGATGTTGTTATTAAGTTTAATAGTAAGTTGTTAGAAGAAGAAAAAGAAGAATTAGATATAATAGTAACAAATCATATACCAAATAATGAGCCAATTACTAATAATGTTTTAACAATTATCCCAAGAGTGTCAGCTGTTAAAAGAAATCAATATCAACGAATAGCTACTTTTATGTTTCCTGGTTCGACCTTTGCTAAAGCTTTTTCTATATCTCACATGGATTCTGAAATTAATTCATATGATATTAGAATTATAGATAGAAAAAATGGTGAAGTCATGTTAACTAAAAATTTGAATAATACAGTAGAATCTATACAAGAATTAGGAGTTCTAAATAATATATCTCCTAACCAAACTACTTTAGAAGTTAATGTTAAAAGAAATGGTGGCTCATCAAAAAAGGTATATATACAAAACATTAATATAGAATATGTATCAAATAGATAATTAAGTATAAAAAAGTTATTTTATTAAAAAATAAAATAAAATAAAATAAATAAATGAGTAATTTCATCAATAGATATCAAGTTTATTGTATTGAAGAGGGAAAGTTTATCGAAACTTTAAGTGAAACTGCACCTACTGAATGTCCAAATCCTATTAATCACACAAGTAGAGCTATTAACCATGATCTAACTTCTATAATTGAAACATTTGATAAAAACGTTATTAGAGCAGAAGAAGATACTGATGGTTATTTTGAAACTACTCATGTAACTATGAATATACCTGGAGGAACACCAGGAGATATTACTGAACATGATGTTGAATGGCCTATGGATATATTATTATGGAAAACCATTTTAACCCCCACAACTGATATGATTGGAGATGAGATTAGTGTATTAGCTAGTCCTGAGACTCAAGTCGGTGTCCTAACTGCTCCTTTTAATATAGGAGATACAGTTTTAAATGTAAATCCAACCGTAATAGATAATATGTGGCGAGGTTTTTTAATTACTATAGATGATGGAGTCAATAAAGATATACTAGGAAGATGTAAAGCTATAGATGCTGTTTCTAATACAATTACAGTTGAAACAGCAAGTAGTTATAATTTTGCACCTGGAACTCCTGTTAAAATATCAATTTATATACTTAAAGATATTTATATATCTGACATTAATGTAATTGATATTGGTACTAAAGGATTTAAAGGAAAAAAAATAACATCAGGTACTAAACTTCGGGTATATTATACTAATAATTCAGGAACACCTAAAACCTTTAGATGGAGACCTGAATATTATAATGATGGTTAGTACAATATTTTATATATTTTTTACAAAATATATAAAATCATTTATTTGAATTCATCCATTTACTCATAGTATTATTGATAGCTTTATATAATACTTCTGATCTACCTTCTTCATCATTATAAAAAACTCTCCTTTTATCATTATAATTTATGATTTCAACTCCTTTTCCAGGATGGTGTAAAATCTGATAAATCTCTTTAAATTGGAAATATTCTTTTACTATAACTCCATTAACAATTGTTTCTGATACAAATCCTTTTCTATGAGTTGTAATATCAAACTCTAATACCTTTTTAGCATCTTTAGATTTAATAGACATTTATATAGACATAAGATAATTTTATATGTATATATAATTACAAAAATAATTTTGGTGATTGTGGAGGAGTAATATGATTAAGTTTTTCCTTACCATTTACCAGATCTGAGATGAATTCTTCCATCTTACTGTTATCAATATTCTTTTTGGGAGATTCTAAACAAATACTTTTTCTTCTATTCTGTAATGCTAATTTTAATTCTGAGATAAAAGTAACATGCGTACCATGTTCATAATTACTTACTGTATTAGGTTCGAGCATTTCAAAACAGTCAGAATCAGTTAATTCCTCCTCATCATCTTCAGGTAAAAAGTGTGATGGGATTTTGACAGAAAATTCGGAAATACCTACATTACCATACTTTTTAATAGAATAACTATTATATATTCTACCTGGAGATACATGCAAACAATAAATAATAGCTTCAGATTTTTTCTTTTTAACAAAGAAATCAGTATCAATCTTGCTGGCTGAGATCTTTAATTTTTCCAATTTTTCTTTACTAACATAGACGATTTTCTTTCCTCTATGTTTAGCATGTTCTTCTAAGAAACTTTCAATATTATTTTTAGCTTTATTATAGCTATTGTAGGTATTTGAGAAGATTATATCTCCTGTTTCTTTCACATTTAGATAAAGCGTGTAAACGTTAAACATTTATCTTTATAATATTTTTAGTTTTTATATATTTTAACATCAATTCTCTTCTTCAGAATCAGAAATAAATAAATTATTTTCAATATTATTGATTCTACTATCTAATTTTTTTAAAATTTTAAAAAATTTATCTATTTGAGATCTCAAATCTTCCCCTTGTATTCTTCTCATATCAAATCTAAAAGCTATATTTTTCTTTAATTCATTAATCTCCTCATTATTATCAATTATAGATTCAGATAAAGCGTTATGTTCATTTCTCATAGAAATTAGGTTAACTGTATTGATATTCAGTTGTTTAAATAATTTATGTATATTATTCACTATATCATCTTTTTTATAATAATTAAGTAGATAAATTACTCCTCCAATAGTAATTGTATATAGACCTCCTATAATAAAAGGTGTATGTATGGATATATCATATTTGTCAGATAACCATTGAATTAAAGGTGTCATCGAATTAAACATTTATATAATTGAATATTTCTTTATATCCAATCATATTATTATTTCATTAAATCCTTAACAAGTTTAGGACCTATTCTTAAAGGTAATTTAAAATTAGGAATATTATAGGAAAGTTTTAAATTACCTAGGGTGCCATCAGGTAAAATAACAGATCGATACATATTAATTTTACCTACAATATTTTTGATGATATTCTCTACTGTTCTCAAGGAAATATCTTTTTTCATTATAATATCAAGAGCAGAATCTGTTAAATGAATATCTTTCTTTTTCATACCCACAGTAATTAAAGCTTTAGGTAACATATAATCTTTAAAGATAACTTTCTTCTCATCTTTGGTATAATCGTCCAAATAAATAATATCAAATCGATCTTTGGTGGCCGGATCTAAACATTGATCTGAATTCATAAGATAAATGAAAAAGACCTTACTAAGATCATGGGTGAAATTCTTTAAATAGTTGTCCTGAAACTCATTATTGTTATCCGGATCTGAAATGTGAAGTAAAGCGTGTTGACTTAATTTACCCTGAGGTGTTTCTCCTAATTTATCCACCTCATCAAAAACCATGATACAATTATTAGTTCCTATTTCAGCTATTTTTTGTAATACAATACTGGGTTCACTACCCTGCCATACCTTATTAGATCCTTTTAAGGCAGCACTATCTAATGCTCCCACAGAAATTCTCACCACTGGTTTATTTAAAATATCTCCCAATACTTTACAAATTTTAGTTTTTCCACACCCAGGACTACTCACCAATGCAAGATTTCTTCCACACATATCACCAGAGGTTCTTCTATCATTTAAAATGTGAATGATTCTATCCTTAACTTTATCCATAGCATATAACTCATTATCTAATTTATCTCTAATCTCACAAAAATATCTATTTAATTGTTTAGAATTCATATTGACAATAATATCCTCGTCCTTTTTCTGATAAGGCATTCGTAATCCCCATTCTATCTCTTCTCTTAAAGATAAATGTAAAGAGGAATCAGATGGATAGGTATTCATCTCATAATATTTTTTCAATAATTTAGAGACCACATCATCACTCGCATCTAATTTCAGAATTCTATTTCTAAGATTATCCGGAGCTTTAAAAATCTGTTTAATTCTCTGCTCCTTCTTTTCTAATTCTAAAATTTCCTTACAATTTTCACTGCTAGCTTTACCCAGAATATTATTAATATCATCAATTAATCTAAAATAATTTTCAGTATATTGTTCACTATTTTGCAACTGATCATATAATCTAAGACATTGTTTTTTATCAGCCTTAGTTATAGATGCTTCCATAATTCTTAAAATAGTTGGGATCTCATCACTCATCTCATCCCGTAATTTTTTTAATTCTGGTTCCAACTTTTTAATTTTTCTCTTATCTGTGCCTAATTTCCATTGATTATTTACAGGTATATAATCATCAAGCATAAGATCCGACATATCAGTAAATACTTCAGAAACTATTCTGAAAACTTTAGATACATCCAAATTTAATTTAGCTGATAAAGATGTAATCAATTCCTGTTGAAGAGGTTTAGTATCCACCTGAAAATAATTACTATAATTAGGATCGTAATCTTCCTCTTCTGAAACTATAAAATCTGATAAACTATCATTTCTAGATAATCTTGATCTTTTTTTACCAGTTGTCTTTGAATCCATTTTGATATCTAAATAAAGAACATTTTATATTCATTTTTTATAAATGAATATATAATTAAAATCTTGTTATCTATAAATAATGTCTGAAGAATCTTCTCAAAAATCTAAAGAAAATATTCAAAAGAAGAGAAGAAAACGAAGAAAGAAAAGAAGAAGATCTCAAAAACATCATTCATGTAGGTATTCTCATAAAAAGAAAAAGAGAGATATTATAGTAATTCCTCCACCACCTTCTAAAAATAATGACGATTCGATAGAAAATTTATTAAAATTATTAATTGTGGATAATATATTGGATAAAAAATTGAATAAAACCCAATCTCTTCCTAATTTACCTAAAACCCCTCTCAATAAGACTCCTGTTAAAGAAAAAAAGGTGAATAAAGAACAAAAGAAAGAGGAACCCGAAAAAAATGAGGGGCCTATCTTTGGACCTAATTTATTTAGGAATCAAAAGTATAAATCTATAAAATTTTATAAGCCATTTACCAAATTAACTGAACTTATTCGTTTAGGAGAAACCTATGATCCATCATATAAATATGATTGTAATATTAATATGAAAAATTTACATCATCTAGTGGAACCTTTAAAGGAATTAAATAATATGATAGGATTGACAAAATTTAAGAAATCTATTATTGATCATTTGATATTTATTTTAACATCTGTAGATAAATGTAGTAAACCTATGTTACATACAGTTATTTATGGCGAACCAGGATTAGGTAAAACACATATATCTAAAATTTTAGCTAAAATATATGCCTCTTGTGGATTATTATCCAAGGGAGGGTTTAAAGTGACCAAAAGAGAAGATTATGTTTCTGGATTTCTAGGACAGACAGCTTTAAAAACTAAAGAATTATTAGAATCTAATATAGGAAATGTTGTTTTTATTGATGAGGTTTATTCTTTTGGAGGTGAAGGTACAAGAGATTATTTTGCTAAAGAAGCTATAGATACTATTAATGTATTTTTATCAGAAAATTATCAAGATTTTATTATGATTATAGCTGGTTATGAAAAAGAAGTGAAAAAGTATTTTTTTTCACAGAATCCTGGATTAGAAAGAAGATTTACTCAAAGATTTATAATGGAAGGATATAATCCTGAAGAGATGTGTTTAATATTTAAAAAATTTATTAAAGATGAAGGATGGAATATATATTATGATGTTTCTGATGAAAAATTAACTAATTTCTTTAGAAAACATAAAGATAGTTTTCCTTATTATGGAGGAGATATCAAAACACTTTTCGATAAATGTAAAGTTATTCATATGAGGAAAATAGTTATGTTAGATAAGAAATTCTGGAAAAAATTATCTTATGAAGATGTGAAAGAAGGGTTTGATATCTATTTAGAAGATAGAGAAGTTGTAAAAGAGAAAAATACTAATCATCATCACATGTATATCTAATATGCTTTAAAATCAATTAATTAAACATGTATCGATACATATTTAGATTTAATATGTTTTGATCCAATATTGTCAATTCACCGATTTCTTTAAACCTGTCTGAAAACTCATTTTTATTAAAATGAGTTTGATTTTTTTTATGATAAATAGATTAAAATATCATCCTATCAACTATTTCACTAAATTGCTCAAAAAAATAAACTAATTTATTAATCTCTAAATATTTGGATATTTTTTGTATAATCTTAAAGTTGCTTTTTCTTTCATTTTGGCTTCTATCATAATATCAAATTTATATTGTTTATCTATAAGGTCTAACAGAATATCAGGAATAGATTCCACATAATCATGATGAGCTCCAATCTTTTTACCCTCTGCCTGATCAGATAAATGAAACTTGGGAATCATATCTCTAGATTTCCATGTATCTAATACCTGAGGTAATAACTCTTCAATAGGTTTCTGGTCAGGATTGTCTTTATGATAGTAAGCCCAACAATTGTAATGATGGAAATCCATAATAAGAGGTATGTTTAATTCATTGCAGATAGGTAATAAATCTTCCACAGAATATCCCCTCTCATCGTTTTCCAAAGCTATGCGTCTGCGGATAAATTCAGGAACAGTCTTAAATGTCTTTTTCCACCTGGATATAGTCTCAGGTTTATCCTTATAAGTACCCCCACCGTGAATACATAATATACCATGTTTCATTACATTCTCTTTAATCTCATCTTCTCTATCTTCATTGATCAGATATTGATTATATGATTCTGCACCCTCTTCTAATAAGTCTAATAATAAGGCATGCCAACTAAGATCCCTAATGGTATTAGATATAACGTCTTCGCTTTTACTGCCTAACTGATTATAATGACCTGGATGCATAGTTAATCTGATCCCATATTTTTGTGCATAAGCACCTATTTCGTAAATTATATCTTTAGCAAATATTAGATTACTATAATTATAAATATGATCGTCTGTCATATGTCCTCTCATTCTTAAGTTACTAATATGAGGAAACATATCAGAACTCATTCGATAAAAAAATATTCCATGCTTTTGAGACCAAGCTATACTTTTAAACATATCTTCTAGATTACTTTTACCATAATCACATAAAAATTTATAAATAGCTTCAGAGTATTCTTCTGAACCTTTATTAAAACCAGATTCTTCACCCTTTTTAATAGCTGTGTCTAACCTACAAGTCTGATTACAACATACTTTATGCTCTTTAAGAGCCATATTGATGCATGCATAACCTAATCTTGTATTCATAATGTAATGGTTAAAATAATATATTTTAATCATTAAATCAGTCATTTTTACGTTCTTCAATCTCATTATCATATTCACCTGGTAATACTATACTTTCCTGTTTAGAATTCATAATATCTCTAATATTTTTAGATTTTCTAGCCATAGAATCTAATATACCAGATTCATGAGGAAAATCTTTTGAATATATAAATCTTATTTTAGAAACAGATTTGCCACCTTCTCTATGTGTTCTTCCTGTAGCCTGATATAAATCAATAAAGGAATAAGAGGGTAATAGATATGTTATTCGGGGTCTATTTCCATGAACATCGTGTAAATCAATAGACATACCACCAACTTTAGGATGGCTAATCAATAATCTATATTTATCATCATCCGATTGGAATTTTTCAATTATATTATCTCTATCTGATTGCTTTATAATCTCTCCATTTAAAATCATAGGGTTATATTCTAACAATAATTCATAAGCTCTATGAATATCTCGAGTATAATTTAAATAAAGAATAACCTGACAATTCGGATTAGACTCTAAATCATTCTTTGCCAATCTGACCATAGTTCTCACCTTACCACTATCTATCTCTCTTCTGGATTTAACCAGGTCTCCCCAATTAATTCCATTATAATCTACCTCACCAACCTGATGTCTATAGTTAGTAGCTGACTTGAAAAGCATAGCTCCTTTCCTAATTTGTTGTACATCTTCTTTAGACATAATTGCGAATAAATTTTTAGCATCCTTCTTTTCTAAATTAGGTGGTTCTGGCATCCCTGAAGTTAAATTTCTTTTTAAAATTCTGGTATATATATATCATGGCATATGAATTTTACTGTAGTTTTGTTTAGAGGTCTAGCACATGCATGAAAACATGAATTACGATCATATCGATTTGCTTTATCTACAACTTCTCTTAGACCAACCATTTCATATATTTTATTGGTTCTATTATATTTATACAATTTATCAGAAATAATCACACCTAATATCTTCAATAGACTAGCAATATTCTCTTTTTTATCTCCCGGTGTAGCTGATAGGGCTGATATTCTTATATTATATCCCATTCTTGAAAGTCTATTAGCTTCTTTAACTAAAGCATGAGCCGAATATAATTGTGAGTTTTCATTTTTAAGTGCATGACATTCGTCAAATATAATTAAGACACCATTTCTAGCACATTTCTCCAAGACACTAGTTGAATAAAATACGTTTCCATCTCTTTGTAAAAGATCATGATTTACACCTGTTTTATTTCCTCTTAATGTTTGATAAGTCATAACACAATAAACATGAATACCATATCGTTTAGCACATTTTCTCCAATTAGTCGATACAGTTTTAGGACAAATAACAATAACCCCCATCTTAAAAGTTGCTGCTATAGCCAGTGTGACATGAGTCTTTCCTGATCCGGTAGGACTATAATCTAAATATCCTATCTCATTATGTAATATAGATATGATTTTCTGATAATGTTCTTTCTGATAATTTCTTAATTTGATAGGTTGTACAACCTTTAATTTCAGTACTTTCTTTTCAGATATTTCCATAATATTAAGTATATTATATCTTAACGAATATTTCAATTAATGGATCAATTAAATATATTATTTCATAATAAAATGGAACTGGATCAGATAAATAATATTATTTCACCTTTTTATATAATCAAAATAGTAGTATTAGGAAGTGTTTCTGTAGGTAAATCTACAATAATACATCTATTAAATAATAAAACATTAGAAGAGGTGGCGCCTACCATAGGTATAGGATTTTCTCATAAATTAGTCCAATTGGAAGAATATCCTTTAACAGGGACGCAACCAGAATATTATTATGAATATGCAAAAAAAGATCCTAAAGACCTAGATTTATATCAGACGATCAAAGTTCAGATTTGGGATTGTGCAGGAGCTGATCGTTTTAAACAGATTATTGTCAAATCTTATCTTAGAAACTCAGATATTGCTTTTCTAGTTTATGATATAAGTGATAGAAATACTTGGTTAGAATTAGAAAAATGGAAAAAGGAATTGGATAAAAATATACACAATAAGACTTTCCCTCTTATAGTACTCATTGGGAATAAATCAGA
>Ga0114925_10001752_pt1 | contig 10874 bp, 10 predicted proteins | sample SumtaG_2_FD_87287 | JGI IMG/M metagenome (GOLD analysis project Ga0114925, IMG submission 87287) | Deep subsurface microbial communities from Indian Ocean to uncover new lineages of life (NeLLi) - Sumatra_00607 metaG | ecosystem: Environmental > Aquatic > Marine > Oceanic > Sediment | place...
CGGTTGAGTAGTTTGATAATTCTATTAATAGTTTCATACCTTCGGTCGTAATTTCGAGTCTAGGGTTTAGTGAACGATCGCGGCATAATCGATATAACATACATGCATTTAAACGTCGGGGTCGTTTTGGGATTTGGGGTCCAGCTTCCATCGACATAATCTCAGAATATTTGAAAGTAATCTCAGTGTTTTGGGTGTTCATAAACTTACTCATAAAACTATATGATCGATGTAACGCTTGCTTATTCCAATCAACTTCATGATTTATAAACCTTGCTAGCACTGAACAGTCCTTAGAGTTTATTGGTTTGACCGAATTTAGATATTTTATTAGTTTCAGGCGTTTAGATTTTCGCCTCAGTTGTGAATAGCTAGCAGCGATTCCGTGACTGTTGGCCATCTCTAATAGCACCACTATGGGTACATATTCGTCCAATTTACCTGTAATTTGTAATCTAGACATCGCAAATTGATTACAACCGGATAAATCATATAAACTACAAATGGTTAACACCTTTCTAGTATATCCGGATTTTAAGAAATCGGCTAAATGTTTAGATCCTAAACGACTTGGTAAACAGCGTGCCGAAGCACTGATGATAATTGTAAGGCTCGAGAACATTGAACTACTGTCAAAGATATTTAAACTCCCCAAACCCGACGATCCATACGAATATCATCATTGGATCCGCGAATTGGGTACTAAATATAAACAGAGTGGTTGGTTTCTGTTCTGGCAAAATGGCGAACTACGCAAAGTCGCCCGCGATGGTTGTCCGAAAGAGACCCGTGATGATATGACTAAGAACGGAGCCCGTTTTATCAGGGCTGCAGGCTGGTTCTATCATTCGGCGGTATTAATGTGGATAGGTTATCGTGACGCGCTTAAAAAATATCTCAACGTTCACATCGATCAATGGGTCGAACTAGGTTACACCAATAACATGAAAAAGTACCAGTTACCTGTAAAGATCGAGTATCCACCTTGGACTCGAGATCATGAATTTCTCGAGTGTCACCGTTCTAACTTAATTCGTAAAGACTGTGAATTCTATAGACCACTGTTTCCGGATACTGAGGAAAACTTAGATTATATTTGGCCATATAATCTCACCGATGCCGGACACCGGTATCGTGTTTAATGATAAAATAAAACCAACCTGACGGGTTGGTTTTTGAAAGCATTTATAACTATGAATAAAACAGGATCATCCAATTACAATGATCAAAACTCCGTACTATAGTACGGATATTCCCGACGATTATGATGGTCCTATCCCTAACACTAACTATAAAATTCAAGATTTGTTCTGTTTGACAACTCGAATGTACCCTGTAATTAGGAAATTATTGGGACCCGAAATCAAAATTAGTTACGACACTTCCAGTGAGTTTCAGTATAATCAGAATGGTAAACATTACATGTTCATGGTATTAACTAGGGCCGGTAAATTGGTCACGGATATCTCAGATGGCGATCTTATTCTATTAGAAAAATCGATTGACAATTACACCTCAGATCCCGAAAAACTGTGTTTAGTATTTAGTGCCGGTGCCATTATTTTTGACGATCGCGGTCGTAAAATATCTAATATTTGGATACGACAGATGTTAGAATACATTGATTTACCAGAACAATATATGAGTCGACTTGATGATACCGGTATACTAGTAAGAATACCCGAAAATACCTCGCCTCAAACTGGCTATGAACAGTTTCAAGAAACCTATCACAAATTATCTGTAAATATAACCGAAACACTCGAAGATATGTATAATTCTGGTTACGTGATAACTACGGATAGCAATGCCAAAAATTGGGATTTAGAGTTAGTTACGGATACCGAGGAGTTATACAGACCTTTATGGATAGATCATAAAATAACTGGCGATAGTGGTACAAATACTTTTCTTAACCGGGTATTTAGGGGCCAGTTCCATATAAAGGTTGGGTATAATAAGATAATCCGTCATCATATAGCACTAGATTTAACCCCCGAATTTGAATATCATTTCGAAGCAAACCACTTGATTGTATCAGTTAAAAATATCGGTGAGGTTCGACAGATCACATCGGTAGTTCACATGGCTATAAACACAAGTATTGGTAGAATTTTAACATTTAAACGAACTAGATCGGTGTGGATGCAGTTATATATACAGGCGTCAACGGAATTATACCCGTACAGTTCAGTGGTTACATATCAAGCTGATCAATATTCGGTGTTCTCATGTCTTAGACCATTAGAATCGCCGTTAACAGATGAACAGTTGGATTTGAAAACCCGGGCCCAAGCAATTTTTAAATCGTTATCAGAAGAACATAGTAGTGATTATCTAGCCTTGGAATACTTAAATACCAAAAATAATTAATACCATTGTAAGAAATGTACTGGGTAACTAGTATTAATGCGTTCCCCGATAAACAAGCCGAAATACTTAAGGATTTAGACGATATCGGGGCAGATCCAGTATTTATAAACCAACATTTATATGAAGGATTAGTTGAATGTAAATATCAACTAGCCCCAGATTACCATCAATCCACGGTTGATATTCAACGTAAAATTAATGACATAAGCTATGATCCTCTTGCATTAACTGTAGGTCTTGACAAAATTCCAAACTTCGAGATAGATACTGGTCTACGGTCGATAATCAGGGCCTTGGTATGGCAGTATATGAAATTGCGAGTTGTAAATATTACGAGAATGATTGTCAAACAAGCCTCGGGATATTTAATTACATATGTTCCGTATATTCAGACAATAACTGACAGTAAACCAGTGTATACTCAAGAATCAACCTCGGGCGTATTTAGAACTGCTTGTGATCTGACTAAATTTGTGGGTTTAGAAGTATATACTGACGATCGTTTAGCTAACTTTGTATTGTCGTCTATGGATCTAACTGACGATATTAGAGTGATGAGCAATCTAATTGTAGGACCAGTTAATAATGATATCAAAGAGAAAATTCAGACTAAAGTTGGCATCTATAGATCCGATTTCCATTTTTATTTTCCAGTCGATAACTGTGAATATAACTATACATGGTTGAGTTCAGAATTTGCTAGGTTATGGCAAATTGATGAATTATATGAAGAACCTGGTGGTAAAGTGTACCGTTCGTATTTTGACCCAGGTATGGATACCGAAGCCTGGTTCAACGATTCGTTATTACAAATATGGCGGGACCGATTACCAACGGTTCAAGTGCCAGCTTGGAAGTTGTCAGACGATTTATCTGAAAATAACATCACAGACATACTCATTGCAAAGGCTAAAGCGGTTAAAGCATATGCTTTAACTGCTTCTGTTAACCCCGCATTATCTAGAGCGATATTTGGGGTAAATTCTCTGGATAGTGGTGTTATTGAAATTCCAGTAACTAGCCGCTCAGACCGCGATACATTTATCGATGCATATGAAACACAGTTTAAAACTTCAATAACTTGGAATGTGTTAGCGGTAAAATCATTAAAACATGGAGTTTTGTCGAGATATTTAATACAAAAACGGGGGTTGTTATCGTTCTTATTTAAGCTAGGCGCTTCAGAATTTGTGGTATATACCGTAGGTAGAGATTTATTGTCAATGTTTGACGAAGCTGAATATAAATCCGCCGAGACTGAACTTAAATCGTTGATATTATCGCGATATTCACATTGTGTAAATATCGGCGAATATCGCGATAATGACCTCATGGAATTGTTAACATTGATACCAGTTAAAGATAGCAATGAAACTGATAGTTATTGTTTTCTGGTTTCAGACTTGTTATCACTGAATTTACCGGTAAATCCAATAACTAGAGTACCATTGTCCGAGTATACAACATCGTTGGTCCACCATATACAATATGGACTGCGAGGTTATTTTAACGTAGCCGGTCTTAAAGGTGAATACGAACAGTACCCGCATAAATATCTAGTACCGGTTAATTCTGGTAGCATCAAGGTTAGTCCAGTGTCTGATGATTATCTTTCAGTCAGTTTAATTAGGGAAAAATACCCGGAACATTTATTTGATATCATGCTACCAGAATCTGATTCCGAAATTATGGAAATTGCACTTAACACTTTATGGAATAGCGGTTACTTGTTGTCGGACTGGGGTAGTAGTTTATATCATAAACTTAGAGAAATTAGTATGAAACCTATCCGAAATTGGCCAGTTTTGGATAGAGCCGCAGATTCACCCCTAGACGGAGCTTTAGCGATGGCGTTTATTCAGCGTGCCGAACATGAAGTTTTATAGGGTATACTTCTTGAGTCTAGACTCAAGAAATTGATAAATTTATGGTACTGCCACCTCGGGTAGTATAAACAAATTAGCACATCCAATGGCTGAACTTTCCATGGAAAATATAATCATGCTATTATCTTGGTCAATGTCAGGGGTCACGAATCTACATCTACCTTCACATGTGGTATAACTAACTTTGGCACTGATAATACCAGTAAGTGCTTTTTCAGACATCGCGAGATCATAGGTGACTTTGACGGTATTGTTAGTAGGATCGGCTACGATCATACTAACACAAATTGGATTTTGCCCATGTAAATTCATAACCGAGCATTTTGATATATGTTTACCGTAGCACCCACATACAGCGTCACAAGCATCAAATTGAACCCATTCGTAATTGGTGGTCACATTTTCTGGTTTTTCAGGAGCGGGTGGTACTTCTGGTGCTGGACCAGTAGGTCCAACCATTCCAGTTGGTCCAGTAGCTCCAGTTGGACCAGAACCACTAGGACCAGTAACTCCAGTTGGTCCGGTAGGACCTGGTACCTCTGGACCTGTTGGACCTGTCGGTCCAGATCCACTAGGCCCAGTAACTCCAGTTGGCCCAGTAACTCCAGTTGGCCCGGTTGGTCCGGTTGCGCCCCCAGGCCCGGTAGCTCCCATCGGTCCCATAGGGCCTCCGGCCGGTCCAGTTGCACCAGTCGGTCCGGTTTCTCCATTTGAACCCATCATTCCCATCGGTCCTTGCGGTCCCTGAGGTCCTTCATCACCTTTTGGTCCTTGAGGACCTTCACTACCTATTTTACCCTGTGGGCCGGCTGGTCCAATTGGACCTTGGGGTCCAGTGTCTCCAGTGTCACCATTTGGTCCAATCGGACCCTGCGGACCTTGAGGCCCGTGTGGTCCAGCAGCTCCGGAAGGTCCGGTAGGCCCAGTCGGTCCTATCATACCTGGACATCCTTGCCATCCAGTTGGTCCGGTTGGTCCGGTTGGTCCAGTGTCCCCCATTATACCTCTAGGGCCTGTAGGTCCATCTGGAGGTCCGGTTGGTCCCATACATCCTTTAGGCCCTCTAGGACCAGGACATCCCATCATACCTTCTTTACCTCGGCAGCCTCTTGGTCCGGTCGGACCAGTCGGTCCGGTTTTTCCACATTCGCCTCTAAAACCTCTTTTACCTTGAGGTCCCTGAAGACCTCTGCCGCGATCCATTATTTATAGATATTACCAAAAGATTTTAGTAATTGATTAAGGACCCACTCAATTTCGTTTTAATATGTTAAAAGATGTATTCCGGGGATACACTTGGGTTGAAAGGTAGTTTGAGCGGATCCAGCGGGTCTTTAGGGGGCGAATGTGTGACCTACGATAGTTACGGAAAACATGTAGACGGTCATACCATACTGTTGTATTCAGAATTTGCCAGTAAATCACAAATTCTGAATGTATTAATGAAATGTCAGGAGAAATACAACCGGGATATCAAATCAGAATCTGACCCTCCGAATACTGAAATTCATGTGAACGTCGTCCTAAATAGGGATGATCACCCGATAGGAATCAGTTATATTTGGGTGTCGTCCCCAGGTTTTTATAACATCCTCTTAGGTAAGAACATCGATGGATCTGACCGTACTGAATTGATAAGAGATTACGACCCCACAGACACAGATTACCAATCTATGTCGGATTGGTCTGATATTGTGGAATTTGATGATAATAATAGTCACGTTGAGATACTGGAACCGCTAATCAATATTCCTAAAATTACACTTACCGACGATCAGTATAAACTAGCGATCAAGGTAACTAAAAATATCGAATATAATAGGGAAATCGAACTTTATCCAAAAGCTGCGTTTGTTTTAGAACCAGAAGAAGGAAACAGCAGTTTTGAACTCTGCTGCAGTAGATGTCCGTCGTGGATTACCGCAAACCAGCTTGCCAGTATTTTTAAGAGATACATACCAATCGACAGACGGTCAGACGGCTATCCGAAGGTTGCTATTAGAAATCCCTATCAGAAAAAGGGTTTTAAAATAGCAACCGTCAAATTTGACCCATCAACTAGGGATGCTCAGTTTGCGTTACTTATGACCAAAAAGATCAATTTGACTAATCGTAAGAATAACCAGCGGGTTACCTTATTTTTCAAATTTGCCAAAATTTGTAGAGGAGGTCGCCGCAGGAGTTAATTTAAAAACCAATGCTTAGCATTGGTTTTGGTATTTATCCAGAACGGTAAACCTTAATTTGATGATCTACATACCAGCAATCGCCAATCCCGTAAAATAAAGCGGTTTCACCGTTCATTATCTGATATTTGCGGTCACTTTTATGAAATTTGTCGCCGGGTGCAGGTGTAATCGTCAAAATACTTGTACTTTGATTTATAATTTTAAGTCGTGATTTTGTAGTATAAGCTGTCAAATATTCACAGTCAAACTCTTGTTTTGATTCAATTTTAGGTAGATGTATTTTTGGCCATATGCTATTTCCAGCAATAATCGCAACGTCAGCTTCATTCCTTATAAAATATTCGGGATGTTCTGGTTTAAGTATTACAATACAAGATTCAATAGGCGGACCAGGCGGTCCTCTTCTACCCCGCGGACCTCTATTAGAATCCGTCCGACTTTCTGAAGATTTTTCAGAGGGTTCTACAGGCTCTCGTATATCAACCGTATCATAACCAACAGCCGATGATTGCGAATCCATGGTATTTTAGCGTTTGCCCATAGTGTTTAAAATAACGTACAAGGTATATATTTCAGAACGAACATCACGGGTACGTGACATAAGTTTGTATTTTAGATATTCTAAGTATATCAGATGCTGCTTGGATGATATCCAAGGCTACCTCTGAGCTAGGTACCAACTTGTAATCCGTAATTTTATCGGTTGTACCAAAACACCATGATACTAACATATAAACAAGATCAGCGTATTCCCGATTTGCGGGGGACAGATATTGCCGGGCCATTTCTATAAATCCGTCACGATTAAACTTTAATAAATTGGGTGCGTGCAATTTGCTAACATCACAGGCCCAACTTGGAAATTGAATGGTACTACCAGCAAGTGACGTTTGTGAGTACCCAAAAACTGAAGGTGAATATATAAAATTTCGACCATTAGGGACAATAATAGTATATGGGATTTGGTATCTACTGATATCAGCTCCCATTTTCTTCCAGTTAATATCAGTATCTACCGGCTCCATGGGTTTATTTTCAAGTTTAAACTGATTGTATAGATATAGCTGATTAAATAGTCCTAAGTTCCCGAAATAATGAAAGGTATCTTCAAGTATCTTTGGATTTTCTAAAACCTGATTGAGCATACTTACCCAGTTAATATCGGTAGCTTCTCTAATTGGTATCATATTCAGGACCTTCAGTAGCAATACATTATTATTCGGATATTTACTAAAATCAAGTTTTAAATCTTTAGCTAAATTTTGTAAGTTAACCGTATATTCCGACCCTGATATTTTACCACAAACGCTATCGAAATTAGGATGAGAAGTTAAAATCATATCAGCCTCAAGCAATCTACTACCGTATGTCAATATTCTAATAATATCACACCGGCTAGCTTCTGGGTATTCAAAGAATGTTCTAAACATATTTACATTACGGTCATCCATAGTCAATAAATCCGATAATTTGTAATACTCAGATTTCACCCCCAACAATTTACGCTTATACACCAGTAAATTTTTAAGCTGTTTATTATCAGCCACCGGTTTCAGTGCTAATTCGTTGATAGCATTATTGCGACCTTTATACACTAAACCCAATGATTGACTAACTTCAAATAATTGTCTATCAGTTAATAATTCCAAATCATCGGTGGTTAAGAATGACATTTATTTAGGCTTGTTTAATAAATGTTGATATGCGAAAACATAAACCAACCTGAGGGTTGGTTTAATCATTTATAGTTAATTTATCCGACTGTAACCTTAGCCGGGCCAGGTTGAACGGTTGGGGTTACTCTAACTGGAGTCTGAGCACTGGTAGTAACCACCGTGTGGGGAGGCATACCATAAGTAGTGGCTGACGGAGTCTGCACAGGTACAGTCGCACCCGGGGTTGGTATTGTTTGTGGTACCGCGGAAGTTACTTGCATCGGTTGCACCATTTGCGGTTGCACATATTGTACCGGTGGGGCGGTAGTCACTGTACCAGTAGCACATCCAGGCCGGTACATCATTTGAGGTTGCTGATAACGGGGGTAGCTAGGCCGGCGATTGGCGTAAAAAGCTCCCAGAATAATTCCTAAGGTTACCATACCAGCACCTACACCTACTAGAACCCACGTCCACCAGCGGGCTTCTCGTCTGGCCGCATAATCAATGGCCGCGATAATTAATAGAATCACACCAATTACAATCATCCAGAACCATATTTGTACAAATATACTCTCATTTTGACTGTAACCGCTAGACGAATTACTTAGGCCCATTTCTAAATATCCGTAAAAAATTTCCAAATGATTACGAATTTGACGTACTTCAAAATAAAATTAATGTTGGAATTCCAAATTTTGTCAGATATTCATATTGAGAAACGAGGGCATTATATATCTCCAAAGTCGTTTGTAGATCCTAAAACTAGATATATTATTTTAGTTGGGGATATTGGTTCGTTTTACGATACCTCTAGATATGTGAGGTTCGTAACCGAACTTAGCGATATGTTTGAAAAGGTCTTTCTAATATTTGGGAACAACGAATATTATGAACGCGGTAGATTTCTAATGTCGTTTAGGCATTTACGAGCTACTATCAGAATGATATTCGATTTGAACGATAAAGTCCAAATTTTAGATGATAACTATGCTATCATTGGAGATTATATGATATATGGTTCTGTATTATGGAGTCAATTACCTAAAGAACTCGCCGACGATAAGTTTCAGTATTGGGTACGTTACAAAAACAGTCAAATTAATATCAAACAATACAATCAATTATACCAAAAATCAGTGCGAGGTCTCATTAAATCTATCAAAACAGCAAATGAAACCGATAAAACACTAGTTGTAGCGACTCATTTTCCACCGACCGCCCAACACGTGGTAACTGGAAAACGTTTTGGGAGGCGCGGTAAATATCTGTATGTAAATCATCTTGATAAATTGTTAAAAAAGAACTTAGTTCATACCTGGGTATTTGGACATACCCATATAAATGTAGATTTGATAACTGAAGGCGGTACTAGATTAGTTTCAAACCAATATGGGTCAAAAATCGTACCTGAAGATGGTTTTACCAGAGATAAGGTTATCCGTATTGAGTAACACAAATAAATAACCCATCACTGATGGGTTATACTGCAAATTTACATACGAAATTTAGGATCAAAAAGATCAATATTTTGATTAATTACAGTAGTTTGGTGGCAATCAAATCCCGCAGCTTCAATAAATTGTCTTACGGTTTTCATATGTTCAGGTTCCGTATATTCTAATTGAGGGTATTTTATTAAAAAATCTTCAACGATTTCGGGATCAACCGGAGGCATTTCTAGTATTATATTTTTGTCGTTTTGTAAAAAAATGATGGCATCACCGTAACAGATATCGTCAGTAGTTGACATCCTATAATTGACAGGTAGTTTTTGAGGAGTAACTCCATTATCGTTGCATTCATCAGAATATATATGACAGTAACGATCGGTATCAGCGTCACCAAATAAATATCCGATGTAACCAGTGGTATGTTCACTGTGATTTATAAATTTATACCATTGTTCGTAGTTCCTGGTGACTTCGATCATTTTAATATCCCCTAGCGCTGGGACAAAAATAGCTTGTGGCATTTTATCAAGGTTAAATATACCTTAATGATTCAATTCCAACTGATGTTGGATCTGTATGTATAATTATTGAAATTGAATCCATATATAGTCTTACGGTATTATTAAAGACAATGAGCTGTTCACAAGATCCCGAATCCATGGTCTGTGCCTATAACCAGTTTATTGTGCGACATCTAGAACACATATTAGACCATGAAGATTTATACAAACAGTTTTTAGAACAAAACTCAGAGTTTCAAGATAAAGGTTGTACAGGTTGCGGCCAACTATACAAATCTTTCTATAAATGTAACCAGTGTGATTCAAGTTTCTGTAGATATTGTACATTTGGTAAAAAATTTTGTGGCATTTGTCATAGCTCCATATGTGTAGAATGTATGAAAATTTGCCAATTGTGTAATACTAATCCGTTATGCGATAATTGCTATAACGGATTAGTATGTTCCTAAAAAGTTTTCTGAAGTTTTTACTTCAGAAAAAATGGAAGCCCTGGTAACGACTGAAGATAGTAGATTGTTAACAGCTGCCCAAAACCTTGGGGTTGGGGTGACGGTTAAGCGGTTGATCTGGATAAAATTGCAAGCCCTCGGTATGGTAGAGGGAGGTACTGCCGAACCAGCCCGGCAGTATTCCCAGGAAAAAATCATGAGAATGAACGACCAACAAACGATACAGTTCTTAAATGTGCTTGGTCTGGGGCCGGAAGTTGAAAATTTAGTGAAACACGCCCCAATATTGCAGAAGGCTCGGCAACTGGGGCTTGACGTTAACCGATTAATATGGGACGCCATATCGA
>Ga0114925_10001753_pt1 | contig 10872 bp, 10 predicted proteins | sample SumtaG_2_FD_87287 | JGI IMG/M metagenome (GOLD analysis project Ga0114925, IMG submission 87287) | Deep subsurface microbial communities from Indian Ocean to uncover new lineages of life (NeLLi) - Sumatra_00607 metaG | ecosystem: Environmental > Aquatic > Marine > Oceanic > Sediment | place...
ATTCAGCTTCTACTGCCCAAGTATCATATCTCTCGTTTAGAGATTTTGTATCGAGGTGCTTCATAGCTCTGCATTCTTCTGATTTCTTGTTTGCAGCGTCAGTATGTTCTAGATACCATTCCATTGGATGCTCAAGTAGAAAGTCTACATAACTGCCGACCACATTGAGTCTAGCAGTAATTGCACCACAATTAGTTTCTAATTTATCAACTATCTCCTGTTCCTCATCAGTGTACACTATTTCAGGTTCAATTATTTCTTCAATAATTTCCTCAACTTCTTCAATCACTTCAACAATGGGGTCTACTATTGCCTTGAAGATTCCAGCACCATCATCTAGTAATAGTTCAAAGAATCTTCCCACTGGGTCACCTTTGACTGGTTGTGGCTGGTGTTCTGCCATTGTTTGATTGTCATAGATGTAACTCCAAAGAGCAAAAATATCTCTCTTGAATTTACCATCTTCTAGAACAGAAGTGGTCTCAAAGGTTGTAGTTGAGTTCAGATTATCTGTCTCGAATTGAAAGTTAGCAACTTCAGCATAAGCTGCACTAAAACCTATTGCTGCTGTGAATAAAGCAACAATTACAAAGACTTGCAGCTTTTCAGCCACTACATCTTTCAGGTCAATATTGCGTCTAAATGCTTCTCGTTTTAGTTTTTTGTGTATTTTTTCAGGAATGTCTACTGTTGTCATTGTGTGGTGTTGTTATGTTGTGGTATATCTAGCTGTCTACTGAATAATAGCTAGCTAACCATGCACCATTTTATGATGAATTTGAAGGGATTGCTCACTAGAAGCAACATAAAGACAGTCAGCACAGTTTATCATGCGACCTTTTTTCAACCTCTCGTCAACTATATCTAACAAATTCTGTAAAAGGTCTGAAGTAATTGGGTCATTAATTTTTGATTTAATCAAACCTTCTTGTACTGCTGTGAGTCTTCTTTTCATTAAAGAAAAAATTTGTTCCCACTCATCTTCCATAAGGATTAGACACCAAGTGCTTGTTTGATTCTCTGATATTCAGCCAATGCCTTTTCACCTGCTATCTTGACATCAGTATCATTCTTAGATTTTACTGTTACCTGTGGCTCTCCTTTGGCATTGTCCTTTATCTCAACAGAATGTGGCTTGTTGTATTTTATAATCAGGCTCACGATTTCAGCTTCTTCCATAAAAATAGGTGTAAGGAGTAATTAATAAATTTAATTAAAACCATTGACAGTCCCTCAGTTCACATTCGTAATAGGTAAGGGTCTAAAAGAGGAAGCTCGTCCGAAGGACTGTCATTCTATTCTATTTTTATTGTTAAAATCATTTACTTATGATTTATTCAGACTCATCATGATTTACTCAAGCATGTCATGATTTAATCAGAATTTCACTTGCTTCTCAGTAGTGATTTAACACCTTAATCATGATTTAATCAGAGTCGTGTTGATTTATTCAGCTAGAGTTCTATCCACTCAGGATTGCAGATTTCTGTAATATTTGATTTGTATTCTTCAGTAGGAACAATGGCAGATACAGCTACATCAAACCCTTGTTGTGAAAACATTTTGGAAAGAAAAGCTAATGACTGCAAAAAATGACCATAGTCTGAATATTTTACTACACGTCTTATTTCATCAGCATCTAGAACAATTGTATTTTTATGATATTTTGGAATCCTTTTTGCTAGTGTGGTTTTACCTGAATTAGAAATTCCAATTATCCATGTTATCATCTAAGTGGCTGGTTTCTTTCTAACCGTAAATTGTGAACCAGTGACGAAATTTTCACCATCAGAAAATACTTGAATAGAAGTGATATTGGCTATGCTTCCTTGATGAATACCTCTGCCTTCTCTTAGAACTATTGTACTTGGTGGTGGTGGTCCACCACAGGTTTCAAAGAACTCGATAGCTGGTCTATCTCCACCCATATTACTACCGATTCCCATAGTGATTCTAATCATTGACATGAATCCACCAATAGCAACAGTTTCTCCACTTGACCAGCTAGTAGCTGAACCAACATGGCTTCCAGTTACAACACCAGCAGTGCTCACTTTGACTAGTGTTAAATCATAAACTGCACCAACATCATTGTTGATTCTGACACGAATAACATCTGGATTGGTTACATAAGATAATGTTCCAACTAATTCAAGTGATTCAATAGTGCCATCAAATGGAATGGTTTCTGTTAGAACAATATCCACACTATTTACAGGTGTCGAGACAATTACAGAGCCAACTACATTATTGGTAATTGTTACATCAGTGTCTGGGTCATTATCAGTTACAGCGACTCCTGAACCAATGAAGTTTAGATTTGCTCTTTGAGCTACAGGTGTGCCCTCATCTTCAATGACATGTCCACCTCCCCCACCTCCACCAGCTGGTTCATCTCCATTTACAATAAGTGCAGTATCAATTTCCATTACACGATTGCCAATTCCATCAGTTTGGTGAATAATGCCCATTGACAAAAGAGCATCTGGAATGTTTGCTGTAGATGTAGCAACAAGAAGTCCGTCTATGTACCATGTAATAGTTGGAACAGCAGCTGGTCTTGCAAATTCTATTGTAAATGTATGATAAACATTTTGGTCATAGGCAACTCCTGTATCTATTGAAACTGGTGTAGTGCTGTTATGTGTTTGAGCTAACCAATTGCCAGAGCCATCTTCAGCAAACCAAATGTAAGGAGTTGGTTCACTGCTAAATGGATATGTGCCAGCTGGTCCAGCACCACCAGAAGCAAATAATCCCATTCTAGTAGCTCCACCTGCTTGTCCGTCTTGTATTTTCATTGTCCAAGCAATCTTGAAATCTGAATCAGAATCAACAGCAACAAGTCCACCACCACAAGTTCTTATTCCATTTCTGTCGTTGGCATTAGCACCTGTTGTTAATTGGATTGCTCCACCAATAGTACTGAGTGAAGCTGAAATAGTTACAGCACCAGTAGATATTTGTTCCCAATGCCAATTTGCACTAGCAGCTACTGGGTCTGGATAGAAAAATTCATCAAAGAACCAGTGATAAGTTTCAGGTTCTATTGTGAAAGGATTAAAGTCCCCTCCACCTCCACCGCCACCACCTGCAATAGTGACTAGTGTTTTTCCTCCTGCATCAGTGACATCTACACCAGCTCCTACAAAGTTCATTGTAGGTTGTTGAGCTAATGGCACTCCTTCATTTTCAATTGAATGACCACCCTGAATTGTCACTACAGTGGCAGTGTTAGGAATATCATCTGTAACAGTGACACCATCTCCTACGAAATTAAGGTCAGGTTGCTGAGCTACTGGTGTTCCTTCGTCTTCGATAACATGAGCATTGCCAACACCAACTACACCAACAGGAGTTAGTTTGTATCCCCAAATTGTGAGTTTAGAACCTATGCCAACAAATTCAGTTTGACTTCTTACAGTAACAGATGAGAGTTGTGTTTGTGTCGGTGTAGTTAAGGAACCTGAAATTGTATCTGATAAATTAGCTGGCGTGGCAGAATCGTTGTAGCTGCGAACAAGTAACATTGTTTTCTTAGTTGCTCCAGGGTCAAATCCAGCATAACCGTTAATTTGACAAACTGAATAGATTGGACCACTGCCAGCATAAGCACCAGCATCTACAGCACCACCAGCATTACTACCAGAATCTTTGTAACCAGCAAATATTCCATTTATTGCCCAACCTAATGAGTCACCTGAATTACCAGTCCCTGCAAATTGACAAAGGAAATGAGAATAATCTGAAAGGTTTCTTGCAGTGAATGAAGCTGTTAAATCTTGAACATCAGCACCTTGTGTTACTTCTGCAAGCTTTTCTACATGGACGTCAGCAGTTGATGTAATGCCAGGAATTGTTACAACTGTCTTACCACCAGCATCAGCAGCTGTGACTCCTGCTCCAACAAAGTTGAGGTCAGCTCTTTGAGCAAGTGGAGTTCCTTCGTCTTCAATAGTATGCCCTCCACCACCAGCTCCACCAGTTCCTCCTGTTTTTTTATAGCCGAATACAATTACCTTTGCACCAACAGCAAAGTCTTCAGAAAGACCATTCATTTCTATGGAAGATATTGTTGTTGCAGCAGTTGTTAGATAACCATAGTTTTGGCTGGCAGTTTCTTGAGCAGAGTCATCTTGACCATACGCTTGCATGAATATTTTGCCATCAACATTGGTCATTCCTTGAACTATTAATCTAGAAAATCCAGTTGTAGCATTATCAAGACCCACTATGATTATACTAGTTGTGTCGGATTTGCCACCAGCAGTTATGGTGTTGGTGTCCGCAATCCATTCCATGTAATTTCCTTGATAGCCTGTACCTATTCCATTGATTCTCCAACCAATACTAGTGGAACTTGTGTTCATTGTTCCAACGAATACTGCTTCAAAGTAAGCATAGTCTGCAAGATTTCTTGGTGCATCAAAAGTTACAGTGATTGGTTGAGCTGGTGCACCTAGTGTAGTTTCACCAAGAAATTCTGCATTAGAACCATTGATGTTAATTACTGTCTTACCACCAGAGTCAATAGCTTCAACACCACCACCAACGAAATTCATATCTGCACGTTGAGCCAAAGGAGTGCCCTCGTCTTCTATAATATGACCACCTCCACCAGCACCACCAGAAGCAACATTCATCTGATAAATTCTAACAAAAGAACCAGCACCGAATACAGCACCACCACCAGACTGGACAATAATATCTCCTATTGTTCCAGTGCCACCAGATGGTTCAGCAATTACTCCATCAACCACATGATAAGTATCATTGCTTGGGTCAGATTGTCCTGTCCATTTAGAATAACCAATTAACTTTCCATTTACATCAACATGACCATAAAGTACAACCTCAACTGCTGTTGGTTCATTTTGTGCCATAACAATTGGACTTGAAATCTCTGCTACCAATTCTCTATCATCAATTGTCAAAGCTCCCGCACCTTCTGCTTTGCTTCCTACTTGGGCAATATTTCCTCCGTCATCTGTAATTATAATTTCAATGTCGTCTTGTGCTACTGTAAATTGACCATTTACAATAATCATTAATTTTATGAAATTTGAAATTGGTGTATTCAATGTCAGAGTTTTTGTTGCTAATCCTACAAGTGAAGATTCATCTACTAATTCCCAGAGTCCTCCACCACCTGGGATATTTATCTCAGTCTTGCCACCTACATCGGCAGCAGTTACTCCTGAACCAACAAAATTCATATCAGCTCTTTGTGCCAATGGTGTTCCCTCGTCCTCTATTACATGACCTCCCCCACCTGCTCCACCAGCAGTATTGCTGACTTTGTAGATTGCGAAAGTTGAACCGATTTGGAAATTACTACCAGTTTCTGTAAAAATCCTGAAAGAAGTTAATGCACTAATTGCATTTGAATAACGTAGGATAGATTGAGTATGTCTCATTCCAGCTCCACTATCTTCTATGATTTCTGTTAGATGACCAATCAAACTACTAGAGCCACCAATGTTGCTGACAGCATTGAGTGTTAATTCAAAATGAAAACTGTTTGGTGTATTTGCTGTTACGCCAGTTAGCCATGCAGCTTCACCAGCTTCTAGTTTTTTAGTGTATACAGCTTTGTCTAATTCAATTTGATTAGAATCATATCCATCAACGTCATTGCCATTGACTTCCCATCTTAATTCTTCAGCACCAACTGTTTGACAACTTCCAATGATAACATATTTTGTTGCTTCAGGTGTTGTCAAACTTTCTGAGGGGAATGTAAGATTAACAGAATTTACAGCAGCCAATAAGGTTTCACTGTCAAGTAATTCCCATATTCCACCACCTGAACCTCCTGGAATGGTGACAACAGTTTTGCCACCAGCATCGGTTGCTGTTACACCACCACCTACAAAGTTTAAATCGGCTCTTTGAGCTAATGGCGTGCCTTCATCCTCTATGACGTGACCACCTCCACCTCCCCCACTACCAACTAGTTTTTTGCCATAGATGGTCAGCTTTGTATTTTGTCCAATCTCTCCTAGTCCTCCATTGATAAGTAAAGTGATGGAAGTGAGTTGTGTTGGTGTGAAAGGATTAATCATTGTCATACCTCTTGATGATACATACAAACCAGTTGCAGATTCAATGTAACTAAAATCGCCAGAGCCTTGTCTTCTATTTTGGGCAGATAAAATTGGACCACCTTCAATTATCCATTTCATGTAGAATGGTGCAGTTACTTCCATCTGCTGGTTTCCCATTTCTAATGTGGTTGAAGTTGGTGAAACAAAACCACTCACTGTTGCTGGTGATTCAGTTGTTAATGCACCAATATAGCTGTAAATTGAATCAGTATCACCATTCATTTGTAGTGCAACAGTGGCAGTGTTAGTTACAATAACACCACTAATGATACAAACTAATTCAGAATAATCAGCAAAGTCAACAGGAGTGTCTAATGTTATAGTTGTAGATGTTGTATCAGATGGAACAATAAGGGTTTTTAATAATTCAAAAGTTACATCACCTCCCCCTCCACCTCCAGGGATTGTTACATTAGTTTTGCCAGAACCATCTGCTGCTGTAACACCAGCCCCAAGAAAATTTAGTGCTGGTTGTTGTGCGAGTGGGACACCTTCGTCTTCAATGATATGACCTCCTTCACCAACTGGTCTTAGTCTAGTTCCAGCCAAAATACCCCACCTTAATTGACTGAAACAGTCCCTGCCAGCGTTGTATCTTGACCAGCAGTTTGTCTTTTCAATCTAATTCTAATTGCAGTTGACTCTGGGGAAATGTCAATAATATCACTAAAATCTAAAGCACCAAATGCTACATCAGTGTCCCCTTTGATAACATTGGTAAAATCAGCATCTACCAAAGTTGTAATATCTGTATATTCTTTAGAAGCAGCTTCAATCGTATAAGTAAGACCATTAGAACCACCTGTATTTCTGATTGTGGCGTGCATGTTTGCGAGACCTCTAACATCATACAGTCTATCTAATCCTTCTGTGTAGGCATCTTGGTCAATAGCAATTCCACCATCTTGAAGTTGCTTATCATAGAAATTAGGTAATTTAGAAGAACGACTAGGGAATCTCTCTAAAAACAAAACTTGGGTCAATGATTCTAGTGTGGAATACTTTCCTAAAAACTATTCTAATGCGTCTTCTTTGAATTGTCTGAGGATTTGAGCCATATCTGGACTACCTACATCTTCTTCTAGGAATGTTCCTATTGCCCGATTCTCACCCGAAATAAATTCATTATCTAATTCTTGGTCATAGTGGCTTCTATCAGTTTTTGAATCATTTACGATAGCATTAATGTCAAGAATTGGTATAGGAATATTCACAAGTTGCTCAATCGGAATTACCTTGCCATTGTCAATGAACATTTGCTTTCTATTATGATGATACCAGTCATGGTATGCTGGGTCATTGTAGTATCTTTCTAAACACTCCTTGCGTAATTTTTGGACAATTTCATCAGTGATAAAATCATAATCATACAATTCTTCAATTGCTTGCACTGGCAAACCAACAACTTCACGCCAGTTGGTGATATGTCTATAAAAGTCCCCTGTTGCATCGGGCGACCAGACTAGGTCAAAATAGAAACCTCGCTTCCCTCTTGGAGTCGTGGAATGAACCAAATGGCATTGTGTCTTCTCATGCACGCCTTCAGAAGCATAATAGACAGGCATATCGTCAATTAATTCCCAGTGTGCCACTTCCTCTAGAATAATATCTCCTACATTCTCAAATCCTCTGTCTGCGTCAGGTGTAGCAGATGTTAGAATTATTCTGCCACCACTCTTGAAAATAAATTCTGCTGGTTTGTCAGATGTTGGCACTCTACGATAGATTTGTGGTATCTTATCACATACTGCTTTGATTCTAGTTGAAAACTCTGAAGATAATTTAGAAGATGTTCCTGGAAGGATAATGCACTTTCTGTTCTTTTCAGTTGAGAGGACAGCATACTTGAAAATCATGTATCTAATTGTAAGAATCTCACTAGCACCTGAACCTCTACATTTGTTTTGTGAATATTTCCTATGTAGAAAATAATTCTTCATCATTCTGAAATTGAATGGTGTTAACTCTACTGGGATAGTTTCTGTACTACCAATATCAGTTTCCCATTTTCTTGTTGGTAGACCAATCCTATGATTAAAACAGCATTGACCATCTTTGTCATTTTTTAATTCCTTTCCTTTATTGTCATATTGGATTTCATCTCCTGGAAGCATCCAGTGACAGTAGAATCTATGTGGTATAGCTAGGGTATCTTTCCTAATTGTTAGTGTGTAAGGTGACCCAGTACGTGCTTCGTGAAGAGTCTTTGCTTCGCTAGTCAGTAACAATTGGACCGATTCCCTTTAACGTCTTCGGGTTTAGTTTTGGCTTAGTTTGTTCTTCCTCTTGCTGAGCATGGACTTCCATAACTTCTTGAACCAATGGTGTGGCACTGAACATCTTAGTCTTAGTTTCCTGTAATGATTGGAATTGAGCTATGACTCGTATGAGTGCATTTGTATCATGAGCCTTATTCTTGACCAGTTCTTGCTGCTCAGTATTTTGATTGATGTATTTGTAATAACTAGTTGCAGCCAACTGTTCAAACTCTTGTAACAGTCTATCTTCCATCATCCTGATTCGTTCTACTGATAATTGGTGGTCTTCTTCTATCACGAATAATGCTTCATTAGTGAACCAACCTTTTGCAGCATCTCTGGACTTTAATTCATTTCTCAATTCAGTGAAAACAGTTTCACCTAGCTCTAGTCCTTTTAATTGGAAATATGCTTGGGATTCCTTGAAGTTCTTGCCATAGATTTTACACGTCCTCATCAGTTCTAATTTCAAATCGTGTTTTAGACTGGCTTTGGTTTGCTTCTTTGCTTTACGGTGATTAGCACCGTTTTTCTTATCATGTGGTGACTCTGGTTGCTTTGGTTTTGATTGCTCCATGATTTAATCAGACTCCGAGTCTTCTACCCAAACCTCTCCACCTTCTTTCAAGTCAACCTTATGCTTGACATTACAGTTGGGACAGATGTGGTAAAATTCTTTAGCCAATTTTCTTCCTCTTAAATTCCAATGTTGTTTCAGTTTCGACTGGCACTACAATAGCTTTGTCATCTCTGTATGATTTGGTGATAATTCTTTTCCAGAATGCTGATTCTAATTCAGTTTCAAATAGCATAATGCTGTCTTTACTGATACTGCCATCCTCATATTCTATGTAACATAGATACATCATTTCTTCATCTCCAATGCTGGTACTTTGCCATCTGATATTTTCTCTAATATGACATCTTGAACAGTAGTTGGTGTACCATCAGGGAGTTTGCCAACTACTAGATAGCTTGAGAATGTTTCCTCAAAGGTCATTCCAATTTGTGCATTTAACATCATAGATTTAAGAATATGATAGAAGAATCTGTAAGCTCGTGGCTCGTCATAGACGTTGACTTGTTCTGAGTATCTGTTATTCTTGACTGCTCTTTCCTTCTTTTCAATGAATGGTATCTGAACCTTGTATGTTAGAGGTTTTTCTACTCCATCTGATTTATGCTGAAATGCAAAATATGTATTCTCAGGGTCTTCTCTTTTCCATGCTGTTAGTGTGATTCCAAAATTCTTTTCTAGCATATCCTCTACTTCAAATCTTGTCTTATTTGGTGAGGTCTTGGTTCCAAGATAGGCTTTGACTTTTGGAATCATATTGGTTTCCACTCCAATTTTCCTTTACATGCTCCCCAATTACAAGAGCCTGCTTGCATTAGTTTTTTCATATCTTCATCAACTTTCTCTGCTAGAACGTGACCACACTCAGTGCAAACAAGATTGAATTGGCACTGTGGAGGGTCTTCATTCAATGTATTTAATTAATCTAATTAGTATTTAACATTAATTATTGCATGAAATGCCCAAAATAATCCTGTGTTGGACAGTGAAGATGTTCGTGAAGGGCAATTCTATCAGCCACCATGAAAATCATTCTATAATTTCCATCAGTGACCTGAATGGTTTCTTTGCATAGTCTACACTTCCTGACCTGCGATACAATGTAGGTCGTGCCAGCATATTCTACTGACTGGAGTGGTAATACTGGGGTCATAGATTCCATTTGTTTCACGCCTATTCCAGCAGATTTTAATATTAAAAACTATTGGTGAGATTATGCACCCAGTAAAGTGCGAATGTATGGCTCACACACAGGGTCAAGAGATTGTTTTCAACGATAACATAGAGGGCATTAAAGAATGGCCAATGGACAAGAACTTCCCAGAAGGAGAGGTTTCTTATAGATTAAACAATTTATCTAATGATTTTGCTCATAATTGGCAGATTAGAGCAGTCACTGTTGCACTGAGGACTTGGCAGTGGCGAATTAAAAGACTGAAATTTAGGCGTGAGCGTAATATGACAGCTCATGTAGACGCTGAGATTTGGTGGCGTCCACAGGACTATTTTTCTAGTCCCAACGTCTTCGCTCATGCTTGGTATCCAGGACAAGGGGAGGTATCTGGTAATTGTGAGATTAATGATTCATGGCAATATTCAGCTGGTGTGCATTTGTCAGGCATGAACAGACCACCATTAGTGCCAATTCTAACTCACGAATTTGGGCATTCAATAATAGGATTGACCCATGACCCAACGAACAGTAAGGAAATGATGTATCCATCTTTCAATATTGGCAGCAAAAAGAGTGATTTAGGTAGTAATGATATTTGGCGAGCTCAACAAAGACATGGAGTTAGGTCAATGCCACAGCATATTTTGGATTATTTCATGAAAAGAAGGCTTTTAGGTTTGGACTTTAGAATCTAATCATGAGTGAACAAGATAATCGCATGAAGGATTATGCACTGTATATCATATTGGTAGCAAT
>Ga0114925_10001754_pt1 | contig 10872 bp, 9 predicted proteins | sample SumtaG_2_FD_87287 | JGI IMG/M metagenome (GOLD analysis project Ga0114925, IMG submission 87287) | Deep subsurface microbial communities from Indian Ocean to uncover new lineages of life (NeLLi) - Sumatra_00607 metaG | ecosystem: Environmental > Aquatic > Marine > Oceanic > Sediment | place...
GCTCTCATTAACTTAGCGTTTTCTATGTCTGCATTGGTTCTCATACTGCCTTCAACAAAACCTACTAGAATATCTCCGTCTGGTCGTGCTGTTAGCGAATCGTGCTTGAAATCAACGACAGCTGGCCAATAAACGATATCTAAACTGGGCAAAATGTTTAGGAGACCGAGATGGGCGTTCAATAAACTTTGAAAGCAACCCCAGCAGTCACTGGATTGTAGAAAGGCGACTTTTACTTTATTTGCCATTTTTAATCATCTAATTAGTTTTTATTTAGTTTTTATTTAGTTTTTATTTAAAAAAACTTTTAAAATATTAGTGTGATTACTTAATCGTAAATTCATAAAAAAAGTTCTGTTTTTTTGCTTTTTGTTTGGTTTTTTGCTTTTGCTTTAGAATGATTATTCATTATCGAACGCTTTTAGTTTAGGTTAATTAGCGCAAAGATTTTTTTTGAATAATCATTCTTATTGAATATTATTTGATCGTTTTTTTACAAATTTGCATTTTAACATTCTTGTAAATGAAGAGTAGAATTTAACAAAGTTTGGATTAATTAGTATAGAGATTTATTTTGAATATCGAATGTTTTAAAAAATAATTAAGTTTAAAAAAAGGATATCTTGAATTAGACTCACATGAAGGTTTGGTAGAAATCTTTGTCGTCGTAAGCCTTCCCGTAAAGGTCGCCGTAGAAGTCTTTTTCCTTACGGTAGTAATCTCGATATTCTTGAGCGCATTGAGTGCAGTACCATTCTTTTAATGGAGCATTGTACTCCATGTCCTTGTCGGAATGTCTGCAGCTGGCGCACTTGCAGATGGACGTCTGAAGCGCCCCATATAAGTCGCTTCGCTCGTTCTCAATCCTAATCCGCTCTGCTTGAGGTTTATTCTTTTTTTCGTCACTTAAACGGCTCCATTTATCCATAACTGCCCTTACGATGAGCTTCCTTAAGTTATACGCGATTTTCTTGGTCCGCTCGTTTTTGTAGGCGATAATTTTTTTATCTTTCACGTTAATTACATGTCCGTTTTTGTATTTAAATGTAATATCTTACAAAATTTATAGAAATAAAATAAAAATAAAAAAATAAAACTAAAAGCGTTAGTATTCTGGGTACAAGAATCTGGCGTCGAAGTTCATCCCCATGGCAAATTCTATGTTATTAAAAACATAGAATATTTATTTTTATAAGCTCCTGAATCGAATTTATATCGAAAAAAGAAGCATGTTCCGACAGATTTTCCTCCATTTGTCTTTTTAACAATGATTTTAACGGTTGTAAAAAATAGTCTTTCAAGGTCAGTTTTTGGTTTAAAAGTATTAATTTTTATACACCATCCATAATTTAGTCTTAAAATCACAATAATCTATTTTCAATGTCTTTTATAATAAATATTTTAAATAAATTTAAATAAATCTAAATAAATCTATAATTATAATATTTTTAAATGCAAAAATCGATGACAAGTGAACTAATTAAGGAAGAAAAAACCAAAGAACTTTTAGAAAAACTTGTGTTGGACCCAGATTTGGCTACTTTAGAAGCTAATCTCAATGTATTTAACATAATGAATGTATTAAAAGTTGAGACTTCTGAAACAGTCTTTTCGTCTTTTCTAGCATGGTTACTGAATCCGAGAGAAAATCATGGTCTAGGATCTTATTTTCTAAAGTATTTCTTAATGAGATGTGCAAAAATTTCAAATGTTTTTTCCGTTATATATATCGATAAGTTAAATCTAAGTAATGCAATTGTTAGAACAGAAGAGAATTTTCTTGGTAAACGAGCAGATATTACGATAAGAATTGATGATGAAGATTTAATGATATTAATTGAAAATAAGGTAAAATCTACAGAAAGTGAAGGGCAAACCAAAAATTATGTGGAATATTCAAAGATTAAGTATCCAAAGTATCGCTTTATGTATGTTTTTCTTACTCCTTTTGGTGAAGATGCCGATTCTAAAGAGTTTATATCGTTAGATTATGGGTCCGTTAAAGAATTATTAGTTCAAACAATTAAAGCAAAAAAAGATAATTTGAATAAAGAAATTTTAAATTTAATACTTCAATTTTTATATAATTTGGAGGAAAATATTTTGAATGAAGGAAAAATAGCAGAATTATGTAAAACAATTTATGAAAGACATAAAGAAGCAATCGAAACAATAATTGCCAATAAACCCCGGCACATAGAGATAATTGAAAAAGAAATTATAAAATTATTAAAAGATTATCCTGAAGAATGGAAAACACATCCAACAAAAACGGATTGCTATGTATTTAAAAAACAATGGTTGGAAGATTTTAAAGATTTTTCCGTAGGGAATAAAGTTCCATTTTTCTTTTATAATGTTCATTCATGGAATATTGAATCAATATACATTGCTGTACAACTTTATATAGACAGAACAAAAGAAGGGAAGTACGACGTAAGGGAAATATTTACCGGTAATCTTGAAAACTTAATTGATAAATCGGACATAAAACCATTTTACTACAATAAAACAAATATTGCGAAAAAAATCAAAGAAGTTGTTATAAAAGAGGGTTACGAAAATGAACAAGATTTGAAATATGTGGCTCAAATGATGAAAAATTTAATTGATACAACTATAAGACATGTTGATAAAGCTGTAGATGTCCTAAAAAGCTCTGGATTTGATGATTTCTAACCAAAAACAAAAAGCAATATCTACGTTAAACACAGCACATGATTTAGAATCAATAATTCCAACCCAATTTAGGAATAAGAAACGGTTAAAGTATGTACATTCCAAAATGAACCAGTTAAGAAAAGAGAGATTTTAAGTAATTCTTCTTGTTTATTGATTTTAACTAATATTCAATAATTCTTTTTCTTATCCTTTCTCTCTCTGGTGTCCCACCATGGTGCCCCCTAATTAATCGGGGAAAAAGTAATACACACCTGGTATAGCCACATGCAGTGCGTGACAACTTGGTGGTTTCAATCATTAAGGATTGCAAAGCCAAGAAGATTCATTAATTATTAGATATTTTTTACCATCTGAAATTTAAAAAATAGTTCGGATTATTATTAATTTAATACACTATTTTAATAACCAAAACGATTTTTTTATTTATATAATTTAGACAATAATTTAGTTTCGTGCAGTTTAAGATGTGGAAAACACCTATTTATGAATTTAAACCAAAGCATGGATTTAAGACTTTAAGTTATTCAAGTATAAAAATTGATGTAACTCATTCTGCTCCAAAAATGGTTAATCCAGGTGGTCAGTTAGTAAGTATCTTTAAGAAAATTATTGAACGGAAGAACCCCGCCACAACTACAATTTTAGATTTAGGAGCGGCAAGGTTAAGAAATTCAAAATTCTTTGTAGAAAAGAAATTTCAGGTTTATGCTGCAGAATTCGAAGAATTGTTTAAAAAAGGTTCAAAAACCGAAGAAAGACTTTTAGAATTAAAAGGTTATAAGAATTTCCATCCCCTAATTTTTCCAGAGGATATTTATGCATTCAATCAAAATTTCTTTGATTTTATCTTATTATTAAATGTCCCTACCGTAATGCCCATTCCTGTTGAACGCATTTGTTTATTATTAATAATTAGAAGACTGTTAAAAAGTAATGGTTCATTTATTTGGTATTCTGATCCGATGATACGAGTTGGAAAAAATAATTATGCAAATCGCTATGTCCGTAAATTTTTTGATGGATATCTACCTGGATCAAAGAAGAAGGCTACTGAAACCTTCTATGTGGAACTTCATGAAAATGAAATTGAAACTATGATTGAATCTTGTGGATTTAAAATTGATTTTGAATATTCTAATGAGCTAAAAAAATTATCTTATACAAATATCGTATATCGTTCAAAACCTAAAGATAGGATTGTTTTCTCGAGAGCTTTAAATCTTGATGACATGATTAAACAAGGAACTGTACCAAAAAACGGTCATTATTTTTCAACCGAGTTCAAATCCACTCTAGAATTATTAGCTGAGGGGCTAAAATCAACTAAAGAAGGAAGACCAGATGCCTATAGATTCCAAGATATAATTGGAAATACTCTTAGATACATTTTTAAAAGGCAATTAACTGATATGAAAATAGAAACACACGCAGAAGGTATAAGGGTAGATGTAACATTTCGGAGAAAGAATAAAAAGGGTTTTTTTAAAGATTTAGAAGATATATATAAAATACCTTGCCCTTATATCTTTATTGAATGTAAAAATTATTCAGAAGATCCAGGAAATGAAGAATTTGATCAATTAGATAGTCGGTTAAAGAACCGTACTGGACTGTTTGGACTTTTGGTGGTTCGAAAAATTCAAGATAAAGCTAAATGCTTAGGTCATTGTATAAGGAGGAATAGAGACAGTGATAATCAAAAAAAGGTTATTATGGTCTTAGAAGACACAGATATTTTTGAACTAATCGAAGCAAAAATAAAATATCCAAATGAAATTACAGAATTTCTTCATAAAAAATTAAAAAAGATTCTATTGTAATCATTTAATAAGCAAAATAGGTAGATATCTTTTTAATGTAGAGAAATATAATAATCAAGGATATATAGGAATAGAATTATGGAAAAAAATAAGTGAGAGTGCTACTATGATAACAAATATTCTTTATAGTAATTATTTAGATATTTAATAATCTTAAAATAATAATGAAAGTTAGAATTATAAAAAAAGAAATAAATGGAGAATTTTGTTTAGAATTTGAATATTTAACAAAAAGAGAATCTTTATTCATTAATTAATAAGAAAAATAAGAGTTTTAAAAACAATTATCCAAAAAAGAAATAATATAATTTTTATACATTAAATAAAAATTGAGATTAAAAAAAGGGATTATTAATTTTTGACAGAACAACAAAGAAAAACTTTCAGAGAAATATACAATAAGTATCGGGATAAGTTTAAGACTGAAATTAAAGAAGAATTCATAGACATCTTATTTGATGAAGAGAAAAGTAATAGAAAGGAATTGATTACAAAACACACGGTCGCCAATATTGAACCAGAACCGCTAACTGAAGACATCATCATTGCTATGTTTAGAGAGTGTGGTATTGATTCACTTGATATTAAAAGACAAAAGGTTCTTGATGGTGTCAACGATATATTTGAGAGAGTTAGAAAAAAACCAGATTTTTATATATTAAATGCTGATCCCAACAAAAAGGGGATTCTATTTGAGATCGAGCACTTAAATAAGGGTCTCGAAAAGGAGGGTGATGGTGAAGGGATCGAGCAAGCTTTAGAATGGTACAAACTCGATCCCAGTTTTGCATTTGAGTATGATTCCATAATTACTAACTTTCACGAATGGTTTTTTCTTACATATAACCGTGAAAAACGGAAATATGAAGTAATTCCAAAAAAACCTTGGGAAGCATTAGAAGATATAACAAATATAAAACTCGGAAGGGGTAGAGAGTATTTATTAGAACTTGAAGAACAAAAAAGAGACATAACTAATCAATTTTACTTAGAATTCCAAGAAAGATTAAAAAAACTGTTAGGTAAAACTTCAACAGTTCGTGTCGATATTAGAGTTCTTAATTTTAAAAAATCTGAAGATCAAACAACGGAAGAATATGAGAACGATCTAATAAGTTTCTATAGAATAATCTTCAGTAGGCTACTTTTCATCAAGATATTAATATCTTGGAAAATGCTTGAAATAGACCCACTTTCATTAATCTTAAAAAAGGAAATGATCTATTGGAATACTGAACTTCGAGCTCTATTTTTTGACATTTTTAATAAAAAACCAGAAAATCGACCAAAGTATGTTCCTGGAGAATTTAAAATTTTACCATACCTAAATGGAGGATTATTTCGTCCCAGTGGTATCGAAGTAGATAATGATGATAATCTAAGAGATGTTCATCTTAATCCAGAAGCTAATAAAGATATATGGGACTTTTTGAAAAAATTTAAGTTTATAAGGGAAGAAAATGGCACAGATATTGAAGATCATAATACCATTAATCCCGAAATTCTAGGATATATTTTTGAACGCTCTATAGGGGATGAGAGAAAAAAAACTGGCTCATTTTATACGCCAGAAGAATTAACTGATTATATGGCGGAAAACACAATATTTCCATATATCATCGAAAACATTAATAAAAAGTTATCCGACATCCTCCCCCTCAAAAGAATTTCAGATATAGACTTCCTACTGAATAAGGCTGAAATTTATAACTATCTCTTAAATGAATTAATCCAAGACATTAAGATATGCGATCCAGCCTGTGGCTCTGGAGCTTTTTTAAAGAAAGCCGCAGACAAATTATTATTTTTGTATAAAAAGTGTTATAGAGGGTGTGGGAGAGAATTACCCTTTAAAGTTAAAGATGACATTCAAAAGGATAGTCAAATGCCATTTGCTGATATTTATTCAATTAAAAAGCATATTATTCAGAATAATATCGATGGTGTTGACATAAACAAATCCGCAATAGAGATCTGCGAGCTTAGGTTGTGGCTTTGGATTGTTAAGCCGCCAGAAGAATTAATCGGTTCAAAAGAGTATTTGGAAATCCCGTCTTTGCCAAATATAGAATACAACATTAGATGTGGAAACAGCTTAATTGGATATTGCGAAATGGAAAGACTAAGCGAAATCGGATCTGATAAATTCCATAGAATTGACGATAAATTCCTAAGTAAGAAAGGTTCGGCAATAATAGACATTCTACACCAAAAACAAGACCTTATCTCGTGCTATTACCAAAAGGATGAAAAAATTGAAGAATCTAAAAAGAATGAAATTCGGAATGCTATCAATACAATTATTGATGATTTTAAGGAACAGCTAAATTCTCTGTTAAAAGACGATTTTCAGAGCCAAAATTTAACCGTCCCATTAGGACCTATATATATTTCTAAATACATCAATGATAAATACTTTAGAAAGATATTCCAAGATGTTCTTAGAGAATTAAATATAAATAATGAATTGACATATTTTAAGGTCAATTTTAAAAAGCCCGTTGATATTGATTATGAAGCAATAAGAAGCGTAAAAGGTTTTACTTGTTCAGTGAATAAGAATACCAAAAAAGTTTCTTCTATTTATCCTACATCAAGTTTTAATATTAAATATTATTCGGAATATGGTGAGAGTCCCTTTTCTAAGTTCCTCCTAAAACAAGTTTCAGATTGGAGTCAAGTGGATAACATTGAATTAAAGAAGCAAGTAGGTATAAAAGATATTTTGTTGATCGATCCATTTTATTGGGTGATGGAGTTTCCAACTATCTTCAATAATACATCTACGAATAACAAAGGCTTCGATATTATCATTGGTAATCCTCCATTTATCAGAGCAGACACTATAGATGAATTTTTTCTACTTCAGAGGAACATACTAATTAAGTTGCCAGAATACGAGACTTTATGGGAGAAATGGGACATTTTTGTTGCGTTTATTGAAAGATGTATAAGAAATCTTTTGAAAAAAGATGGTAAATTTGCTTTCGTTGTATCAGATGCTATCTGCACTGTTAAATATGCCTTAAAAATAAGAGAATGGTTGCAAGATAATGTTAATATTCCACTTTTAGATTTTTTCGAAGGATACGATGTTTTTAAGGGCGTAGGAATCAATCCAATTTTGCTTTTTATCAATAATAAAGAATCTAATATTACGATAAAAAAAATTCATAATGAAAGTTTTAGACACATCTCAAAAGAATATGTTATGAAACAAGATTCTGAATATCTCTGGAAAAAAAATATACCTGAGATTTTAAGTTTTAAGATAGGAAAATACAAAAAACTTGGCAAAATATGTTATATTAGTAAAGGGATGGTGCCGAATGCTGATGAAAAAACTGCTAAAGGTGAATTTACCAAAGATGATTTAATATCTGATACATATTCAGAGATTAATAATAAGAAGTATATTGAAGGAAAATATACAAGTCGGTTTAAGATTGAGTTTATTAAATATTTTGAATGGGATACCGAGAGATCTCCACATAAATTGAGTAGACCAACTTTCCCCGAATTATATTTGGGAAAAAAAATATTTAGAGGATCTCAAACTGAAGGAATAATTGATTTAAATAATATCATAAGTAATCATAGCCTTTACATATTTAGGTTTTTTATTGATTTAAAAGATGTAAACAATAACAGTATAAGGAATAGTTTATCAAAAAATAATTCTAATGATAATCGAAAAGACTTAGAGGTTTCTTCAAAAAAGTATACTTATGAATATATATTAGCAATAATCAACTCAAAATTAATGAATGCCTATTTAAATGCTATACGGCGTCATAAATTACCTAACACTTTCTATCCCGATGAGTTTCGTAAATTACCTATAAAACCTATAGAAGATCAAACATTCTTTGTTAATCTCGTCAACATTTTACAGTTTTTATACAAATATGGAGGAAAGAAGGAACTAATTAACTTCTTTGACGATAAAATCTTAAACTATGTTATTTATGAACTTTATTTCGAGGATAAAATGAAAGAAGAAGGTTGTTATTATGGTTTACTCGAGGAAATCAAGGAAAAAATTGAGGAAATTGAATTTGAGAAATGGATTAAACTATACTTTAAATCGTCCCTAGATGACAAAGAATTGAATGAAAAGACTGGAATAGAAACAAGAAATATTAAAACTATTAATTCTATATTCGATAAAGTAAATGTAGAGTCAATCAATCAAAAAATTAAGCAAATGCAAGGTTTCGATTATATTACTACAATTGAAAAATTGTAGTAGAGGTTTGAAAAATTATATAAGGCGAATCTATGACACCCGTAAATAAAAAAAAGAAAAAAAATTTATTGAGTTTTACAAACAACGCCATTAATTAATTTAAATCGCTTAAATTAAATTAATAGCAATCTTCATATCTCCCTGTGTGACCTTTTTGCGTTTTGAGTGTTTAGCGATGCTTAAAGCACAACCAGTTAATTCTTTGGCATATTCTTCCAAATAGTCCATTAATTTATCAACTGCGGCTCTACTTACTATTTCAGCACCCGCTTTTTTCATCAAAGCGCGTAAGGGCGACCAGGCAAAAGCAGCCATCCTTTCATTCCTCCACTAATTTTTTATTTGAGTTAATTTCCCGCATTTTTTAAAAGTTTGGGTTAAATTCTTTAATTTTTAATTTTTTTTAAAAAATTTAAAGTATTTAGTTTTAAATTGGTATTACTCCTATATAAATGTGTTGGTTGGTCGTGTAAATTCGAGTGATAAAATCAACCCATTTCAATCGACAAAAAAGATTTAAGTTGACAAAAAAACTTTTTTTTAGTAGTGAATTCCGATCGATCGAAACGATCAAATATTGAGTTCGGTTGGGGCGGTTTAATTAGAACAAATTATCATTCTATAGTATTTGGGTGAATTCATTTAGCCATATTCTGGGAAAAGTCCTCCATATTAAAAGATTGAACGGCTTTCAATATCAAACCTCAGAGATTTGGTGTTTATAAGTCCCTTCAATCTATTTTTTCTATATAAGTTTTATATTTTCTTAGAAATTTACAGCTAAATCAATTTTAATTCCCAATAATGGTAAGATAAAAATCCTTATCCACCTACTTTATTAGGAGGGGGTAATACGGGGGAGGGAGATACCAATTATCGGGGAAAATGTATGTTTGATTAAATTTAAACAATTCCTACCACTAATTTTAAAATAATTAAGGGAAAAGGTTATCAATATAAGAATCCCAGTCTGTTCTGATTTTGAATCCTTTTCTAAGCCAAATCCTTATTAAGAAAATTAGAAAAGAGGGAAAAACTTGAGAAATTAATTTTTCCAATATAAACTCTTCAGGTTCTGTTGATAAAGGAGGAATTAAATGTCTTGGTTTTAATTGAATTAGTGCTGTTATTTCAGGATGTGCAATTTTATTTCTATAATCAAAACACGAATTTATAAAATCTTCAAGATCTTGTTTAATAACAAAATTTTTAAGAGGGGTTTCTAGTGGATAATTTCTCTGGAAAATCCATTGCCAATATTCTTTTTGGTCCTCACATATTTCTAAAAATGCTTTAGTACAAGGGACTCTATTGTTATTTTTTGAGATTCTGTTTGCTAATGAATACCTACTTAACTGACGATTCAATTTCTTGTAAATATCTTTATGGTATAATATTCCCTCGAAAGTTGAAATAAGAAGAAAATTACTTACATTTGAATATGGAATATTTCTAATTGCTACAAGAACATCCATCGCAAAATCTATTTAGAGACGAAAAAATATGAATAAAGACAAAATAAACCAAGAGTCATTTGAATCGTATGAGAATGTAAGGCGATCAGGCGTAACAAATATGTTCAACATCGAAAAAGTAATTGAATTGAGCAGTTTATCAAGCGAGGAAGTGAAATGTATTATTGAAAATTACAAATACTTGGCTGATAAGTATTTGAATTAAATCTTTTTTTTTTTTATGAATTTATTTAGCGAAACGCCGTAATTTTTTGCTTTCTATATCAACCTTTAGTAATTTAACTATGATTTTTTTAATTTTTTTGGGAATTTTTTACGGTATATTTAATCTTAGAATGTTCTTCAGTTAATTTTTATTTCAGTATTAGACATGTTTTTCAAGGTAATTATAAATATCTATTATATACATCCATATTTTTCTTCATAATAAAGATTAAGATAAATACGCTTACAAATATACTAATTAAGATTATTATATTGTACACTAAAATTGTTTTAGAATTATTCGGTATATTATTATTGTCATCATCGCTATCATCATCGTTGTCATCGGGTTTTTCATCATTAGAAGAATTCTTTATTGTGAAATAATTGCTAATACCGTATACATTAGTATCGTTAGAATCTCTTATAACAATCCGGTATA
>Ga0114925_10001755_pt1 | contig 10868 bp, 7 predicted proteins | sample SumtaG_2_FD_87287 | JGI IMG/M metagenome (GOLD analysis project Ga0114925, IMG submission 87287) | Deep subsurface microbial communities from Indian Ocean to uncover new lineages of life (NeLLi) - Sumatra_00607 metaG | ecosystem: Environmental > Aquatic > Marine > Oceanic > Sediment | place...
AAGAGCAGAAATAACTAGTGGAATCTTAATAGCGCATTTATTTGGTGATATAGTCGTTGCAGGGATATGTGTCTATAGTATTATCATATTATATGGATTCCCAGACCAATTAAAGTAAATATTTAAAGAGATCCGTGATAATTTCAAGAATTGATCTTAAATAAATTACTTTAAAAAAGAGAATAAAAAAGTTATTAAATCATTACCTTCTAAGAGCCCCCGGCAATGTGAGGCAAGACTACAACAGAATCCGTTTGATGGATAATTGTGTTCTCATCTGCTTTCTTTCCATTAACTAGGATGCCAAAGTATTTATTTTCAAGATTTAATTCCTTTAATAAATCGCCAACAGTCATTTTTTTCTCTATTGTTAACGTTTCATAGATACCTGTTTCCAATAATTCAGAAATTTGTTTCATCTTTTTGATCTACTCAATAATTTGCTTTTAATTAATATTTATATAATCGTTCTTATATTTATAATTAATTCTTTAATTTTAATTGTATCAAATATATTCGAAATCTTCCTATTTGTAAAAATAATTCAGTATATTTTATATGTGTAAATTGAAATTCCACATTATTGGAACCTCTTTTTAAATTTTTCTAAACTTTAAGAAGGAAAACAAACTGTTTTTATTTTTATATTAATTTTTATGCATAGTTATTAATTTTTTTGAGGAGATACTAAGATTATCGAAGAGGATGAATTCATAGACTATTCAGATTTTTTAGAAAAACTCAGAAAATCTGAAGCTAAGATTAAAAGAATTACTGATCCTGGAGAAAGAAATAAATCGATAAAAAAAATCGTATCTTCTTCGATAAATTTTTCAAATGAAATAGCTTTTTCAGGAGAGTATTTTGAAGCGGGAGAATTTTTATATTCTGCTGCGGGATTAATTGAGGAACTTGATTTTAACCAATCTCTTAGATTATATAAAATTATTATTAAGCTTTGGGAGAAACAGATTATTGATTATAAATTTCAAGCAAAGTTACATGAAATTGCTGAATTATACTTAAGGATTGCAGATTTGTACCATGAAAAGTTTCAAGATAGTAAACAAGAAGAAAAGCATATATTAAATAGTATTAAATTTCTAAAACAAGAAACTAACCTTTTAAGCGAGTTTAATGAAACAAGAAAATTAGCTCGAAATTATGAAAACATAGCAAGTCTTTATCTAAAAACTTCTAATTTCAGAAATGCTATAAAACATTATGAAAAAGTAATCAAGATTTCAAAAATTCATAATTTTTATGATTTGCTATCTTATTCTTATCAACAAATTTTCTCTTGCTATGAAGAAATAGACGAGTATAATGAAGCAAAAGAAGTTATCTTAGATGGAATAGAATTCTTTTCTGATTTGATTACTAAATTAAAAGAAAAAAATAATAGTACAACAACAGCTCAAATATGTCAAATATTAAAAAATTTGTATAAAATTCTAGATGACGATGATCGTTTCGTAAAATATTCAAAAAGAGAAGCTGGAGCTTATATTGATTTAGCTGAAGCTATTGAGAAGAAAAAAGAAAACTACCATAAAATAGCGAGATATTATCGGGGTGCGGGATTATGTTATCAAGAAATACAGAATAATCTTATTGAATGTGCTTCTTGTTTTGTTTTGGCAGGAAATTATTTTAAAAAGGAAGAGGACTTTAATCAAGCAGCAGTTAATTTTTTTGATGGTGCTAATATTTTTAAAGAATTAGAAAATTTTGAAATGGGATATAAGCATTTTGTAAAAGCAGGCGATAATTACTGGAAGATAGATAATCTAAACGAATCTACAGAAAGTTATTTAAATGCTTATGATATGGCTGTTGAAGGAAATTTAGAATTTAATAGATTTGGGATATTCAATCAAATTATAAGAGGCTTAAATAAAATTGCTGAAGAAGGATTGAAAAACAAGCAATTTTTTACAGCAGCTACTCTTATTTTAGAAGGCATAAAATTTTATGAGCAACTGGAAGATGCAAAGGATTTTCTTTTAAGAGAAATGGTAAAAAATTTATATCGATACTATTATAAAGCGGCTAATCTAAAGAAAATTGGGGAATCCCATATTGTACATAGTTATGTTTTAGCCTCTATATCATGCATCTTGAATGGAAAACTAGATAAAGCTTGGGAAGTTATTTCAGAAATAGACTTTGAAGATTATACAGTTGAAAAATATAAAAAAATTATAAAAATAATGATTAATACGATTTCTGAAGGGAAAGAGGTTGAATTAAATAGTTTTCCTTATAATTTGAGAAGATTAATAGAAAGTTCTGAGGAAATTATGTATCTTTTAAAATTATTTAGAGGTTTTAAAATTTATTAGATAAATTAATTCCTTTTTTAAATCCTTTTATGAAGATTAATAAAAAAATAGTATTAAGCTTTGATCTAGATAACACTTTAATTAATAATAGAAAAGGAATTGTAAATTCATTTAACTATGCCTTAAAGAAGTTTAATTTTCCTAAAATGGAAAGAATTACAATCCTAAAGATGATTGGGACACCATTGGAAGAAATGTTTGCTAGCGTTTCAAATCTGAATCCATCAATACTAGCTAAAGCCTTCCGTGAGTATTACGGAACTGAAGGAATCTATCAATCAAAATTATTACCTGGTGTTAAAAAAAAATTGTTAGAGCTAAAGGAGTATAATTTTTCATTAGGTATAATTACTTCAAAAAAACAAGAAATGGCAGAAAAAATAGTAAAATATTTAAAAATTTATAGTTTTTTTGACTTTATCTTAGGTGAAACTGAAGATCGAAAAAACCTTGGGAAATTGGACCCAAAATTAAAAGAAATATTGTTAGATAATTATCCTAATAATAAATTCATTATAATTATAATTGGAGACCATCCTAAAGATGTTATGCTCTCAAATAATTTGAATTGCCCATTTATAGGAGTACTTACAGGAAACCATTCAGCTCATCAATTAAAAGGATATAAAGATGATGATATTATTATTATTAATTCTATAAAAGAATTAACAATTGATAAAATAAAGTCATTAATTTAGGTTCAGATTGTTAAATTTCTTAATATTAATATTAAAAAAAAAATAGAAAAAAAGAGAAGAATTTTCCATCAGAATGATAATCCTTTCTATAACTGCTTATTCCTTTTCCCATGATTGATATTCTTTCATGAATTCTTCTGGTCTCCATTGGGTTTCCAAATATTTTGGAATACCTGAGCTGTCACGAGGACCCACCACTACAAACGCATCTGCTTCGTCTTCTAGAGCTCCACTTAATCTTGCAGCCATACCTGGAAGAATTAATATTCGATGTTTAACTTTCTCAAACGCTCCAAATTCCTTCACAGCTTCAGCTATGCCACCAGCATTGAACTGACCACCAGCTACAGCACTTTCAATTCCTATCCCCTCAGTATCAACTACTAAGAGCCAGCAGTCAATATTAGCACCTTGAAGATCTTGTTCTACAGGAATTTTAGTCATTCTGTAATTACTAGTTACGAAAATAGGCGCCATATCATCACTAGGTTCTCCAATTTTATATAATCCAGGGTCTACAGCTGGATAAATTCTTGGATCAGAAAAAAGACTTTGTCGTAAGGTCATTAAGGCTAAAAGAACCCAGATATCTTCCTTCTTTTGACCAGTATGAAGAACAATTAAAGAGGTATCAATTGATTCCATTATAGCACCCATAATGACTTCTTGATATTGGTGTAACCATAGATCTTTCTCATCTTCCACTTTTACTTGACTCCAATAAGCAGCTGGTACTCCCATTACAGGCCAACTAGCATTTGGGTTCTCTTTATTAATTGCCGCTGTTCTTAATTGCATTATTTTATCATAAGTAATTGAAAGTTTACCAGGACCATAGAAAGTACCTGAATCTAAGATAATTTCTTTAACACCTAATTTTTGTAAAGTAGCACTTAAAGACATTAATTCATCTAAATTACTTGAAACTATAGCTACAGGGAGAACATTTTGGACCGCAAATTTACCTACCTGTTCCCAAGTGTCTTTTGTTGCCGCATAGAGCAATGGTCTTTTATCCTTAATTTCTTCTGCAGTCTCTAATAGTATATCTGCATTAAAACAGCATAACATAATTGGTAGATTCGAAAGTTCTACAATTTTTTTCGCTGCTAATTTGAATTGTTCTTTATCACCAGAAACATTTCTTAAAGCAAGACCATCGAGCGTAAGTACATCCCCCATCCTTTCTATTTTAAGATCTGTAAGGTATTTAACAATATCTTCTAAGTCTGAATCATCATCCGCAACTTCTATAAATATTGCTGATTGATTATAATAAGTAAGTTGATGTCTCATTAAAACTTCTTCACCCCCAATAGTAACTGCTCTATCACCAACACCAATAGTAACAGGTCTCTGCGGAGGCGTTATAAGTTTAATTAATTTGTCTCGCTTTTTAAATTGTTTTCTATCTTGCATTAAATGAGTACAATCTTGAACTCTAATTTTTCTTTCGAGAATATCTGTAGCAAATGCCATACATGTATCATATCCACATTCTTTACAATTAGACTTATCTAAAAGTGCATATATTTCTAACGGACTTGGTCGAGCCATATCATTTTCTCCATATTCTTTATTTCTTCTTAATAAAATATTGAATAAGTATGTGTAGTCTAATTGTAAATTGAATTAAAAATTTGGTTTTTTTCTATTATACCCTAAACAATTCAAAGATTTAAGAATTATCAAGGCTGAATTAAGTTAAAATTTGTATTTAAAGTTTTTAGAATTAGAGTATTTTAAATATAATAGGAAATAAAATTTTTTATAAAGAAGAATTATACTTGATTATCTAATTTAGAATATTGTAATCTATTGAATTTAGGCTTTTATAAAAATGGCGAAATGTTATTATTGTAATACTAAAATTAGAAATCTGCCATACAGATGTAAATTTTGTGGGATGATATTTTGTAAAAATCATAGATTACCAGAAAATCATGGTTGTCCATTTGACTTAATTCAAAAATCAAAAATCGAAAAAAATTCTAAATCTAGTCTAATCTATCGAGATGCTTTGGAATTCATGAATAAGGGCTTAGATATCGAAAAGTTTATGATCTTGTTACTACAAAGAAGTTAAATAAAAATGAAGCAACTGATCTATTAAAATTCTTTATTGAAAATAGTGATCAAATAGAAGTTAGAGAGAATAGTATCCTGGCATTTGAACTTTTGGATTTAAAAAATGATGAGGCTTTTCAAATTCTTCAGAATTGTCTACTCTCAGATGAGAGCCCAACTATAAGAAATATAGCAGCAAAAGTATTAACAATTAATTTTCCAAAAAAAAGCAAAACTCTTTTAAAATGGGCTCGTGAACATAATAATGATTTAAAATTTTAATTTTTAAATCAAATGATTGAGAGATTATGTGAGAAGACTTGTTTTTAAAGAAAGATATCATATTTTTGCGAATAGTTAACCTTTGACAAACATTCTCAACATTTTCTCTATTCAAGGGGAGAAACTTGTGATCAAAAAAATAATATATATTATAAAATCAGTTTTATAAACTGAACTGCTTTCTAAGAAAACTCTAGTATAGAAATTGTTACTCCTCTTCTATTTCAATATTACGAGGTTTTAAGAAATCAACATAATCACATAATAAAGAAAGACTGTTTGCAGTATCCCGAAGCGAAAAAAAATAGAGAACTCGATATTCATGCAGTATCTTTTTCACTTGTTTAAATCTTTGTGCTAATTCAAAGGAATCTGCTATACTAGGCAAACAAAATATAAAAGGTTTTAAGGTATTTTTTTGAACTTTTATCATTTTTTTAAAAAAATGGCTATAAAGATGATGGGGCCACAAGGGAACAACAATTATGTCAATATTGGAGTCATTAACGACTATATTTATGCATTCTAGAAATATATTAATTACAAAACCAGACGCTCCTAGATCTACGGGGTTTTTTATATTAACATTTTCCTTTGGTAGTATTTTACTTAATTTTTCTTGAGATTCAAGGGTTAATTCTGGCACATTTAATAGATGATCTGCAAATAAATCTGTCATATTTACAGAAGATCCTCCTCCTGGAGTTAATATTCCGACGTTTCTTCCATTTGGAAAATATTTGGGAAATAAAAGTTCAAATGTTTTAATCGTATTCCAAAATTGTTCATTATCCTTTACAATTAAAGCTCCAGTCTGCTTAGCCATCGATGCCCATAAACGTTGATCAGTAGCAATTGCTCCAGTATGAGAAAAAGCTGCTCGAGAGCCATCATCTGTATATCCTCCTTTCCACAATATTACTGGTTTAATATTTGTTGTATTTTTAAGCTCTACAAAAAAACCACGTCCATTACCGGAACCGAAACTTTCTAAATAGCTAGCTACTATTTTAGTTTTAGGATCTTGACGGAAATGTTTTAAGAAATTGACACAATTGAGATCTATTTGGTTTCCAAAAGAAACTCCATAACGAAATCTAATATCCCTTTTAAATCCAATATCTAATAACTGACTTAAATGACCTCCAGACTGAGACATGAAAGAAACTGAGCCGGGTATCCCTTTTTGAGAAGCAAATGTAAATGCCATTCCAATTTCTGCATTATAAGGACCTAAACAATTTGGACCAATAATTCTTGTTTTGGAGCCTTTAATTATTTCCTTAAGTTCTTGTTCCAATTTTTCTCCTTCAGGATCTCCTGTTTCGGAAAATCCAGAAGCAAAAACTATTAACCATTTTACACCTTTCTCGACACATTCTTTAACTACTTTTGGGATAATTTCTGTTTTAACTGAAATATAAGCCGTATCTATAGGTTGAGAAATATCTAAAATAGTAGGATAACATTTCCAATCCATTATTTTAGTATGTTTTGGATTAACGGGATAAAAACTATTATTCCATCTTGAATCCTTAAAAGCAGACAAATACATCATTGACCCAAAAGTAGAACTCTCTGATGCTCCAATAAAAGCTATATGTTTGGGGTAAAATAATGAATCAAATTCTTCAAAATATTTTTGATCTTCAACCATTAATATTGAAAATAAATGAATTTTTTAATAATTTTCTAATCTTTTTCTTCAGGGATTAGATCATGGTAAATTGGTTCAAATTTCTCATTAAAAAGCTTATTATTCATCCAAATCTTATCTTTTGGATTCCATGTTAAATTTTTTAATGGATTATAATCTTTTATGAAATTTAAATTTCCATAAATCGATTTAAGTAAATTTTTTCCATCAACTAAATCATTTAAAATGAGATAATGTTCTATTTTTAAATAGTGGAATAGTAATTCAAATAATTTAATAAATTCATTAAGATCACAATCTGGAAAATATAATTTTATCATTAAACCATTTTCAAATTTTACCTCTTCTGACATTCCATATATAAAGTATTCCCCTTCAATTTCATAAATAAATCCTAAATTGAAAAAACTAAATATTTCTATTAATTGCTTATTTAATTCTTGCTTTACGTTTGGCAAAATAATATAGATTTTTTCTAATAAATCCAGATTTTTTAAATTCAAATATGGAAAAATTAATCCTTTTTCTAAAAGATCAATAATAGGATTAATCATAGATAACTTTTTTGTAAGTATATATGATTTAATATCGATTGAATGCCAATTATAAATTTTTGTTAAATTTTCAAAATCGGATGAATCTGGACCATTATAATGGGAGATATTTAAATTACCCACATTAAATTCCTTTACTTTTGAAATTTGAACCTTATAATTGGGATTATAGAGGATATTTTGCATGTATATTTTGAACCTATTCGAATCATAGATCCAATTGTTTGAACTAAGATTGTAGTTAAAATGAAAGAGTGGAAAAATTTTTTTTATAAAGAATAAACAATATTCTCGAATATCCTTTTTCGATTTGGTGAGCCAGTGGATATATGATAAGTTTGGATTTCGATATGGCCATAGATATTTTATGAATATCGAAGTCGACTTATCCATGAATACTGGATACTGGACTTTTTGAAATGAATTGTCCAACAGAAGTCTAAAATCTATTTCATCTAAGTTATAGGGATAGATATATACATAATATTGACCAAATCCAAAATATTGAAGAGCAGGTAAAAATTTAATAGACTTTATATAATTTTTAAAAAAATATTTTGACTTTTCACCGTTAAATATCTCCCGATCTAACAAACAATTATGTAAATCATAATGAAATACTAAAAGATTATTTAATTTTGAAATGTTAAAATCAATATTTTCCTTTGAGAATCTGATATTTATTTGTTCAACTAAATTTAACATTTCTCTTTCTTTGGACCAAAAATTTCCTTGAATTTTATTATAGGATTCTTGATGTAATTTTAACTCTTTTCCAAAAAGCTGTCTAGAGTAAAGAAAATATTGTTCAAATAAATCTTTTGTATAAAAGAATTTTTTACTATCAAAATCATAAAAATTTCTTAATGAATAGATCCCAATATCTCCACTGGAATGAAATCTTGAAAATTTAATTAAGTCTTTTTTAAAAATGTTATGAAGAATTGAAATAAAAATATTCTTTTCTTTTTCTTTTAAATTGGGGAGATAAAGTTGTGTAATAATTAAGTTTTCATTAGAAATTAGATCTTTAACAAACATGATAAGAGCTCTTGGGAAAAATAATTTTATCTTATCCAACTTATCCCTAGCTTCAATTGTATCTTTGAGAATAATGGTAGGAAAATATTTAGAAAAGGCACTTGTATAAATTGTGTTAATTAAAAGAGGTTTAATTACTGGAGCGTGGGTACTTTGGTTGAGATATTCTTTAAATTTATCATCAATCACTTGAATCGTAATATTATGTGGTTTTTCTGTATCATAGGACGTTTCAAATTTCTCCCTTTTTGTATCACTAATTCTTCTCCCTAATTCTGAGTTTTCAATTATCTGTCTCATCGCTTTCAGATTATAAATTTTTAGATCACTGCATAATATAAAAAACTCATAAAGGAATTGATACTTTCGAACTTCTTGTCTAAATTTTTCTTTTGATTTGATATAAAGTGGTATAAATACATCAAAAATAATTCTATTTATGTTGCTATCAGTAAATATAATATTTTCTTCAATTGATTGAGAAATACCATTATTTTTCAAGAAATCTATGAGTAGATATTCACTTTTTATTTCCGAATTTTCAGCTAGAATCTTTTCTATTAAATTTAAGCATATTAAAAGATTATTTAATATTTCTTTAACGAAAAAAAATCCAAATTTATTATAATTATCTAAGAATTCTATAATTTCTTCTTTAAATTTTGGAGAACTATATATTTTTGATAATTTTTCTTCTATATTTTCAATTAAAGCTCTTTGACTCAAAATTTCATCTTCTAAATCGGATTTTAAATAACCTAATGTTTCTGCTCTTTTCTCAAATGTAAATCCTGTAACTGAAACAAGGTGCAATCTATCAAGAATAATCCAATCTAAAAGTGATAGTTTCGATTCATAAAAAGAGGATTTGTAAACCATCTCAAATGAAATTTCATATTTTTTTTCATATTTTTTATGATTTAGATTAACAATTTTTCTTTTACTCTTATGAAATTCTCTAAAATAATTCAAATTTAAAAAATTTAAAAAAGTATGAACAATTTGGCATTCTTTTTCAATGATATATCCATAATCATGTAATTTCTCAATAAATGATGATAAATCAGTTAGATAGACTTTGGGAATTAAAAAGAAACCAGATATTTCTGTTATTAAAGTGTTTATTGTATTTTTAAGGCCTATAAGAAATGGCAGTTGTTTTATAAATTTGGAAATTTTTTTCTTTTCTAGAAGTGGGTTGAATTTAAAATTGAAAATAATATTTACCAGATTCATTGCTGACCAATTTATTTGATAGGATGGAGAAATATATGAAAACTTATTAATCCATTTCATATTTTCAGTGAATTTTCTTTTGCTCAATTCGGATTGGATTATTCCTTTTGTTTTCATTTCCTCAAAATAATTTAAATAATCATATAAGTACTTATAGCCTTCTTTATCGTAAAAGATTTGAATTAAAACTCTTAATGTCTCAATAATATCATCATCATTTATAGATTTAGAAGTTTTAAACGCATATTCTTTAAAAATCTTATAATAGATATCCTCCATTCCCTCTTCAATTAATGGAATATTTCTTCGTATAAATTCAAAAATAATCTGTATAGCTCCTGGTAATTTAAGAAATTTGTCTAATTTGTTAAGTTGTGTTATTAATAAATCATAATTAACAATACATTCATTAATTAGGGATTTCCATTCAGATATTTTTTGTAATTTAGTTAAATCCTTTAAGACAATTTGGTTTATAATGATTTGAATATTTTCATTCTCTTTTATAACTTCAGGGACAAAACAATTATATATTTCTCTAAGTAAAATTACTGGTAAAAATTGTTTATAATTGTCAAAAATTTCAATTACTAAAATTTTATTTTCAAAATATCTTTTAACTCCTATATTGTAAAAAAGGGGATTTTGACTTTCGATTTTTTCAGTTCTTTTGTAAATAATTTTGACATATTGTAAGATAGGGTTTAATTCTAAATAATTTTGTATTTCTATAATTAGATTCTGAAAAATATTATTTACATTACCAATATCTTTTTCAAACGAAAATTCTTCTAAAATATTGAGAATTGGCAATTTTAACATAAAAAATTCTATATTTTGAACCTAATCAGATACAATTAAGCATATTTAATATTTTATTAATTTTTTTACTAATTTTTTCGAGTACTTTAAATGTAAATCTAAAAACATATTATTGTAGAAATTATTTTCTATTCATTGATTAACGGGGAGGAGGTTTATTTAAATG
>Ga0114925_10001756_pt1 | contig 10867 bp, 9 predicted proteins | sample SumtaG_2_FD_87287 | JGI IMG/M metagenome (GOLD analysis project Ga0114925, IMG submission 87287) | Deep subsurface microbial communities from Indian Ocean to uncover new lineages of life (NeLLi) - Sumatra_00607 metaG | ecosystem: Environmental > Aquatic > Marine > Oceanic > Sediment | place...
AAGATACTAGGCTTCTTGTAACTCAAAATGTCATCAATAGAGAGTCCTAAGATCGTTGCTCTCATTCCGGCCCTCGACGAGGAGAAGACAATAGGGGATGTTGTTCGCGGGGCTTTGAAGTATGTGGATCATGTGGTGGTCGTGGATGATTTGTCTGAGGATGATACGGCGGTTGTCGCTAGACGGGCTGGAGCCCAGGTATTAAGGCTGGGGAATCGGAGGAGGGTTGGCGGGGTCGTCAAGGCTGGGATGTCCTATGTTAAGACGCTTAAGCCGAATGTTGTCGTTACTTTGGATGGGGATGGGCAGCATGATCCTGATGAGATTCCTCTTCTTTTGAAGCTTGTTATGGATGGAAGATTTGATCTGGTTCAGGGGTCACGCTTCTTGGTTGACAGGCATAGGAGGACGATTAAGGATGTGGGAAATTGTATTTTCAGCAGCTTTGTCAGCGTTTTGCTGAGGCAGAGGATAACGGATATTACGAGTGGATTCAGGGTTTTCAATTTCATGGCTCTTTCGGATTTAGACCTTAAATTCGATCAGGAGTGCTATCCGGAGATGACTATAGATCTCAGGCTTAAAGGATACAGGATCGCTGAGGAGCCCATCAAGAATTTGCCTCGGCTACATGGAGATTCCAAGGTTATTGATAATCTCTTTTCTTATATCTTCAAAGCATTAGGAATTATAACATTCACATTCCTAAGAAATATGAAAACTAACTTTCTGGTGACATGATTTAAGGATCTGCATCATTTCTCAGTATTTTCTTCCAGATATTAATGGTGATGTAATTCGGTTGCTAAACACACTAGATGCCCTAATAAAACAAGGGATTAATGTAGTTTTGGTCACGGCTTTCCCTCATTATCCTAAAGGTGTTATTCCTAAAGAGTATAGACATAAGATTATTTCTATTGAAAAATGGCGGACAATCAAAGTAATTAGGGTACCGGTAATACCTCTACCTCATAGGACTTCGATCGAGAGGTTCTTAAATTATATATCTTTTTCTTGTTTTGCTTTGTTAACTATTCCATTTCTTGGTCCGATTGATATCACATGGGCGTTTAGTCAAAAGCTCTTCTCCTTTATACCAGGGTTTGCTCAAAAAATAGTTAAAAAGTCCTTTTTAGTCATTGACATGGCTGATATATGGCCAGAGGCTCTGGTGAATACAGGAAATATAAGGTCTAATGGATTTTTATTCAAAATAATAAGTTGTGTAATGAGGATTATTTATAGTCTCAGCGATCGAGTTATAACTCTAAATGAAGCTATGAAAAAATTAATAGTTGACTCTACTAATGTTTCTCCATCGAAAATATCGATAATGACAAATATAGTTGATGTAAAGCTATTCAGACCGATCGATATCCCAAGAAAGAAGGAGTTTAGAGACAAGTTCATAATAATGTATTCAGGAAATTTTGGTCCAAATTATGATTTTCAAACACTTCTTAAAGCAGCTCTGGAACTCAAGAGCAAGGCCATTGATGTTTTATTCATAATTCGTGGATATGGTGAGATGGAGGCTTTTATTTCAAGGTTTATAAAAGAAGAGGGATTGATGAATGTTTTATTAGATAACCAGCTTCTTGAACGAGATGATTTGATTCTTTACTTGAATAAAGCAGATACATTTGTACTACCGATGAAGAAATGCCCATATCCAGATGCTTCTTTCTCAATAAAGCTTCTAGATTATTTAAGCTGCGGAAAGCCGATTATATGCTGTGCTGAGGGTTATCTTAGCACGTTTGTTTCCGAGCATCGGGCGGGTATCTCGATTGAGCCTGGGGACCATGAGGCGTTGAGCAAGGTAGTTCTCAATCTTAAGCAAGATCAGAAAACTAGAAACGAAATATCAAGAAATGCTCGGAGATTAGCTGAGGATAATTTCTCATACAAAACTTTAGAAAATGAAATAGTACAATTAGTCGTACCACGGGTAAATAGTGATGCCTAAAAGAAATTTAACAGTACTTGGTGTCCATGAAGGAGTTAACAGATATGGATAAAAATGCAGCAGTTCTCGGTGCAGGTGGTTTCATAGGTTCATGGATGTCCAAATATTTGATGGAGAAGGGATATAATGTCACTGGCGTTGATATAAAAGAACACGAATGGATGGAGAACTCTGAATTCTGTAACGAGTTTCACAAATTGGATTTACGAAATATGGATAATGTGATGCAAGCAATCAAAGGTAATGATGAAGTCTACCAATTTGCGGCTGATATGGGTGGAATCGGATTCATCATGACGAAGCATGCGGATGTAATAAGTAATAGTGTTACAATAAATAAAAACGTAGTAGAGGCGTGTCGAATATATGATATCGATAAAATATTTTTCTCCAGTTCAGCCTGTATCTATCCAGAATATTTACAGGATGAGGACTTCGAGAAACTTTCGGGCAGTTATATCCTAAAAGAATCTGACGCGTTTCCAGCTGATCCTGACAGCTTCTATGGCTTCGAGAAGTTGTTCTCTGAGCTACTCTATTGGGCTTACCACCTAGATTACAACCTCAACATCAGAATCGCTCGATATCATAACGTTCAGGGAATGATGACAACTTGGCAAGAACCCCGCTGCAAAGCTCCTGCTGCTCTATGTAGAAAGATAGCTGAACTTTCACCAGAAGGCGGTGAGATTGAAGTCTGGGGAGACGGCCACCAAGTGAGAACATTTCTCAACATTAATGACTGCTGTGAAGCCACATACCGCCTTATGAACTGCCCAGATGACAAATACTATGCTCTCGGCGAAATTGGTAAACCACGGCCACCAGCTGTAAACATTGGAAGCGACGAGGAGATCATGATAAATGAACTTGTTAGTATGATTTCCGAAATTGCAGGTAAGGAAGTTAAAATACGATATGATTTGTCCAAGCCACAGGGTGTCAGGTCACGTAGCGCAGATTTAACAATAGTAAAAGACCTCCTAGATTGGGAACCAAAATATAGCTTGCGAGATACGATGGAAGAACTATATCCTTGGGTCGAATCCGAAATAAAAAAGCATACGAGTGCTCAAATAAAGTGTAGTAAGTAGGTGTTAATTGAATGAATAAGATAAAAGTTGCCATAGTTGGGTGTGGGCATGTGGCATGGAAAAGGCATATCCCAAGTTTCCTTAGATTGAAAAATGAAGTAGATATTTGTGCTGTTTGTGATATAAAATATAGTGTTGCTCAAAATACTGCAAAAGAATTTGGAGTACATAAAGCATACTCGAAATTGTCAGATATGCTCTCTAAAGAAAATCCAGATATTGTAGATGTATGTACGCCTCCTCAATTTCACACATCAGTAGCTATAGAATCAATGGAATCTGGTTCTCATGTATTGATTGAAAAACCAATGGCCTCGAATGTATCTGATTGCGATAAAATGATTTCTACTGTAAAAAAGACTGAACAAAAGCTAAGCGTCGTTCACAACCAACTATTCTATCCACCCTTTCTTAAAGCACAAGAACTCATAGATAAAGGCAAAATTGGGGAGCTAACAGGTATGGCTATTCAACAACTGACTAATAGAGCCGATTATATGCAACAGGAAAACCACTGGATTCATAAATTGAATGGTGGATTTCTAGGTGAGACCGGTCCCCACATCGTTTATATGTCTTTAGCTTTTCTGAAAAAAGTTCAGAATGTAAAAGTGAGTGCTAGAAAGACTCTTGAATATCCGTGGGTTCTGTTTGACGATTATAGGATTGAGTTAGAGGGAGAAAATATGACTAGTTCAATATTAATCTCTCATTCAAATGATTATCATGTTTCTGATGTTTCGTTACTTGGCAGAGAAGGTATGATAAAAATGGATCTTCAAAGTATGCTATTAACTCATTATAAAAGAGAAAAGTTAACATCATGGTCAGTTGGACTATCGTCATTTAATATTGCCACTCAGATGATACAAGGGATTTTATTAAATGCTTCGAGATTGATGTTTAATAGACCGATGCTCGGTCATGATATTATGATTAAGAAATTTATTGATAGTATTTTGAATGATCAGCAGGTTCCAGTAACACCAGAAGAAGGCAGAGAGACAATAAGAGTTATGGAATTATTAGTTGAGAAGCTTCATACATTGAAATAAGGCGATAACTTGCAGCAAGATAATTGTCCAAATATTGTACTAATAGTTATTGATGCTCTTAGAGTGAAGCCTTTGGGCTGTTATGGAGGCAATGTTCCCACTCCCACTATGAATAAATTGTCTACTGAAGGAACAATTTTTCAAAAAGCTTTTTCATGCGCCAACTTAACAGATCCCTCGATCACCTCAATTTTAACAGGAAAATATCCTATATCGCATGGAATAATTAGCCATGGTTATAGTGCATATGATTATCGTAACGAAATAAATGAATTTGTATCTTTAGCTGAAGACCTGAAACGATTTGGATATTTAACTTTTGGGATAGACTGGTTAGGTAGATGGCATAAAAAAGGATTTGACTTCTATAGTGGTATTATTGAAAAAAGAAAAATCCGACAACTATTAAAAAAAGTAACTCAAAAAATTCCTTTTTTTATAAAATCCATATTAGATAAAAAACTTGGTTCATATATGCCGGATATTTATTATCCTTCAGCTACCGAACAGACTAAATTGGCTACAAATATAATAAGTAAATATTTTGATAAACCTTTTTTCCTATTTATCCATTATTGGGATACTCATTATCCATATAATTCTCCATCGGTTTATATAGATAATATATATGATTTTGTAAAAAAAGAATTTAATAATGATATAAAAAACTTTGATGATATAATAAAAAGCACATGCTCTCCTTTCTATAAATCCGTTTTTAGACGATTTCATATGAAAGGTACTACCCCACTAGATCTTATTGCAAGATATTATGGATCAATCTCTTATGTGGATTTTGAGATAAATAAATTATATGAGACTCTTCGCAGATATAATCTTCTAGAGAAAACCATAATAATATTAACTTCAGATCATGGCGAAAGTCTTGGAGAACATGGAGTTTTTTTTAATCATCATGGTCTTTATGATCTAACTACTCATATCCCTTTGATTATCCGACATCCGAATTTACCTAAAAATAATTTAGAATGTTTTGTTCAACATGTAGATATTGTTCCAACAATATTGGATATGATTGGTAAATATGATTTTAGTAATAATATGTACGATGGCAGTAGTTTAATTCCAGTAATAAAAAGTGAGAAAGATAAAATTCGTACATCTGTATTAATCCATGAAGATTCATGGTGGGCAGGTCAGCGAATTGCATTACGCACAAATGAATATAAATTTATTAGAGAAATGACTGAACATAATTCAATTTGCAAATACTGCAAAAAGAAACATCTCCCTCCTATCGAGTTATATAATATAATAAGAGATCCAAAGGAACTAGATAATTTAGCAGATATTAAATTGAATTTGGTAAAAAAATATGAAAATATATTGCAAAATTATCTTGCTTCCTTGAAATCCTATAAATCGCGTGTGCGCGAGTGATGAATAATTTGAAAAAGTTCAATCTATTGTTCATTGCTTCCTCAAAAAAATGGGGATTACATTTTAATTTTAGTCGTCTTGCTATCGCTCTTAAAGAGATCGGGCATAAAGTTATAGTGGTTTCGGAGTTAAAAGAACAGGAAAAGGGGCTATTTGATGAACTAACATATAGAGGTATAAAATGGCATACAGTCTATGGTATCGATAATTTTTTGAAAGGAAAAATTATATCATCGGCAAAAAAAATTGGGAAAATCATTGAAAACTATAATGTGGATGTCGTACATGCTCAAGGAATTCGTCAGATGCTTATTGTCTTTATCGCATCTAAAATTTTTTGTCGTAAGAAAAAAATAGGAATTGTTGTAAGTATACATACTATTCTACATGGTCGCCCTTATGAGAATGTAACGCCATTAATTGAGAGTTTTTTATTAAATATATGCGCGGATATAGCTATGCCTGTTGCTAATTCAGTTGCAAATAAATTAGTCGCCTTTGGATTATTTCCAAAAAAAGTTATAACCATATATAATGGAATAGATTTGAGGTTATTTGACGAAATCATGTGTGGTAACGAATACCTTAATTTATTACCAGCAAAATTAAAGTCCTCTTCATACATTATAGTTGGCTATTTTGCGAAGATGACTCCACGAAAGGGTCACAAGTATTTGATTAAGTCTATTTCTGAAATTTCAAAGGAGTTTCCTAATATAATGCTTGTAATTACAAGTACTGGGCCCTTGGTATACGAGTTAAAAACATTATCTAAAAACTTGGGTATTGAAAAGAATGTACTTTTCACAGGAAAAATTGAGTATAATCATCTGTATCAGCTTTTAAAAAGGATAGATATATACGCATTCCCATCTCTTGCAGATTTGTTTCCTTTTGCGATTTTAGAGGCAATGGCTGCTGGAAAACCAATAGTTGCAACTAATGTGGGAGGAATTCCTGAGGTTATAAAAAACGGGGAAACAGGAATACTGATTCCTCCTAAAGATTCTAAAAAATTGGCTGAGTCCATACGAAAATTTATTAAAAATCCAGAGGAAGCCAATAAAATGGGCTTTAAATGTAGAAAATTAATTGAAGAACAGTTTGATATACAAAAAATAGCATATAATTTTTCAAACTGCTATGAATTATGTATTAAAAGGATTCTTAATGATTAATAGAAGATATGTTTTCTCTTTTTGCGCGCGCGAAAAATTTTTATAACAAAATTCATACATTATTGACATTTATATTTATGGAAAATTGGAAATAGATTGTTTTGACCAGATACGATAGAATTATCACAATAACTTTATTGTTGGTTTGCTTTTCGCGATTTTTAATAATCTATTATCCCACTGTATCCACTATCTTTGATTACTGGCATATGGCAACTGCTATACGTCTTGAACACTCAGGTTTCATTGATCCAAACTATTCAACTGCGGGATACTATATCCTAACTGTTATTACATCAATTATATCTGGCATCTCATATGATGTTATTCCAACACTACCCATTCAGTCAATATCACTCATTTTAATTTTGATAATGATACTTAGAAATATAACTGAACAAAAATCCTCATCTTCCTTACTAATCATGGCATTAATGATGGTTTATATAACTAAATTTAACAATATAAGTTTGTTTGGATACTCCTTACATAACCTTGGATTTATACTGTTTCTTCTTGTTATTTCTGTAGCCATTTTAAGACTGCGTTCTGAATATAAAAATGAACAGATGATATCATTGATTTTAATTATAGCTATTATCAGTTTGAATTATATCTCTTATAAATACATTTTATTCACATTATGTTTTCTTGGGAGTTTACAACTAATTGAATTGTTTTTCTATCAAAGATTCCGTACTAGAAATATCAAAAAATCGAACTTTATGATAGTTACAATTATAGGCATTGTCTATGTGTTCATGTTCAACAGGGTGGTTTATAGCCATTTTATTCCACGTGTAAGAATGGCATCTGAGCTTAAAAGTTCAGGAATATATAAATTACTCTTGAAAGCTCGTATATACGATCCTTTAGACCCATTGAATAAGTATTATTTCCGAACTCAAAATGATATATTATACGCTACCACAATTTGGTATTCATTAATATGTATTGTTCTAATTTTATTAAGTATAAATTTATTCCAAAAATTTATCAAAAAAGAAAATTTTTCAATAGGAGAAAAAGTCATTTCTGCGATATTAGCATCAAGTTTGGTTATTTTCATTATTTACACCTATCTTGGCACTTCATTGATATACATTCTTATAATTCCAGGGATTATTGGATATCTAATACTATATAATAGTCACTTTATAAACTATAAAAAGTTTGTAACATTCTTTATATTCCTTTTACTTGCTTTAAACGTATATATCACTATTCAGCTTTATACTGAAGATTTTTATGGTGAAATGAGAGATTGGAATTATTACAATTATATAAATCCTTCATTTAAATGGTATGCTAAATATATGTTCAATGAGAGCTCGAATAGTCATATATTTATAGAAACTGACGTATTTACTGGAGGTTATTTTGTCAAGGAACTTGCTAAAGAAAACATACCTAGGTTCAGTATGCATAGTTTATTGTCGAGAAATGATATGCTATTTATTTTAAAACATAATATTAGTGCATCTAAAATCGGAGATTATGCTTTTGTTATCAATTATAGATTACATTCTATTTTGGTGGACAATTGGGAATTATTCACCTCGTGGACGGATAATAGAAAACTTATCATAACTAATCCATACATTGATGGTATATACTCTTCTGGCGATATTGTTATCTATATTACCAATAAGGTATTAAAATAATAAATTGAACTCTGAAAGTTTTCTTAAGGAACTTGATCTTGTGCTTATCACACTTTTTACTCTATTATGTATGATATTCGTTTTGGCTTCACCCTTGAATGAAACACCGATAAGAACCATCCTTGGATTATCTTTAGTCCTTTTTCTACCAGGATATTCAATGATTGCGACGTTGTTTCCAAGGAGAGATGATTTGGATGGAATAGAGCGATTTGCGCTCAGTTTTGGGTCGAATATTGCTATTGTTCCTTTACTCGGTTTGGCTTTGAACTATACCTCTTTCGGAATTAGATTGATTCCAGTATTGTTTGTTTTGTCAACCTTTACGATTTCACTTTCGCTAATCGCATGGGTTAGACGGTTGAAGTTGCCAACAGAAGAAAGATTCAGAGTTTCATTTGATCGGCTATTAAAGTTTAATCTAGGTCCAAGCATTCTGGATAAATGCCTTTCCATCGTCCTGATAGCGTCCATATTAGGTTCATCTGCCACATTGATCTACGTTGTAGTGACGCCTAAGACTGATGAAAGACTCACCGAGTTTTACCTTCTTGGCCCGAATGGGACAGTATTCGACTATCCTACAGATCTAAAGGTCGGAGAAGAGGGAAAAGTGATAATAGGCATAGCGAACCACGAATACGAAAACATCACCTATAGATTAGAAGTCAATTTTAATGGATCATTGATATATGAAGCAAAGGTGTTCTTGATCGAGAACGAGAAATGGGAGAGCCCATTCACGTTTACAGCAGGAAGGAAAGGAGAAAAACAAAAGTTGGAGTTTCTACTATCTAAGAATCAACAGAGAGAAGCCTACAGAACACTTCATCTATGGGTCAAAGTTACATGAATATGATGCAGATGCACTCGCGAAGAGAGGGTGTAGTTATATAATTAATAAAACAATCAGTAAAAAAATACCAAAGAAGTTGCGAAAGATATTAAACTTTTTAATAAGGTTTTTTATACGTGCTCGTCTCAACTTAGTTTCCTTAAATATTTTATGTGCTCTAACTGAGTTGGAAAGCCAAAAAAAGCTTCTTATCGATATAACGAATGAAAATAAATTCTTAATTATTATTTTAGATGCTTGTAGACCAGATTCCTTTAGGAGGTGGATTTCAGAGAATAGACCTTTTTTACTGGTAGATCTGAAAATCGCAAATTCTGAAGGAACAAAAACCCAAACTTGGTTTATGAAAACATTTAGTGAAAATCACTTAGACTTAACCTATATATCTGGAAATCCCCACATAAATTCTGCAGGTATAACTCCTGTAGGTAAGATTGCTGTAAAAGTATTTACTAATATTGTTGATGCTTGGAAAAAGTGGGATAATAAAGAGGAGACTTGTATGCCACTGACAGTGAATGAGTTCTCAGAAAACTATCTTCATGAACCTAGGTTAATAGTACACTATATGCAGCCACATCAACCCTACGTAGGTAAAAAAAGGATTCCTAGATATCTTTATGATAAGAATCTTTGGTTTAGTATGGAGGAAAGTGAAGATAGACCTTCAATACTTCAGATTAATCATCGCAAATTAAACAAAAAGGATGGCCTAATAATAAGGGATGCATACGAGAGCAATGTTGATTTAGTATGCTCTCATGCGTTCAATCTAATTGATAAATTTAAAGGTACTATTATTGTTACAGCAGACCACTCTGAGATGATGGGAGAGAACGGAGTATGGTTCCATGATTCTGGTCATCCTAAACTATACATAGTTCCATGGTTAAAGATTGTAAATAAATGATTATAACCTGAGGCTTGTTGGGTGGATGGATTCTTGGTGGCATTTCTTGTGGGGTTTTTTGGCGGCCTTGCTAATCTACTCGTTGATATACCCGCTCTCTGGAACTATGATTGGAGCAATGGGCTTCCCAGCTACCGTGACCTTCTTTGGACTCCGCATAGGCATCTCCACACTCCGGTTTTCTGTCTCCTCGTTTCTAGCGTTGTTTGGATCTTCCTTACTGCACTTGTATATGGATCCTGAGGATCCCGATGACGAAGCATTTAGGGCGTAATTACAACCTATATTTCAACATCCTAGCGCACGCGGAGTATTATTATGGAGAAAATAGTTAGAAATCATTTCATAGATAGAGTTAAAATTGGAGAATATGTTCAGGGAAGGGAATTAACTTCTTTTCCAATAGATTTTGAGGGAAGGGTTTTAGAGGTGGGGTGTGGTGCAAGACCATCCTATTCTATTGATAATATAGATTTTTATGGAATTGATATAACATCGGATATGATTAGGGCTTTTAGAGAACATTATCCATCTGCGACTTTAACTATATGTGATGTTAAATTTCTTCCCTTCAAGCAAAATTCATATCAATTAATCGTGGCCCATGACCTTATACATCATCTTGTAGGAAGTAATCCATCTAAGTGCGTGCATAATATAAGAAATGCAATATATGAACTGAATAGAGTATTATCTTCTGAAAATATATTTTTAATTAAGGAGTTTCTTGCGAAAAA
>Ga0114925_10001757_pt1 | contig 10862 bp, 7 predicted proteins | sample SumtaG_2_FD_87287 | JGI IMG/M metagenome (GOLD analysis project Ga0114925, IMG submission 87287) | Deep subsurface microbial communities from Indian Ocean to uncover new lineages of life (NeLLi) - Sumatra_00607 metaG | ecosystem: Environmental > Aquatic > Marine > Oceanic > Sediment | place...
ATAATTATTTATTCAGAATTTACGGATTCAATATTTTTGTAGCTCCCTTTTACTTCATCCAAATCCAGAGTTACTAAATTGTGCCCTTTATGATTACGATCAAAAAGATTTATCAAATTAAGGTTTTCCGGATTGTCGGGATGAATTATTATGTATTGCCGGCACCTTATACATGCTCGAGCTCTTATATTAACCACCTTAAAGCTTATAATCCAATATACAAATCGATTAGTATAATATATTAATCTTTTGATCAAAGATTTAAGAATATAGGATATTAAAATTAATAAATTTGTATAAAAAATCATATTTATTTAATTCAATTTAATAGAGTGAAAAACAATTATTTAATTGCCTAATGTTTTTTGATGAGAAAAGAGATTTGGTTTATGGAGAAGGTAAGAAGTGTGAACAATGCGATATTATCGATCATGAAGATTGCATTGAGCATTGTATTATATGTGGGAAATTTATTTGTTGGGAATGTGAAAGAGAAGGATTTTGTCTAGAATGCTATAATAAACTTACCCTAGAATCTCAGAGAAAAATCGACCTTATGGTTATGTTTAGAAAAAAATTAGCATGTTTAACTACTCTACTCCTTATTTTTCCGCTATTTCCTCTAATATATACTATGGAAAATAATTTATCGATTTGGAGTTATATCGTATATCTTATAATTCACTTTTTAGCATTAATCATTCTTGAATTTATACTATTTAAAATCTATAAGAAAAAGTATTACATTAATAGGGTTAAAATATTTTATCAAGATTCTTCTAAAGATTCATCAGATTAATTATTTAACTCAATTTGAGGACTTTTTTCTCTTGTTCAACTATGCAATATTCATTTTTTTTACGTTAAGTCTCCATAAGATTCGGTATTGTAGCATCGTATAACTTCTTCATTTTACTAATATCGAGCTTTAAATCTTTACCCTTTATACTTTTTATCATTATTTGCGGATTAGAAATTAAAACTCCTATTTTTTTCACATCTACGTTATGTTTTTTAGTAATTTCCAAAATTTTATTATAATCTTTAGGATCTGTTTCAATTATAAATCTGCCAACCGATTCACTAAATAATATTTCATCATCCCTCAATGAATCATCAAAACACTCTATTAAATCTAAATCCGCACCTAATTTATTTTTAAAACACATTTCAGCAATAGTAATAATAAATCCGCCTTTATTAACATCATGGTTTGCTTTCACGAGTTTTTCTTTATATAGTTCTGCTACTAAATCCCATATAGCTTTAATTTTATTATCATTAACTTTAGGTGGTATACCACCTTCTAAATCATAAATAACTGAGTGATATTCAGAGCCGCCAAGTTCAGATTTGGTTTCCCCAATTAGTAAAATATCATTTCCCGCTTTTTTAAATGGTAATGTGATAATATTTTCTTGACTTTCTATGATTCCAACAATCATAATAACTGGAGCCGGTTTTATAAGTGTATTTGTTACCTCATCCTCGTTATAAAAGGAAACATTTCCTCCAACAATAGGTATTCTTAATTCCTGACAAAAATCTGCCATACCTTTAACAGCTTGAGAAAAAAACCAAAACGATTCAGCCTGCTCAGGATTTCCAAAATTGCAGCAATTAACCATAGCCATTGGCTTTGCGCCATTAGCAATTACATTTCCACAAGTTTCTACTAAGCCTCCTTTCGCACCTTCATAAGGATCAAGAAAACAATGCTTTGAATTTACTCCAACGCTAGCAGCAATATACTTATCAGTACCAATAATTCTTAGTACTCCTGAATCTGCATCTCCACATTTTACAACAGATCTAACACCTACCTCATGATCATATTGGCGATACACCCATTCTTTACTACATATATTTTCCGATGCTATAAGTTTATATATAATTTCTTCAAGTTCCATTGTAGGGTTAGGTGTTTTCTGAGCAAGTAAAACATTAAGATAATCTGGACGTTTTTCTTCGCGTGGAATTGTAGGCGCATCAGTGAGCGCAGTAGCGGGTAAATTGACAACAGCAATATCTCCATCGTATATTTTTAATACTTTTGAATCATCTGTTCTCCCAATTACGGCATGTGGCGTTTCAAATTTTCTAAAAACCTCTAATACCTTCTCTAAGCCTTCTGGTTTAACAATAAAAGCCATTCTTTCTTGTGATTCCGAGAGCATAATCTCAAAAGAATTCATTCCAGGTTCTCTGGTGAAAATTTTCGACATATCAATACTGGCACCTGTACCACCATCTCCTGTCAGTTCGCTGAGAGCGCATGATAAACCTCCTCCTCCTAAATCTTTTAAACCTCTTACATATCCGGTTTTTACTGCCTCTAAGGTAGCTTCAATAATCATTTTTTTGGTAAATGGATCGCCAATTTGAACTGCAGGTCTATCTGCTTCGGACATTTCTGTAAGAGTTCGTGAAGCAAATGTAACGCCATGAATCCCATCTCTTCCTGTGGATCCTCCCATTAGGATAACATAATCTCCTGGATTATATGCTTTACTTGGAGCATGTTTAAAATCCTCTATTGTACCTAAACCTATACAAGCTACATTTACTAAACAATTACTCTCAAAACTTTTATCAAATTCAACTTCTCCACCAATCGTAGGAATACCCGTACAATTTCCATAATCGGCTATACCCTTTACTACATATTTAAATAACCACTGAGAGTGAGGATTGTCTTTTAATGTACCAAATCTTAATGGATCCATTAAAGCAATAGGTCTTACGCCCATACATAAAATGTCTCTAATAATTCCTCCAATTCCTGTTGCTGCTCCGTGATATGGCTCAATGGCAGAAGGATGGTTATGGGATTCAATTCTAAAAGCCAGACAATATCCATCGCCAATATCTATAACTCCCGCATCTTCTCCTGGACCAGCTAATACATAATCATAGTTCGCTTCAGCATCTTCAAATAACTTCAATTTAGGGCGCGAAGACTTATATGAGCAATGTTCTGAATGCATAACATCAAACATGGCCCATTCTGTTATAGAAGGCTCTCTTTCTAATAAGACTTTAATTTCTTTGATTTCTCTCTTGGTTAAATCAACATCCATTTCATCACCATCAACGTCTACTTTTGGCACTAAGAAATCCTCCTTTTTATAAATTCAATCATAGATTCAAAAAATAATTTTCCATGGGTAGTGCCTTTTGGACTTATTATAGCTTCTGAAGCCCGTTCTGGATGGGGCATTAACCCTAAACAATTTTGCTCTAAGTTGCATACACCTGCAATATTTTCCATGGAACCATTTGGATTTGCTTCTTCAGTAATATCTCCACTTTCAGTGGTGTATCTGAAAACAATTTGATTATTTTCTTCCAATTCTTTTAAATTATCGGTGTAATATCTCCCCTCTCCGTGTGCGATAGGTATTGCAAGTACATCTCCTATCTTCATTTTGCTAGTAAAGGCAGTTTCATTGTTTTCCACCTTAATATTTACCCATTTACATATGAATTTTAGTGAATCATTACGTAGTAGGGCTCCTGGAAGAAATTGAGCTTCTGTTAAAATTTGAAAACCATTACAAATTCCGATAATTGGCCTTCCATCTTTTAACATTATTCTTGCTTCATCTAGTGCCGGACTATGAGCGGCAATGATTCCCGACCTTAGATAATCTCCAAATGAGAATCCTCCAGGTAATACACATCCATCAAATTCTGCCTCTTTAAAATGGTTATGCCAAATTAAATTAGCTTCTACACCAATCACATTGTTTAAAACATGAATTGTGTCTAAATCGCAATTAGAACCCGGAAACTGTATAACAGCGAGCTTAATACTCATCTTAATTCTGCTTAGTTACTTTTAAAATTGTTAAATTCTGAGTAACTGGATTGAAGATCCTTAATTCATTACACATTTTATCGACTAACTCTTTTGCTTGATCTTCATTCTCGGCACTAATATAGATTCTGAGATATTGACCAGACCTCACATTTGAAACCATTTCATACCCTTTTTTGGCCAAAAGATCTTTCTGAATTGTAGTACCAACGGGATCACGAGCTTGTTTTTTATTCTCTAAAACGACTTCTACAATATATTCTAGGCGATCCATTTAAGAATTAAGATGTTTGGTATATTTAATATAATTCTTATTAACTTAAAAATAAATTCTACAGAGAATTTCCGACAAAAATTATCTAGGCATTAATATAAATGCACTAAAAGTTTAAAAAAAATATCTGTTCACATTTCTTGATATTAATTACTTGTCAAAAATTTCTTATTTTTTCACATACAATCAATATCATTTATATATTGAATTATTCTTATTGAGAAATAATATTAATTTGAAAGTGAACTTCACATTTCTACCATATTCCTTTATATAATACAAAATATATAATTTTGCTATAAAATCTAAAAAAGGTATATATCATGAATAAAAAAAAAAATAGGATAGACTTATTATTTGCCTTATTCTTTATCGGACTATTTTCATTAAATTTTAATTCTATAATTCCAAATGTTGGTAATTCATTATTAAATAATTCAGAGAAAAACTCGCAACTAGATGACGTCATACCTGATGGGATCTCTGATGAAGAGCCCGCGCAACCAGTGCCATCGAGAGGTGATGGTTATAATACATCCTATGTAGCTGAGTTTGATGTAATTGAAAACGCTTCAAGTATAATTACTGAAAGAGAATTTAATGCTACTCAGGGTAACATCTTTAATATTTCTACTCCTAAGAATTGGAGCATTTCTTCAATGCAACTTGATCTTGAATCATATCATAAGAATCAGACCTTAAAAGATACAGTTTTTGAAACACCTATATATGATGAAATCTGGGATTTCGAAAATATTCTTCAAGGTTTTAGTCATGGGACTTTTGATCAAGATTGGATTCCAGATAATGAGAATCCTAAGGCAGTATTCACATCCATTTTTCATGATCCTGCCTTTGAGGGCGCGCTAGGATTTGGTAAAGGATCGTACGCATATTGGGAACAAACAATTGAAAATGATAACCCTGACAGATTACCAATTCAAAGAGGGCAACTTTATCAACCTAAAGATGAATCCGTAGAAAATTTTGAAGCTTTTGACGAATTTGAACCTGATTTTTCTTTTAATATAGATGATAATACGCCTTATGGAGGATATTATGAACCAGAAGGTCCAACACATGATACCGTTGATTTATATACCGAATTAGGGGCTTTAGTTGTAGATATCACACCATATCAATTTTTTTCAACTAGTAATCCTTCCGCGGCTTGGTGGTCAAACATTAGCATTCCATATGAAGCAGATTACGCCCAAATTACTATTAATTGGTCAATTTCAACAGAATCAACTTTCCAAGATATTAACGATTATGAAGTCAGAGCAAGAATTAATAATAAATATATCGACGGTACAAAATGGATTTCGAAAAGCGATTTACTACCTTACAATGGCTCAAGTGAAGCCTTAATTGTTTATAATGATTCAGACTATCTATATCATGATTATATTATCTCAAGGACGTATAATATAACCGATTTAATTGACGGTTTAGTAGGTGTAAATAAATTTGATTTTGGAGTATGGGCGAGAAACCCTTCTCATAATGGCGAAATTGAACGCATTAAAGCTATATTTGACTCAGTTGAAATTCAATACAGCACATCGAATAAATATGAGGTCGCTTGTTTAGAGTTTGATTACCTTGCTATTGAAAACGTCAATATGGGCGGAGGTAGTGCCGGAGATGATGATGATCCTGATAAAATCGTTAATAAAGCTTCATTAGTTCTTGAGTTAGAAAATAATTCGGAGGACACTCGGATTATAAAAGTACTTCCATTCAATGATCTAATTAAATACGATGCACTTGAAATTAATAAAAAGCCCATTCATGTTCAATATAGTCTTTCTCAAGAATATGAACATTTTTTATATAGCGATAATCAAAATTTCGAGTTTATGTTTGGTGTTTTATTTGAAAGTGATTATTATGATGCAATTGATTATATTATAACATTTGATAATGTTACCTTTACAATGAATTATGCACATAGGCCCATAACTTATTCTGCTCTATTAGTAAAGATGGATGATAAATTACCTTGGAATACTATAAACACAAATAAAATTAAAGTGAATATTTCTAATTGGAGTCCTGGTCAAAATCATAGTTATGAATTTAGGTCTAATAAAAATGAGTTTTCCAAAAATTTATTCCTTAATATAAAATCTAAGCTTAAACTCAATATTACAGGTGATATAACTAATGGTTCTTTGGCTAGATATGAAATTCCTACTACAAATTCAGATTATGGCTTTTGGAATATTACATATGACAATACTTTCTCTTATTCCTTACTAACACAGTTAAATTCAACGCCATACTTTAATATATCATCGTATGATATTTCTTATATCGATTTACCCGCTTTTGATTCAAATGGGTCTAATAGTAAGAATTGGGAGGTGTTTTATGCTTATTCCCCAGGTTTCCTTAATTTCTCTCAAAATATAATTAGATTTAACTACTCAGCAAATAGTAATAATCAAAGTGCTAAAATAAGGAATGCTTGTGGTATTGGAAACTGGACTTTAAGAGCAAGACAAATGAATTATATTACAGATTGCGGTCTTAATCAATCTGGATTTGACTTCACGACACCGCTTTTTTATAGAAACCAGATTTTACAATATAATTTTACACTTGTTGAAGATTTAATTAATGGAAACTATAGTGTAAGTGTTTTAAATGCAACTGGTGATACAATGATGACTTTTCCCAGGCATCTTAGTTCAACAGGAAAAAACGTTATTGGTTCATTTAACCTCTCAATAGATATATTTACTGTAGGGATATACTTTTTATTGATTAAATGGAACGATACTTCCACTACACTAGATAAAACTTTAAGATTTGGGTCAATAGTTAAGTCATTTGCGTTAAGGAATGCTACTATCGCAGAATTTACATATAAAGATACAACTGTAAATCCTGGCGATATTGCGAATTTTTCAATTAATTACAAAACTATTTATAATAATTGGAGTATCGCAGGAGCAACGCTAGCTGTGAAAGAAAATTCTACAGGTTTTTGGAAAGAATGGGGTGTAGCATGGATGGGCGCACCTCAAATAGGAAATATTACTTATAAGAATGGAAATTATTCAATTCCTTTATTAACTGAAGGTGCACCTAATGGCACTTATACTATTAGATTTCGGATAAGTTATCAACAACATCAAATTCAACTATTGTATACGCAACTTTCAATTCAAGGTGTAAATATTATAAGTGTTGACATTACTTACGGGGCATATTTGGATGGTCAATCAAAATGGGTAATTGATAGCTCTAATATTCCTTATGTGAACGATACTATTAATAGTCTCATTCAGGTCAATATAACGGATAGTATCTCAAAGAATCCTATTGATAATGGTCAAGTGATTGGCAATATTGGTGGAGAAAATGGTTCGTATTTTGAGGCGACTTTTGTTGGCAACGGTCTTTATAATTTAACATTAGACACGACTGGCTTAGATGCTACCCCTACGGGTCAAAATAATACGCTTTATATTACATGTATTGCAAACCAATATATCACAATAAAAATCTATGTAAATATAACTATAGCAAAAATTCCTACTAGTGTTATACTTCAAGATATCGATCCTGTATATGCAGAAGGAGAAATATCAATTTTGTCTACAATGTATACTCATATTAATTCTAAAATTCCAGTTACATATGATCATGGTAATTTGACTTACTACATCTACCATAAAACAACTTATTACAAAAATGAAACACTAGATTTTCTAATGAGTGGTGTTTATTCAAAGGATATATTGCTTAGTGGAATATCTGCAGGAAATTATAGTTTAAAAGTAATTACAAATACAAAAAATTGTGAATGGAATCAAAGCAACATAGTAAATTTTACAATTATTGCTCAATTTAAAACCAATTTGAATTTGACACTCCCAGAAACAATTCGAATTAAAAGAGAATTTAAAATAATCACTAAATTGAGTTATGAAAATAAAACAATAATCCCTATTCAGATTATCAAGTTAAATATTACACTTAAAGAAAAAGGAAACGCAGGCAAAGTTAGTTACTTTATTTCAACTATTACTAATTCAAAAGGCATAAGTAATTACGATTACACAATTTCAGAAGATTATGACCAAGGATCGATTATTGTTAATGCTACATTTGAAGGAACTATGAAAATTCAAGCAAGTAATGATGGGAAAACGAAACCAATTCTCGGAAAAATTTCCATCTTCTTAAATATAACTGAGCATCCAAATAATACTGCTAGGGTAGGCTACTCTGCAACTTATAGTTTACAAATTGATATTAAAGATCCTGGTGAAGATATTGATGATTTAATGATTTTCTTTTCAGCGTATTATGAGGAGGAATCATCTCCTTTCACAACTCAACAACTATATACAAATGATAAAGGAGTATGCAGTTATACGATTCCTGAAATCGTCGATCAAAAAGATAACTTAACAGTCAGTTTTGAGTTTTTTGGTTCTGAAACCGTAAGTTATAATATTACTCTAAGAACAGATTTAATCATACCAAAATGGAATTCAAACTTTAGCTATACTTCATTGCCTAGTAAAATACGATTTGGACAAAAACTTTCATTTGACATTGAAGTATTTTGTGAGAATGACTCAATTGAACTTGAGGGACTATCGATTGTTTTTACGTTTAGATATGGTAGTAAGACCGAAATATATACACAGTATATTGATGAGAACAATAAAATATCATTTAGTTATAATGTTGCTGATCGTTTTTCAGGTAAATTAAATATAACTATAGAATTTTTAGGCACTAATAAAATAGAGGGCTACAGCGAAAGTACTTTATATACTATTGATGAAAAAATACGTGTAATCGTTGAATTTGTCGAGGAGCCACAACCTAGATATTTATTAGGAAGACATTCCTTCACGGTAAAAGTTACTGATGAAAATGGAGAACCATTGGAAAACCTTGAGATAATTTTTGAAATATTAGACTCTCGTGGAAATGTTATAGTAAGTGCTACCACAACCACAGATCAAGATGGCATAGCATCTGCTTCTTTAAATATTGAAGAAGTAGGGAATAATTTTATACTTAGTGTAAGATTTGCAGGAGAAGGTTTCTATGAGACATCAGAAGCACTCGAAGTGAATATTCGCATAGTAAATGAATTTATGATGATTTTAGAGCTTGTACCATACATTTTAATAGCAGCTGCGATTGTCGCAGGTATTTGGTTATCAATATACCGTGGTGTAGTCATTCCTAAGAGAAATAGAGAAAGAGAGTTGCTAAAACAAATGTATCAAAAATTATCTGATGTAGAGAATCTCCAATATCTTCTAGTAATAGAAAAAGAAGGGGGCGTTCCTATGTTCAGTAAAAGTTTAGCAGATGTTCCTATTGATGAATCATTAATTTCAGGATTTTTAACTGCGATCTCCTCATTTGGAGCAGAAATTGGAGCAATAATGAAGGATCAAGAAGTTCAAGGTGGCCTTGAAGAGTTATCATATAGACAATTTAAAATAATATTAAACGAAGGAACCTATGTTAAAATTGCGCTACTTCTTCTAAAGAAACCAAGTGAAACTTTAAAAGCAAAGTTAAGACATTTTAACATAGCTTTTGAAGAGCAATATAAAGATGTAGCAGCCAAGTGGGATGGTCGAGTCCTGAGAGATAACGAAGTTTCTCCGCTTATAGAACAAATATTTGAAGCTGATCTATTATATCCACATCAAGTTATTGAAAGTAAGGTTGCTGATTATATTAAAGAGCTGTCTAGGAAGGATGTAACTAAAAAAATCTTAGTAATTGCTAGAGGAGAGGAATTTGAATCCAACTTTTACTTGCGTGATATGATAAATCATTTAAAGACTATGGGAATTGAGGAAATAAAATCCTTTGAAAGACTTGAGAAAGTAAAAAATGACAGAATAGTATTTGCCATTAACCCTCGAACGAATTATTTGATTGAGCAACTTTCACCATATATTAAATTCTTAACTACCGATGATAGAAATATACTATTTGCCATTTTTGATGGAGCTTTTGATGAAATAAATATCCGAAAATACCTTAAAAAGAGAGGGATACAGCTTTCGGAAGATGCAAACATGGATATTATATTTCAAAAGTTAAAGAAAATGAATTTAATTGAAGAAGATATTACTATTAATAATACTGGAAGCGCTGTTGCTACTTTATTAAGACTTATTCCAGATTTATAATTTTTCTTTTTTTTTATTTTAAAGCTGTAAGTTTAAGGGTGTTAAGCTCAAGAAAACAAGAGAGAATAAAGCAAAAACTGCAAACATAGCACCATATTTACCTAATTTCGACATTTCCTCCTGATCTGATTCATCTTTTTTCGGAGCTTTAATAGCGTTAAATATATCGAGTAAAATAAATATAAAAGCAAGAAAAATAAAAGTAAAATTTATGATTATTAAAATTAAAGCAATCATTATAAGAAAAAATTTGATTGATTCTTATTTAAATTTTATCTAAAATTTATAAATAGTTCGCTTTTTTCAAGTTTTCTTTTATTCTTATAGAAACATCTGATACTTCAGCTTTAAATTCTACACCTGTAATTTTTTGATAACTTCGCATATAGCGTCTTGATAGTTCAATTTTAATATCCTCTGCAATTGGAGGTATTTCTTGGTCTGCTGAAATGTTTGGAAATATGTCCGGATAGGTTTCCATTAGCCACCCTCTAAATATCTCTTTATCTAAGATATCAGGTTCTTCTCCTCTACTAAATCTATCATCATATGTATCTAATATCCAAAACCTCGAAGAATC
>Ga0114925_10001758_pt1 | contig 10860 bp, 8 predicted proteins | sample SumtaG_2_FD_87287 | JGI IMG/M metagenome (GOLD analysis project Ga0114925, IMG submission 87287) | Deep subsurface microbial communities from Indian Ocean to uncover new lineages of life (NeLLi) - Sumatra_00607 metaG | ecosystem: Environmental > Aquatic > Marine > Oceanic > Sediment | place...
GATGTATGCTGGAAACATTGTGGAACATGGTGATACCATGTCTCTTTTCAAAGCGCCTCTTCATCCTTATACCCAGGGTTTGATGCATTCATTTCCGAAAATCCACGGAAAACTGGAAAGGTTAGAAGGGATTCCAGGGGAACCGCCCCGGTTAACGGACTCCTCCCCGGGATGCAGATTTTTTCCACGGTGTCAACAGTCACTGAAAGAATGTAATTCCATAAGGCCTGAATTTACAGAAATAGAGGAAAATCACTGGGTTGCCTGCCATGCAACCAGGAGAAGCCTTTGAGTGACGTCATTGTTAAAACGACAAATCTGACCAAAATTTTCCCTGTTAAAAAGGGGATCTTCAGGGGATCGAAAGGTGGTATCTATGCAGTCCATGACGTCAATTTAGAGATACCAGAGGGAAAGATATTTGGCATGGTCGGCGAGTCAGGTAGCGGAAAGACGACCATCGGAAACCTATTGGTCAGACTTATAGAACCAACACGTGGTCGGATTCAACTGAACGGTCAGGATATTCTTGATTTGAAGAAGTCCGAGGAAATCCATTTCAGACGAAAAGTCCAGATGATCTTTCAAGACCCTTATGAGTCTTTGAATCCAAGATTGACGGTCTACGAGACAGTGGCTGAACCTTTAATTATTCAGGAAAAGCGATCTGTGCATGGGAATGAAAAGGAAGTCCTTTATGCCCTTGAATCGGCCGGTTTAACTCCTCCGCAGGACTTCCTGTACAGATATCCTCACGAACTGAGCGGAGGACAAAGACAGAGAGTTGCAATTGCAAGGGCCCTGATTATCCGGCCCAAATTCGTGGTGGCGGATGAGCCGGTTTCCATGCTGGATGTGTCTATCAGGGTTTCAGTCTTGAATCTCATGCTGGAGCTGAAGGACAAGTTTGGATTGACATATCTCTTTATTACACATGATCTTGCTATCGCCAGATACATGTGCGACTGGCTGATTGTGATGTACCAAGGCAAGATCGTTGAGTCCGGCAGCACTGAAGAGGTCATTCAACACCCGCTTCATCCATACACAAGGGCTTTGATTTCAGCAGTTCCCATACCCGATCCGATGATGAAAAGGAGGCGCGTTGAACTCTCAGAGGCAATGGAGGATACCAGGAAGCCACCTTTACGCTGCAGGTTCTACCCCAAGTGTGAAACCAAGAGCCCTATGTGTGAGCGGGAATATCCGGAATTTCATGACAAGGGGCATACTCATTTTGTGGCCTGCCATGGAGTGTAGTTTAGAAGTGAGCATACAGGAAACAATATGATTTATGACCAGTAACAATGGAGGTGATTTCATGAAAAGTTTTCGAGACTATCTCAGTATCCTTAAAAACAAGAATGATATAGTTGAAATTGACGATGAAGTTGATCCGATTATTGAGATAGGAAAAATTCAAAAGGGCTATGATGGGAAGAAGACTGTTTTTTTTAGGAATATAAAAGGATATGACATACCAATTGTTTCGAATATTTTTAATAAAAGGGAGAATATAGCAGAAGCAATAGGAGCCGAATTAGAAAATATCAAAGACAAAATAATGAGGGCGGTAGAAAATCCTTTAGATACTATAATTGTAGAGCATGGCCCTGTTCACGAGGTTGTAATAACTGAAGGCATTAATCCCTTAAAACTTCTACCGATTCCCAAACATTATAAGAAGGATAATGTCAGGTACATAACATCAGGAGTAATATTGGCAAAGGATCCGGAAACAGGGATCAGGAATCTCTCATTTGCAAGAATGAAGGTTAACGAAGATAATAGAATAAATATAATGATAAATAGAGAAAGGCATTTAATGCGCTATTTTCTAAAGGCTGAGAAAATGAACAGGCCTCTTGAAGTAGCCATAATCATTGGCGCACACCCTGCGTTGTGGCTTGAAGGGGCTATGCCGGATGGGCTCGTTATGGATGACATGGACGAAATGAATATTGCTTCCGCCCTGGTTGGTGACCCTTTCGAACTTGTCAAGGGAAAGACAATCGATCTTGAATATCCTGCGAATTCAGAGATAGTTATTGAGGGGAAAATAATTAATGATGTCAGGGAAGATGAGGGCCCGTTCGGGGACTATTCCGGTGTATATGATGCCCCCCCAAGGCAAAATCCGGTAATTGAGATTTCCGCTATTGTCATGAGAAGTGATGCAATATACCATGATCTTCTTCCTCATACTATTGAGCACTTTTTCCTTGGGGGAATACCACGTGAAGCAGACCTTTTAAAAAGGGCTAAAGTTGCCGTGCCTTCCATCAAAGATATTCATTTAACACCTGGCGGTTGTTCTCGGTTTCATGCGGTTGTGCGACTTAAAAAAGGGGCTGAATCGGAACCAAACCATGCAATAGTTGCCACGCTTTTCCCCACTGAGTCGGCAAGAGATATCAAAGTTGTAGTAGTAGTTGACGATGATATTGATATCTATAGTCCTTCTGATGTTGAATGGGCCATTGCGACGAGGGTTCAATGGCATAAGGATATTTTTGTGATAAATAACATGGAAGGATTGCTCGATCCATCGGCCATATCAAATACATCGGCTTCAATACTTGAGCGCAATGAAATATTGACATCAAAAGTAGGGATTGACGCTACGATTCCTTTAGGACAGCCTGATCTTGTGGAGCTTTATGAACGTGTTGGGTTTTAGATATTAAAGGGAGGTACTTTATGAAAGAATATAATAAAGAAGAGCTTATTTCGAAATACAAAGAATATCTAATGCCCACAGTTCACACGAGTTTTAGCGAACCATTGTGCCTTGAAAGAGGAGAGGGCGAATTCCTGTACGATGTGGATGGGAATAAGTACCTTGATTTTTATACAGGTATAATGGTCGTAATATCAGGGCATTGTAATACAAAGGTAACAGAAGCCGTTTCAGATCAGATACAAAAGCTTCAGCACTCCACATCATTTTTTATAAACCGCCCTGTGGTTGAACTGGCTGAGAAATTAGCAAAAGTTACGCCTAGGAATCTGAAGCAATCCTTTTTTGTTAATTCAGGTTCCGAAGCAGTAGAGGGAGCCATAAATCTTGCACAGATATATACCAAAAACAACACTGTTATTGGGTTGCAACATGGCTATCACGGCCGCACTGTGTTAACAAAAACCCTGACTGCTATTTCAGTGTGGAGACAAGGTGCGACAAATATTTCGGACATAAGATATACTCCAAGTGCCTATTGCTACAGATGCCCCTTTAATGCCACTCCGGAGAATTGCGATGTGGTATGTGCAAACTATCTTGACGAAGTTATCCAGACTCAAACATCCGGCGAGATAGCTTGTGTTGTGGCTGAAACAATACAGGGAGTAGGCGGGTTAATTACGCCTCCAAAAGACTATTTTAAAATATTAACTGAGATTACCAAAAGGTATGGGGGGCTTTTGGTTATTGATGAAGTTCAAACGGGGTTCGGGAGAACAGGCGGCAAAATGTTTGCCATAGAACACTATGGGGTTGAGCCTGATATTATGACTGTGGCTAAGGGGTTGGCAAATGGATTTGCAATAGGGGCATTTATTTCAGAGCGAGAAATAGCGTCATGTTTTGAAGGGCCGTCAGTTTCAACTTTTGGAGGCAATCCTGTGTCTGCCGCTGCTGCTGTTGCAAATATCGAGTATATAGAAGAAAATGATATTCTGACTAATTCAGAGCGTATGGGATCTATACTTAAGGGGAAATTGTTACAGCTTAAAGAAAAATACAGCATAATAGGTGATGTGAGAGGCAGAGGGCTTTACTGGGGATTGGAACTTGTGAAACACAAAAAGACCAAGGAGCCAGCCTGGGAAGAAGCAGAGAGGATGACGCAGTTATGTAAAGATGAAGGTTTAATAATAGGCCAGTCCGGAAGCTGGTTCCATGTTCTCAGGCTTGGTCCACCTTTGAATATCACAGAGGATAGAATTGAGGAAGGCATAAAGATGCTGGACCTCGCTTTTTCCGGACTGAAATAGGATGAGAAATATTAAGAAAACTAACAGAAAATTCTTAGGATAGAGAGAAAGGAGGTGACTTTTTGGTTAAGGTTTTTTAAGTGGGTACATGAATGTTTGAGGTGTTTGTCAAAGATGAAAATATAAAATTATGGAGGTTAAAAGATGAGATCAAGAAAACTGGGTATATGCCTAACACTTGTATTTGCATTTGTAATGCTTTTCTCCATTTTGGGGCACACTCCACAAGCTGATGCTTATAAGGGATTAATACTCCCCAGCGGAGAAAAGATGGCGCCTATGGAGCTTCTTACATTGACTCCAGGTGCGGATCCAACATTAAACCAGGAAGCTGTGTTTGTTGCAGAGTGGTGGAAAAAGATCGGGATACCAGTAGCAGCAAAGGCAATGGAGAAGGGTGCTCTTGTTAAGAAAATATTCTGGGCCAGAGACTTTGATGCAACCCTCTGGTATATCGGTGGAGAAAGATTCCCTTCATATATGCAGTACTATTACAGCGAAGCTGAAATATATGAGTACGGGTGGAACTTCATGCAGTATAAAAACCCCAAGTATGACCAACTGGCTTCTGATTGGCTTACAATGCTCGACCGGGTCAAAGCACAGAAAAGGGCCTTTAATCTTCAGAAGATAATAGCTGGTGAAAACCCACAGATACCTCTTATCAGTGACACAAACATCACGGCATATAATAATAAGAGGTGGAAAAGGTGGATAAATCAATTTGGAGGTATTGAATCTTTTGATTCCATATGTTCCATTGATCCGGCAGGTGGAGATACAGCAAAGGACATACTCAAGATAGGGGTTCTGAAGGAGCCGGACATTTTAAATCCTCTGGGTACAGGATTTACGGAGACCTGGACCATAATCAACAAGATATACTGTGGAGGAATGTGGAACCAACCAACAGCCCTGTATAGAACCGCTCCGGCGAGTGGCAAGCTTATTCCCTTCCTTGCGGACGGCGATTTAAGGTACGACAACGCAGCGAATACAGCAATCGTAAAGCTGAAGAAGGGAATAAAATGGCATGATGGAACAGAACTTACGGCTGCAGACATCAAGTTTACCGTAGACCTCATGAAAGAATTTAAGGTGCCAAACTATAAGGATTGTGTGGATATCATAGATAAGGTTGAAGCCCTGGACGAATATACACTGAAATACTATCTAACAAAAAAGAATGTCAACTTTTACAACAAAACCATGATGATGATAATTTTACAGAAACGCAAATGGTCGAATATTGCGGAAGAAGCAAAAAAGAAGGAAGATCCGACTAAATATATAACCCAATATCAGATTAAAAACCCCATGGGGGCCGGTCCTTTCAAGTTTGTTGACTGGAAAAAAGGATCATATATCCTGCTTGATAAAAACCCCGATTGGTTCTTCAAGGACTACACCTTGCCCATGGGAATAGGCACATTGGAGTATGACCTAAAAGTGGATAAGATCCTTTTCAAATTCTATGCATCTTCGGAACTAAGAATGTTAGCGCTGAAGAACGGTGATATAGACATCTGTGCAATTCCTATTGCCAGTAAAGATGATTTCCAGGCAGACAAAAAAATGACGATCGTAGAGTGGGGCAATGACTGGACAGATTTCATAGGGTTTAACTGCTCAAAAGCCCCTTTCAATGATCCGGCATTTAGAAAAGCGCTGCATTACCTGATTGACAAAAAGTTCTTCGTGGACAAACTGCAACAGGGATATGCTGTACCTCAGTATTCTGTAATACCGGCAGTGAATCAATTCTGGTCCGATCCTAACTGCCCAACATACGGCGCTGGATTGAGCATGGAAAAGAGGATTAAAAAAGCTGTCCAAATACTGAAGGAAGCGGGATATACCTGGGAAAGCGAAAATTAAAAACATTCATTATTCGGGATTTGCGATGTATTAGATTTGAGTAAGAAAAAAGGTCTTGAACACTAATATCGTACTGAATACGTCGCAAATCCCTCCCCCTTATTCTAACATAGAAAACCTGGTCCTCCCCCGCTTAGCGGGGTCTTCGATGGGCGTTGATTATTTACGTAGGATAGTAAAAAAAATGGGAAAATACATAATAGGCAGGATTATACAGATTATAATCACGTTTTTCATCGTGATGAGTATAATATTCCTCCTGTTTAGAATTATACCCAGCGATCCAAGTTCTTTTCTTTTAACTCCCTCAATGACGGCAGAAGCTAAGGAAACCATAAGAAAACAGTTCGGGCTCGATGAGCCGATTGCAGTTCAGTATTTTATTTATCTCAAGAACTTCATTCATGGAAATTTCGGGACTTCGTTTTACAGTGGCAGACCAGTAATGAGTATCATAATGGAGAGGATGTTGAATTCAATTTTACTGATCACCACAGCCGTAATCATTGCTTATATCATTGGGATTTCTATAGGAAAAGCAATAGCATGGAAAAGAGGAAGCAAGACAGAAAAATTCTTTGTGATCCTGGGGCTATGGTTTTATACCACCTTCACACCGTGGCTTGGCATTATGTTTTTGTGGATATTCTCATTTAAGCTGAAGTTGTTTCCTCTTGGTGGAATGATAACCCCCGAGAAGTGGATTCTCGATCCTTCACTCATGGAAAAGATATGTGATATGGGGTATCATCTGATTCTTCCCCTGGTAACATATGTGCTCCTCTGGTTTGGAGGCTATATGCTTTTAATGAGAAACAGCATGCTTGAGACATTGAAAGAGGACTACATAGTTACTGCCAGGGCGAAGGGGTTAAAGGAAAAGGTGATCAAGAATAAACATGCAGCACGAAATGCAATGCTTCCAATCGTTACTGCATTTGCCATAAGTGTCTCGTTTTCAATTGGAGGGGCGGTTTTGATCGAGACAATCTTTTCATGGCCAGGCATCGGGAGGACAATAGTAGAAGCAACACTGAGGCAGGATTACCCCCTTGTGCAGGGGGCATTTGCAGTTATTACGGTGGTCGTACTGTTAGCTAATTTTGTAGCTGATATAGCTTACGCGTATCTGGATCCGAGGATATCCTACTGATGAAATTGGCTCTATATTGTTTAAGTAAATGAAAAAAATAGAAAACAAGAAAGCAAGCCAAATCAGGCAGATTTGGGGTTTGGTAAGGAAGAGTACGTTCATAAAGCTGGGCGTGTCTATCATGATACTGTTTGGAATCATGGCTGTTTTTTCTCCCATATGGATACACATAAACCCGGAGATATATGACCCAATAATTGGTGTGGATCCCAATGTGCACGGCTCTGTCGGGCCTTCCTTGAAACACCCCCTGGGTACTGATGATATAGGCAAGGATCTGTTTTCCCAACTGCTCAGAGGGTCACAGGTGGCCTTTATGCTCGGAATGATGGTTTCAGTGTTTTCAACAATCATAGGAGCCGCCATAGGTCTTATTGCAGGATATTATGGGAAAATATGGGATACACTTTTAATGAGACTTGCGGACATTATCTTAACTCTTCCAAGACTTCCTCTTCTCATCGTTATATCAGGTATTTTTGGCACGCAGAGCAATTGGATAATACTTCTCATACTCTCCTTAACGTTCTGGCCGGTAATATCCAGGGTCATCAGGGCTCAGACCTTGTCATTAAGAGAAAGACCATTTATAGAGTCTGCGAAGGTTTCTGGTGTCAGCAACACAAGGATAATTATAAAACATCTGGCGCCGAATGTGCTTCCAATAGCATTCTATTATCTAACAGTTACTGTTACAGGTGCAATTCTCGTTGAAGCAGGGCTAAGTTTTCTTGGATTTGGGGACCCGTCGAACATGAGCTGGGGAATGATGCTTCAATGGTGTTTTGTAAAAGGATATGTTTTTAAAGCCCCATATTGGATGATTCCTCCGGGGTTGTGTATCTCACTGCTTGCCTTCTCCTTTTATCTAATAGGCGTTGGATTGGAAGAGATGGTTAACCCCAGGCTGAAGAAAAGATGAACATATGGATACGGTACTTGAAATAAAAAACCTGGGAATGTCTTATGATACTACTGAGGGTTCTGTCAGTGCTGTGGATAATGTTTCCTTCAGGATTATGAGCGGGGAGGCTATGGGGCTTGTTGGGGAGAGTGGATGCGGGAAAACTTCTCTGGGGATGTGTATTATGAAACTTCTGCCGGAGAATGCAAAAATAACCAATGGCGAGATAATTTTTGACGGGGAGGATATAGTTCCGAAGACAGAAGATGAAATGAGGATGATAAGGTGGAAAGGGGTCTCTATGATATTCCAGGCGGCCATGAATGCCTTAAATCCGGTTTATAAGGTAGGAGATCAGATCATAGAGGCCATAATGGCCCATGATAAAATTAAAAAGGAAGAGGCAAGAGAGAAGGTCCGTGATCTATACAAACTGGTAGGTCTTTCTCCGGAAAGAATGGAAAACTATCCCCACGAGTATAGCGGCGGAATGAGACAAAGGGCAATAATAGCAATGGCACTGGCATGTGATCCAAAATTTATTATTGCAGATGAACCTACAACGGCTCTGGATGTCATCGTACAGGATGAAATCATAGATGAGATAAAAAACATCCAGAAGAAACTCAACATGATCATGATGTATATTTCCCATGATATATCTGTGATAGCGGAAACCTGTGATAAAATAGGCGTGATGTATGCAGGGAATTTCATTGAATATGCGGACACCTTTGCCTTGTTTGACAACCCTCTCCATCCGTATACAAAGGCTCTGATGTCGTCTTTCCCGAGTATTGAGGGACCAAAAAAAGAATTAAAGCCTGTGCCAGGAGAACCTCCAAATCTATTGAATCCGCCAAGAGGGTGCAGGTTTTATCCCCGTTGCAGTTATGCTGAGGAGATTTGCAGAAAAGAAAGGCCAGAGTTCATTGAAAGTGAAAGCGGTCACTTTTTGGCATGTCACCGGGTGATCTGATGGAAATGTTAAATATTGAACATCTAACAAAACTTTTCCCTTTAAAGAAGAAGTTGTTTTCAAGAGACCAACAGTATGTTCATGCTGTAGATGACATAAGCTTTAAAATAGAGAAAGGGAAAATATTGGGGCTGGTTGGTGAGAGCGGGTGTGGAAAAACGACAACAGCGAAATTGTTAGTAAGGCTATTGAAGCCGACAAGCGGGAAGATATATATTGGGGGTGAAGATATAGCAGCCCTGAAGGAAGAGGACTTGAAGAAATTCAGGAAAAATATCCAGATGATATTTCAGGACCCATACGAGTCGTTGAATCCGAGACTTACAATTCATAGCACCATTGCGGAGCCTTTGATAGCTCAGGGATTGTATAATTTAGAAAAGATCCATGATGCGCTGGAGGTTGTTGGATTAAAGCCACCAGAAGGATTTTTATACCGTTATCCTCATGAACTGTCAGGAGGGCAAAGGCAGAGGGTTGCAATAGCAAGAGCCCTGGTTATCGACCCGATCTTTGTAGTGGCAGACGAACCAACTTCCATGCTGGACGTTTCAATAAGGGCAGGTGTTTTGAACCTCATGCTGGCGTTGAGGAAAAGTTTCGATCTAACAGTCCTTTTTGTAACTCACGATCTTGCCGTAGCGAGATATATGTGTGACGATATTGCGGTCATGCACAATGGAAAGATAGTTGAAATAGGAAATGCAGAGGAGGTCATTAGAAACCCAAAGCATTCGTATACAAAAGCCTTGTTATCTGCGGTGCCTATCCCGGATCCCAGGGCTAAAAGAGAACGTATAAAAATCAGGGAAAAAGTTGTGTAGGATTTTTGATTTTTCATTTACAAACAGCAGCGTAAATTTAATATTTGTTTTTGAAAGCATACTTTTTCATTTAGGTGTCTCTAACTGGATTCCCGCCGTAGTTTATCCCGCACTTGATGCGGGGCGGGAATGACAATCTTACCTGCCCGAGCGTCATCCCTGTGTGGGCGTGAATCCATCGAATTTTTGTACCCATCGACTTCCCCAACTCTTTGGGAAATTTTTTGAAATTGGCTCAAAGGTATTCATATGTGCGTAAATAAAAGCAGGATAGTAGAGATTGCAAAAGATCTTATTAAATACAAAAGCTTAACAGGGATGGAAAAAGATATCGGCGAATATGTTTCCGGCTTTTTCGAAAGTATTGGAGTGGAATACGGGATATATGAAAAGGAAAAAGGAAGACCTAACATAATAGCTAATTTGGGGCATGGCGAAAAAACCATCGCCTTTAACGGGCATCTCGATGTCGTACCAATAGCAGATGAATCCATATGGGAAACAGATCCGTTTTCGGCAGAATTAAAGGGAAATAGACTCTTTGGGAGAGGGGCTTTTGATATGAAGGGCAGTTGTGCTGTCATGATGCATATCGCTGAAATATTGGCGAAAGAGAAACTCAATGGAAATTTGCAGATACAACTGGTTTCGGATGAAGAGAAAGGTGCTGAATTTGGGACAAGACACATAATAGAGTTGATAAAAAAAGGGGAGATCAAAAAGCCTGATTGTGTTATAATAGGTGAAGGAAGTGATTTAAAGATCAGAAACGGGGAGAGGGGCATACTGGTGTTTGATGTGAAGTTCAAAGGCCGGGCGGCACATACTGCAAAAGCAAGGTCTGATGCAATAAATGCCATAGTTCTGGCTTCAAAGGCCGTTCTCGCAATAGACAGGGAAATCGATAAATTCCATCCGGAGATAGGATCGCCCGTCGTAAGCGTTAATATGATATCCGGAGGAAAGGTCAAAAACCAGGTTCCTGGCGAGTGTGTAATCACAGTAGACAGAAGAACGATTCCCGGAGAAACAAAGGAAACTGTTTTAGCTGAAATAGAACAGCAAATAGACAGGGTTTTGGGAAAGGAGAGTTATGAGATTCTGAACGCCTTATATGGACCGGCAA